>VFQQ010000361.1_pt1 | contig 97480 bp, 166 predicted proteins | sample 3512341 | NCBI WGS metagenome assembly VFQQ01 (sample SAMN10412373, study PRJNA504923) | tailings metagenome | isolation source: Relicate 2 Philex TSF1 revegetated site | place: Philippines: Tuba, Benguet | collected 2017-08-29 | reverse complement strand
GCGGTATTGCACGCGCTGCCACAAGTCTTATAGTGGTGCAATTTCATGACCTGGCGCCCACAGCCTCCCACACCCGCCTGCCCCTGCCCCAACCACCTCTGCTCGCAGGGCGGTGCGACATGTGGGGCCTCACCCACCTGCTCACCGCGCAGTATCACTCGCCGCTGGCGGCACTCTCCCTTGCCCTGCCCTGCCCTGGCCTGCCCGCGGATGCCCAGCGGCTGGCGCAGCAGGCAGACGCCCGGCTGCAGCATGGAATGAGCAGTGGCAGCAGCGGAGCAGCCACGGCCGCAGCTACTGCAGGGGCAGCGGCAGCCAGGCCAGGCAGCAGCAGCAGTGGCAGCAGCGACAGCGGCGCTGGCCCATTCACTCTGCGGTGGCTGGCCAGCCTGACCCCGGGCATTCCTGCAGCAGGCGACACTGCCCGCTTTGCGGAATCAGTGGTGCTGCGCGGCCCGCGGTCCACAGCGGCGGCACCAGTGGAGCTGGGTGCTGCGGCGACAGCGCTGGATGCAGCACTGGCCGAGGAGCGGCTGCGGTGCGTGCGGCAGCGCACGCTGACGGCGCAGCCGCTGGCTGTGCCGCTGCCCTTCCCCCACATGTTCTCGCAAGGCCTCTCCAAAGACGGCGACCTGCTGCCTGGGGCGCAGCTGGGCAGCGGAGGCTCACAGGACATTGCCTCGTGTGCCGCCTTCATTCGGCTGGCAGCCACCAAGGCGTTTGCGCCTGCGGTGACGGCGGCGGCGCGCCAGTTCCGCACCGCCGCAGGCACGGCGCAGGGGCAGGCCACGCTGGAGGCGTGGGGCATGGGTCGCGAGGAGCGGGCGGAGGCGGAGGAGGTGCTGGAGCGGCTGGCGCACGCTTATGATGACGACGAGGCATGAGGCGGCGGCAGCGGTGATGCATAGGCGCATGCATGCGCAGCGGCCGGCAGCTCATGCAGGCCTGGCCCCGTTTTGCAAGTGCTCTCACTTTAACACAAGCCTCATCTTGTAGTCCTGGCTCGGAGTTGGCGTCCAAGGCAGCACAGGTTGCGGTTGGCCCTGGGCGATGGAGCACGCCTGGCCCTGCGGGCTGTGCAGCCCCCAGCAGCAGGGCGAGGCGCGCCAGCTGAGCGAGGGCGAGGCCCTGCACTGGGCTATAAGAGCCGACTGGGCGCCGCAGCCCGCGCAGTGGCCCGGCCAGGCCTTTGCAGCCCAGGGCGCAAGCATGGCCGTCCCATCCAGCGCGCCTCCCGTGCTCCGGGGCACTGCTGCCGCCTGGGGCGGGACGCCGCCGCCACCGCCCCTAGGCCTCGCCGTGGAGGTGATTGCAGCCCAGGCCGAGGCGGCAGAGCTGCGCCTCGCATTGCAGCAGGCCCTGGACAGCGAGGCGGCAGCCAGCAGCCGTGCCCTGGGTGCAGAACTGCACGCTGCCGGCCTGGAGCGGCAGGTGCTGCAGGGCCAGGGAAACGCGGCGGCGCTCGAGACCGCGCTGGCATCGGCGCAGCAGCACCTGGCAGTGGCACAGCAGCAGGCGGCGCTGCAGGCAGCAGCAGAGCACCGCGCTCAGCGCCTGGAAGCCGAGCTGGAGCGGGTGACGGCGGACCGGGCGGCTGTGCAGCGCCAAGCTGAGACGGCGCGTGCCGAGGCGGCGGCGGCGGCACAGCAGCTGCGGGATGCTCAAGAGCAAGCCAAGCGGGCGGGCGAGTGCTCCCGTCTGGTGGTGGAGCATGCAGCGCGACAGGCAGAGGAGCGGGGGCGGCTGGAGGAGGGCGCCCGCCGGCTGGAGGCGCTGCTGGCCGCCAAGGAGCGGGAAGCGCAGCAGGCGGCAGAGGTGCAGCGGGAGCAGGCACGCACCATCCAAGAGCTGCAGGTGGGGGTGATAGCTGATGCGCATGGCTATAGCATGCCCAGAAAGGAGCGCAGATGGTGGGTGTGCCTGGAAGCACAGCGCACAAGGCGGTGCCCTCAACCGACGTCCAACCGATGGCGGCCCCCGCCCGCAACTGCATGCAGGACCGCCTGCGCGAGCAGAGTGAGCACCTGGCCGCCAGCGAGGAGGGCCGCAGCTGTGCTTTGGACGAAGCCCGGGAAGCCAAGGTGGGATGGCACTGTGAATGGTGCAAGGGCGGGTTTGGGTTGGCTAGGGTTTGGCCCGAGGCCGGCGCTCGTTGAAAACACAGCTTTACCCGAGCATTCCAGACAGGCTGCTTTTCTCTGCTGATTCAAGTATGGTGCATCATAGAACTTGCGAGGGTATAGCCACAAATGGTCGCTGCATGCTTTCGGGGCAGGGTTGGTCTGCGGCGGCAGACCGGGCAGCGTCGGCAGCGCGCCCTGAGACGTGCCGGCCGGCGGCGCATTGGCCGAATCCAATTCATTCGCCCTTTGTATCGGCCTCGCATGCCTGCTGTGTTTGGGTTCGATTATTATCGAACGGGGCAGCGGTGAAGAGAAGTGCCAATGGGCTTCCTCACCTCACTCCCCTGGCCCGACCTCCTGCTCACCATCGGAGTAGTGGCACTTGATGGTGCTGCATGCATCGATAAAGCGATGCAGCGGTGGACAGGCGCCGCTCAGGGCCGCAGCGGCGGGCGGTGGCGCCAGCCTGGGCGCGTGCTCAGCGACGGCCATCTGCAGGTGCAAAACGCCGGCCCAGAACCACCAGCTCTGTGAAATCCTGATGAATGAAAATCAACTCAACGAACAGGCAACAGGATGCCCATCGGTCACTGCAAAGCCTGGCCAACAGCCAAGTGGGGCTTGCATGTTGCGCCCACTCAAAGGCATGATGCTTCACCCTCGCGCAGGAGGACTGCACCCAGCTGCGCGAGTCAGTTGCGGCGCTTCGAGCAGAGCTTGCGGCACAGCAGCGGGCGGCGGCTGAGGCGGCGGCAGCAGCACGCAGTGCAGCCGAGGATGCGGCTCGCCACGCCGAGCGCCAGGCGGCGCAGATCGCCAGCCTGACGTCCCGCCTGCAGGTGAAATTTATGGCAATGTGCTTGCTGGACCACCACAGCTCGGCCGTTGTGGCTATGGCTAGCGCTGCATGCTTGCAGGCCGCAGCACTGGCTGCTTTATAAAAGTCGGCTTCTCCTCCCCTCCCCACTGATCCACATGTTGTGCAGGGGCTGCAGTGCCAGGTTGCCGACCGGGATAGGCGGGCAGCAGAGCTGTCGCAGGCTGTGTCGGAGCGTGACGAGGCGCTGGCGGCGCTGCGCCGGCAGGTCAAGGACATGAGCGTGCTTGCGGCGGCGCTCAAGGAGCAGGGGGCGCAGCAGGTGTGGGGGATCCACATGGCTAGGGTATGGGCAGGAATTGGGTCCCAGCTGCGCACAGCAGCCAACCAGGCCACTTGTATGTGTCTTGCCAGCACCACCGGTGAGTCTCTGTGTTGTCATTGCTGGACCCACCTTCCCAAGTCCACGCCCCACACCCCATGTCGCGCAGGCTGCCAGCCTGGAGCGGCTGGAGCATGCCGCCGTGGCATCTGCGGCCGAGGCCGCCAGCCTGCGTGGCGAGCTGCAGGTGGCGCAGCAGGAGCAGCAGGCGGCAGAGCAGGCGGCTCAGAGGCTGCGAGCCACCGAGGAGCAGCTGGCGCAGCTGCGGAGCAGCCACAGGCAGATGCAGGTGGCACACTCGCAGCAGGGCGCCCGCCTGTCCTCCTCACAGCAGCGCCTGAAGGACGTGCTTGCCGGACAGGAGGGCCTGGCCGCTGCGGCAGCGGCGGCGCGGCAGGAGGCGGAGCATCTGCGGGGCGAGGCGGCAGAGGCGCGGCAGCAGCTGCAGGTGGCGGAGCGCGAGGCGGCAACCTTTCGCGGCCGCTTCCAGGCGGTGCAGGCAGCCAATGACAGCCTGCGCCTGCAGATCCTTGCAACAGGGGGCATTGTGAGCGGCACCGCCGCCGGCATTGTGAGCAGCAAGAAGGGGCCGCCCCCGATGGAGGTGCCGCCGCTGCCCTCCCCGCGCTTCGCCGCTGGCGGTGCCGGCCCGGCCCAGTCCCCTGGCTGCCGCATCACAGCAGCAGCAGCCGTGGCTGCAGACTGCAAGGTGGGGCTGGCGTTCCGTACCAGCAGCCTGGATTCGGAGATTGGCGCCACCATACCGGCTGCCCGCACCTCCCCCCACTCCCCACGCCACACCGGAGGCAGAGTAGGGGGGCACCGCAGCCCGCCGCACTTTGCCGGTTGCTGAGGGCCACGAACTGGTCATGTACTGCGTGAACTGTATGCCATTGTATGAGTTACATCCTTCACATGTGACCTTTACCCCTGACTGACTCGATTCATTGACGCCAATTCAATTGAATGCTACCACGCTGCCTTCCCCCCGTGGGCCCCCCGGCTTTCGTTGCCTGATCATTGCTGCGCCGCTTTGATTTGTGTATGATTTCAAAACACTGTTTGTAATTTACAAGGGGTGGGGTTTGGACCTCCCGTTGCCAGGCAGGAGCATGCATGCGGGCTGCCAGCCAGCCATTCAACCGCCCACGCAAGTCTCCCATGCTCATCCGGCGTCGCCGGCGTCCGGGCACCTGTCGAATCTGCATCGCTTGCGCCTCTCACCAGTTCACACGCGCGTTTGTGGGCCGTACAGTCCGTTTGCAGGGCCGATGGTGCGGGCCACGGGCGAGTTCCAAGTCGCGACCCGCAGCCTGCCCGCCCGACACGGCGTCAAGGGCTCTGCTCGGCTGCCAGCCCGCCTGCCAGCCGTAACTCGCCGCCGCCGGGCGCTGGCAGGCAGCCCGACCTGCGCTGCCGCCGCCGACATCGGCGCTTTTGCCACCGCTCCCCCCGGCCATGACGGCGCCCTGGAGGCTGCAGCAGCTGGCGCACGGCGGGGCAAGGACACTGCGGCACCCCTCGTGCGCCTAGGCGCCCTTGTCTCTGCGGCAGCCGGTGCACTTGTGCCACTGCTCCAGGTGAGCGAGCCGTTGGAACCTTGATGGTTCGAGCTCTGGTTGTGTTGTTGGCCGTCGCACTGCTTGCCCGCACGCTGCGTACCATGCGATGGTGGTGTCATCTCCTTTCCCCATGTGCCTCCTCGCAGGGCCTGGCATCCGCAATCGTCATGGCAGCGCTTGGCAGGCAGGCTGCGCCGGCGGCTGCACCGCCTGCCGCCCATGCCATGGGCGCCGGTAGCATTGCCGGCTCCGGCAGGCAGCTGCAGGCTGGCACTGGTCGCATGGCTGCACGAGAGGGGGCCGCACGCCTTCAGCCGATTGTGGGACAGCAGCTTGAGGCCCAGCAGAGCAAGCCAAAGCTGGATCTGCTGAGCATCCTGCTGGCACCTGTAGCGCCGCTGCTGGCGCCCCGGCACGCCCGTAAGGCAGCCACAGCCGACAGCGCACACAGCAGCATCAACAGCGTCAGCTCTGTAAGCGTCATCCATGCACCCGACAGTGCGGCAGTGACCGCAACCAGCGGCAGCACGAGCGGCAGCAGCGAGGGTGGCGCTAGCCACCTCGAAGATGTGCTGCTGCGGCTGCAGGCCGCTGCCACGGCACCAAACGTGCGCGGCGACCCTCGCTTCGCCGCCGTCTGCGCCCTGCTTGCTGCTGCGCCAGCTGCAGGCGCAGCGCGACACAACTTTGCGCTCAGCCTGGTGAGGCAGTTGTGTGGGTGTGGGCGTTAATTGTGGCGGCATGCATGATGGAGTGCCGCATCTTAACTCCAGCCAGCATGCAGGTGATGCACCGAAGGGTGAGTGAAAGGCATTCGGTGGTGTGTACATGCCCTTGTTGCGACTTCAAGCCCACCTGCCCTCCGCTCCACGTGCCTGCCCCAGGTGGACGGCATGGCGGCAGCAGAGGATGACGACACCGGCATTTTTGGCCAGGCCGCCCTGCTGCTGGAGCTGAGCCTGGAGGAGGGCCAGCCCCAGCTGCAGCAGGATGGGTCGCAGGCGCCCTCGGGCAGCGACCAGCTGGAGCACATGCTGGCCACACTGGCGGCAGCAGCAGCAGCACCTGAAGCACTGGTAGGTCTGCTGTGCTGGGCCGCACCGCGGCGCGGCGCTTGCTCCGATGCAGGCCAATGTGTGGCTTGGGAGCCTTGGTCACATCGCCATGCTTTGGGCTGCACCAGCAACGGTGCTGCCAAGCAAACCTGCAGTGCCTAACTGTTCCTCACGCTTCCCTTCCACTCGCTCAGGCCAACCCCTGGTTCGAGCCCGTGCGCCGCCTGCTGGCTGTGGCACCGGTGGCAGGAGACCCGCGGCGCACCTTTGCCCGCAGCCTGGTGAGCTGGGCCTTAGGGGCATCATGTTCAAGTCCAGCCTGAAGCAGGATCCTAAGCAAATGCAGCCAACTCTAGCAGACGCTGGAAACCCCTTCCATGCGCTGACCACTGGGGCCGTGTCATGTTGTACCTGCAGCTGGACGGCATCGCTGCGGCGGAAGACGATGACACGGGTGTGTTTGGCGCGGCACGTGCCCTGCTGGAGCAAGAGCTGGAGCGGCAGGAGGCGGGTGGTGCTAGCACTGCGGCAGCCGTCAGCCCTGCACCCGGCCAATACAAGCAGCTGCTGCAGGCGCTGTCGGCAGCAGCGGCAAGCACACAGGTGTGCATATTAGGGAAGATGGTGTGTCATGCATGGTCGGATTGGCACGATCCATTGCTTGCTTCCCATTACTCGGGATGGGCGCATGAGAGCCGCTGCTGTCATTGCCCCAATTTGCTTGCAGGATCCACGCTTTGCTCCAGTGCAAGCCCTGCTTGCCGCAGCGCCTGCAGATGCACCGGCACGGCGCAACTTTGCCAACAGCCTGGTGAGCTGCTTTAGCACATGGCATGCTGTGCCCCACGCTGCTACAAAAAGTCGCATCTTGGGCAGCTGCGTCAAGGAGTGCGTTCCCAACCGCTCTGCGCTGCAGTTGGACGGCATTGCAGCGGCGGACGAGCAGGAGGACAGCACCAGCGTGTTTGGGCTGGCCGGCCTGCTGCTGGAGCGCGCCCTGGAGGAAGGGCGCCTGGCGCCTGCCGCCCTGGCACCCCCTGCCCTGGCACCTGCCGCCCTGGCACCCCCTGCCCTGGCACCCGCCCCTGTGTCTGTCACCCGCGCCAGCCCTGCTCAGACCAGCGGCGCGGCAGCTGCGCCAGGCAGCGTGCAGCTGGCCAAGCCGGCAAAGCAGGCGGCTGCTGTGAGCAAGTATGATGGGCTGCGCCTGATGCTGCGCCACGCGGCCGTGGAACAGGTGAGTGCAGGCACCGGGCCACATCCTGTGCTGTTTGTCGTGTTTGTCGTGTGTGTTGCATAACGCTGCTGCAAGCTGCTGCATGGCAATTTAGATGGCGCTGTTGCATCTCAGAAGGCCGTGCAAACAGGAGCATGCCGCCACCTCCCACCCCCGCAACCACAGGACTGGGGCATACCCAAGTTTGATCCATTCTCCGCTGCGGCTGGCTGGGCCGCCACCCCCACCCTCACCCGCTGGCAACAGTTTGCACTGGTGGGTCAGTACGACCGCTTCGACCCTGTGGCGCAGCTGCTGCAGGCAGCCAAGCAAGCCAGCAGCCAGCCGGCACCGCACTCCAAGTACTGCCCAGTGTCGTCGCTGCTGAGCCTGCTGCATGGCGGGCGCCAGGCTGGCACAGCGGCCGCGGCTCCCGCTGCTCCGGCACCTGTGTTTGACACGGCTACAAGCAGCAGCGACAGCGAGCCAGCCGACCAGCACAGCCGGCTGCTTGCGGCGCTGGCCCGGGCGGCGGCCCAGCCGGGCATGCAGGTGAGCTGGCCAGCAAGTGGCTGGGAGGATCGGGATGGGGTTAGGATTTCATGGGGCCTGCCAGGCCTGCATTGGGCATTAGTGCGCTGCATCTCCCGCACTCATGTCACGCCAGATGAGATGATGCAGTTTGACACTGCGCAGCCGTCACATCAACCTGTGCCCACCTGCCACCCCCACCACACGCAGCTCACTCGGCAGTACGACGGCATCCGTGCGCTGCTTGCTGCGGCCCCTCCCCCCGGCGAGGCCCGCGCCAACTTTGTGCACAGCCTGGTGAGCCGCGGGCTGCGCTGTTGCACTGCTGCAAAGCTGGTGGATTTGGTGGATGGCTGGGCAAGGCGGCACACAGCAGGAGGGGAGTGCGCCTGCAGCCTGTGCGCATCATCCTGCCGCCCTGTTCCAGCTTCTGCCTGCTGCCCCGCCATCCCTCGTCAACACAGGGCCCTGCCCTGCCCCCATGTGCATCCTCTGCAGCTGGACGGCATCGCCGCCGCCGCAGAGTCCGGCGACGGGGCGAGCGTGTTTGGCCAGGCGGGCGTGCTGCTGGAGATGGCGCTGGAGGAGGAGCCTGCCCTGCTGAAGGATGCTGCCGACAAGTACGACCGGCTGCTGGATGCGCTGGCGGCGGAGGCGGAGGTGAGCCACAGGGAAGGACAGGGGGCTACTTGCAAGTGCTGTGATGCGGCAGGCTAGCATGGCATGGCATGGCATGGCATGTGTGTGTGTGTGCTTGGCTGTGTACGTGTCTTCTAATGGGCACACCCTGCACAACACTTTTTGTGCGCTTTTGAGCATGGCTCTGGATACAATAAGCCAAGGCTGAAGGTTTTGTCGTCTGCCATGCTGCCCATCGCCTGCAGGCCGATCCAGGCTTTGAGCCCGTGCGCGCTCTGCTGGCTGCCGCGCCGCCTGCCCGTGGCCCCCGCCGCAACTTTGCGCTGAGCCTGGTGAGAGTGGCCTGGTTTGTGTGGTATACCCGCAATTGTGCATTTATGGGGCATACCATCATTGGGTCGGCATCTTGCCGCCCAGCTAAGCAGCAGTTATTGCCATGCACCATCCACACCAACCCGCCACACCGCCCTTGCCACAGCTGGACGGCATCTCGTCAGCCCAGGAGCAGGAGGACAGCACCAGCGTGTTTTGGCTGGCCGGCCTGCTGCTGGAGCGCGCCCTAGATGCAGACCCAAGCCTGCTGGAGGAGGATGCCCCCGCTGCCGCCCCGCCTGCTGCACCTGCTGCGAATGCCGTCGGCATGGTGGCGCCCGCAAGCCCAGCCGAAGAGCCGGCTGGGGCGCCGCAGCATGCGGCAGCCTCTGCGGCTATGGCGCAGCCGGCTGTGGTGCTGGAGCCCACCGGCACTCGTTCCAAGTACGATCCCCTTGCTGCCCTGCTCAGCTGGGCCACGGCGCCGGCCCCTAAGCGAACCCCAGCTGCCCAGCGGCAGGCGCGATACGACCCCGTGGCATCGCTGCACACCGCCTCTGCTGCTGTGGCTGCTGCTGCGGCACCTGTGCACGAGCATGGGCACCGCCAGCACCAGCCCACTCCTGCATACAGCGGCTGAGCCGGGCACGCATCATTCTTTTTGCTCAACCCAACGGCCAATTCTTCCATACCCTCGCATGCCCTCGCATGCCCTCGCATGCCCTCGCTGCTGTGGGCGGCTGATCCATCAAAGCCATTGTTCCATTCACCTGCCAGGGTGCGGTTGTCTAATAATTTGCACTGCTGTCGTCCATCTCTTCCCCTGGCCGGGCCTAATGGCCCGATTGTTCCATTTTTGCCCGTGGGCTGCCAGCCTGGCTGCCGCACAGCTCCACGATTCTTGTGCCCTGTGGCCATTTTTGTCCCCCGGTCTGTCTTCTCCCTCTGGCTCCCCGGTGCCGCATTGATCTGATCCATCTCGAGAGCAAGATGCAGGGCAGATGCAGCAGTGCAACTGAGGCACTCGTTGTACTACATACTAGACTAGCTCGCACTACATACTAGCAAAGCAAAGTTGTAAGGCAGCAAGGACATGGCTAGCAAACCATGAGGTGCCGCCGCTCAAGCCTGTAGCACCGCCCTGGGTCGTCAACCAGCACACAGACCCGCACAATGGTGGCATGTTTGCAATGCCGCTATGTATGATAGGGATGCAGCTGAGTTTGGGGTGGGTGTGAGTTGGCTTTGCAACAGGCCTGGGCCTCCCGTACCCCTTGTGCAAGGCTGCTTGCGGCAGTGGGAAATGGCCACCTGGCGCTGCCGCCGGCGGCCGAAACCCGCGGCGTCCCAAGCTGCTAGGCGCTCTTCTGTGCTTCCACTCCTATCCTGCAGCCGAGCAGTGTCTTAAAGAACTGTGAACAGGCTCCGAGCGTCTGGGAAGCGAGAGCGCGGCAGCAGGTCCCGCCTCGCGCTCCCCACGACCTTTCAAGGGTGCGCAGGTGCGACCGCGCAGTAGAATCAGCCCTCCAAGCGCGACGCGGTGTCTCTGCCCGCCTTGCCGCCACGGCGCCGCCGCTGCACGCCGCTGCACCGGCCACAGAGCGCACTCCCAATCCTGCCCCTCCTGCAGGCTTGCAGCCATGGCGTCTCACAACAACGAGCTTATAACGCTTAACGTGGGCGGCAAGTAAGTTATCTGCGAGCACACAGCAGTGCAGCAGCTGGATTTGTTCAGCAGCCCTCGGTTGCAAATCCTGGTAGCCCCCAGCCTCGCACCCCAAGCTCGGCCCTCCCCCCAACCTCCTCTCAGGCTGTTCCGCACCACACGCGCCACGCTGACCAAGCACCCAGACTCCATGCTAGCGGCAATGTTCCGGGGGGACATGCAGGCAACCGCACTGCGGGATGAGGCGGGGCACCCGTTCCTGGACCGGTGAGCAGCTGGTTGGTGGGTGGCTGGCTGCTGCGTACGTCCTTTGCACACATGCATGCCACCAGGCTCACACCAACCCTGCCTGCCGTCCAATGACCTTCAAACATGCAACCGGCACACGCCTCCTGCCTGCCCCCACCCCACCCTCTGCCGCAGCGACCCCGCCCTCTTCCCCTTCATCCTGGCATATCTGCGGGACGGGCGCGTGCCGCCGCTGCCCCAGGGGCTGCTGGAGCTGCGCCAGCTGCGGGTGGAGGCCGAATTTTTTGCCATGGCTGAGCTGGCAGAGGCAGTGGCCGCTGCGCAGGCAGCGCTAGAAGCGGCGGCAGACCAAGCTGCAGCAGCGGCGGCAGCGGAGCAGAAGCATGCGGCTGACCAGCAGCAGCTGGGGGCAGTTCGGGCCGAAGTGTTGGCGGCGGCAGATGCGGCGGTGAAGGAGGCCACTGCGGCGGCGGTAGATGCTACCGCACATCCAGGTTTCCAGGAGCTGCAGGAGGCGCAGGCGCACTTGGACGAGCAGCGAGGCTTGTGGGAGCAGGCTGAGGACATGGAGCCTGGTGTAGAGATCGGCCTGGAGGCACTGCGCATGGCACACGACAACTTTTTCAATGCGGAGGCGGCTGTGGACGAGCTGCATAACGACCCAGGCTGGCAGGAAGCTGTAAACGCGGAGGCGGCGGCGCAGAAGCGGTTGCGTGACGCGCTGCTGGCCCGCCTGTGCGCGCTGGGCGCCGACCTGCCGACAGCGGAGGCCATGCTGCGGGTCACGCACCCCAAGCTGGCGCAGCGCAAGTTTGATTAAGCTTGACTGCTGCAAAGCGCCTGCCTGCTCCTGCCAGTGTGTCCCAACGTCTCCGGGCGCTGCCAACTTAGGTGCTTGCCTCGTGGTTCTCAGTACCCTCATACCTGCCCCCTTGCTCCCAAACGTGTGTGTCAGGCACAATCGGCTGCTAATGGTTGTTGCAGTGTGATTCAAAGCGAGTGATTTGTCAAATTGTACCTTCACTGACTAAACTACAAAACTGTAAGGCAGCAAGGAAAATTGCCCGGTCAATTTGGAAGCTTCACTGCTGACTGTTGCTTTGCTGCCTGCATTCTCTGCCATCACGCGTTGCCTTTACTCCTGTGTTTGTGCACCACTAGTGTGCAACACTGTCACCTAGCTATCACTGGCTGCGCTTCACTGCTCCACGCCACGGGAGAACACTCGCAGGAGACCGGGGTGCACCTCTGCTGCGATGCGCTGGTCCGGCCCCCGCAGCAGCTCGCCATCCAGGTTCTACAGATGGGTGGATGGCGGAGATAAGCTGCAAGGTCATGGCGGCTGGTGGCCTGCAACGGCAGTGCAGCAGACATACGCACAATGCAGCGCAATGGTGCCAGAAAACCAGCGCAGCAGGGCAGTGTGGCTCACCCAACACGATACATTGCCGCCTGGCCGCTGCTGGTGGCCGTCGCCGCCCAGTGCCGCCTGCCCTGTGCCTCCCAGCGGCTCCACTTGCACCGCCACGGCGTCCAGCACAGTCACATACTTGAGGGCGCCGGGGGCGCAGCCGTGCCGCGACATGTGCACCAGGAAGCGCAGGTACTGTGGGCAGGGAGGGAGGAGATGGCGGCGGAGCCATTTCATCCTTTGAGGCGGGAAGGACCGGCGTGCAAGCGATTGGGGGACAGTTACAGCCAACACAAAGGCGCACACCACAGCGCACGCCCACATCTGCATGAGGCTGCCCCACCACCCCCACCCGCCCACCTGCAGGGGCGAGCACTTGGAGACGAGCACCAGCTTGAGTCGGCCGTCGCACAGGTGGCCGTACCGCACCATGCCCTTCTTCGTCTTGTCGCTGCGGCAGGGCATCACGATGCACATGATGGAGCAGAACTCTCCCTCCAGCTCCCGCCACTCCTCCCCTCCCTGCCGCTCCGCAGCATTAGCCGCCGGCAGCAAAAAGTGAGGGGAGGTGGGGCCCAGGCTGGCCGCTGTCATTAGGGTGTGGGCCGCGGGTGAGGGCGGCTCGCTGCGCACCATGCTGCTGCCCAGGCTGGCGCTGCTGGCGGCCGCGGGCAGCCCTGCTGAGCCTCCAGCGGCTGCTGCTGATGCTGCTGCCGCCGCTGCCGCCGCTGCCGATGCCGAGGCTGCCGGGCTGGCCTGCCCAGCCTGGCTGGCCTGGGCCTGAGGCGAGCCAGGCGCGCTGCTGGTGCTGCCGTTGGCTTGTGCCAGCTGGGCCTCGCTCATGCGGCGGGAGTGCACAAAGGACGCTGCGCGGCAGACAGAGCAGCCGGCGCCGCACACGGTGCTGCCGTGCTTGCTGAGCGCCCGCCCCACCTCGCCCTCAATGTACCGGATGCGCGCGGGGTAGGCACGACTGCAGTGGAGCAAGAAGCAGCGCAGGGCTGGAGTTGGTTGGGCACTCGCCTAGCGCACCACGCACTACTGCGCAGCAATGCAGTTTAAAGCAACTCCCTGCGCCACAGCAGCCACTTGTAGTGCAAGCACCACAATGCACCCAAACTATCACAACTCGTGCCCCCTTCCCTCCCTGCCCAACCCATTCTGCGCTCATGGCCTCACCCACCTGGCCAGCAGTTTGGCGGCGCCAACCAAGTCGTACCGCACAGGCCCCAGGAAGCGGTACGCCTCGGCAGCAGAGGTCACGTCGGCAAGGAAGCCGTAGGCTGCAGGTCAGATGGGCAAGCCGGTGCGGGATGCACGTGGTGTGGGCAGCAGGGGCTGAAAGTTCAAGCAGGCATGCCAGCAGGATGGTGGGGCGGCAGCACAACAACATGCACACGGGTCACTCCCAGCCGGCGTCGCCCCGCAATCTGCACCCTCTGCACTCTCCACTGCACCCACTCACCCGCTATGCACGAGGCAAACTTGGTGGTGGAGGCGGTGTCCACCCGCAGCACGTCCAGCGGGCAGCTGTCGCCCAGGCACACGTGCATGGCCGCCGTCCAGGGCGAGCGGCTGCCATGCAGCGTGCATGCCACAGCATCCGTGCTGCCTGCGGGGATGTGAGCCAGCCGCAGGCCGCCCAGCAGCGCAGCCAGCTCTGCAGCGCCCGGCTCTGTGCTGGCTGCAGCTGCGGCACGCGCCTCAAGAATGCCGTTGAAGGTTTCATGAAAAATGCCATCACCGCCAACGCACACAATGCCTGCAGCCATTGGAGAGATGGAAAGCCAGGCAATGGTACCATGCAGCCAACCAGGGCGGGCAGATGGTTGGCTGCCTGTGCTTTGGCTGAAGGTCTTTGATGCTCACAAACAGCAGCTTCCAGCTGCCTTTGCTTTCCCGAAAAAGCCGCACCAAGCCACTCAACCCCATTACGTCGTCCGTGCACGCACCGTCAATTGCACGCAGCTGCTCCGCCATCAGCCCCGCCGCCATCACGTGTGCATGGGCCGGCCGCTTGGTCTCCCTCACCGTCAGGCGGATGCCCGCAGCCTTGAACAGCGGGACCACTCGCTGGAACACGCGGCGGCCCTGTCGAGCGCCCGCATTGGGGTTCAGCAGCACCAGCAGTGACCTGCAGGCGGCGCGAGGCGGTTGAGGGCGACGAGATGATGTGGCGGAAGGGCTTCTAGTGCAGCACGTCTGTCAAGCAGACTCCACAGCTGCTTGCGCCTGTCATTGAGTGCCTCACACCCTCTCGTCCACCCCAGGCCCCACCTCCAACCCCCCTCACTTGGGCCGTCCTGCCGCCGCCGCCTCGATGCCCGCTCCTATTGCTGCCACCCAGTCCTCTGCCGCCCCTTCGCTGCCTGGCTCCAGCACCAGCGTGCGCGGCGCCCACTCGCATCGGCTGGCCGGCGAGCGGCGGAACGTAAGAACCTCCACGCGTGGGGCACGGCCCCGCAGGCAGGACAGGCAGGACAGCAGGCAGGAGGGCAGGCGGGAGGGCGCCAGCGCAGCGGCGGCAGGCGGCGGCTGGCCGCGCTGCACCGCCAGCATCTCGGAGAACAAAACTGCAGCACGAGTGGCACCCAAGGGAGAAAAGCCGAGGGCAGGTGGGAATCCAGTTGACATGGCATGAGACCAAGGCGCCCCAGCATTGCGAGGCATGAAGCTCGGCATGCTGCTGCATGTGTGCACGTGCAACCCAGTTGGGGGCATGCTGGTCGGCACTATTGTTGAATAACCTGCCATGTCTCACTTGTCTCGCTGCTGCTGCTGGGTGCGGTGGAGGGCCAGGGGCAGCGGCGCCGCCCCGCCGCAAACTCTATGGTCAGGCCGTCAGAGGTCAGGCGGACGCTGGCAGGGCGGCCGTCCACGCGCAGGGCGGCCTCCTGCCGCGGCTGCCCCTCCTCCATTGCAAGCACCACACTGCGGGGGGCAACTGGCGTGCTTCATTGAGTCGCACTGGGCAGCAAGCGTCGGTTCGGCGGCGGCGGCGGCGGCGGCATCTGTGCAGCGGCGGATGCAGCTCACTCTGTGCTGCTCCGGGCTCTGCGGGACCTGCTGAGCGTGCGACTGCCGCTGCTAGCAGCCACAGCACTCGGAGTGGCCTGGTCGAGCAGCAACTCGAGCGAGAGGTGCTTGTGGTGCGCCACCAGCGCCATCAGCGATCAGTCGGGCTTATGCAAGATCGAAAATTCATCCGATCGGGCAGGCAAGCGCACGAGCGTGACAAGTGCGAGCGGACCCGAGCGCAGGAAGCAGGAATGTTGTATCGAGCGCTGGATAAATGGACTGATCGCTTCAAATACACGATGCGGTGTGCGGGCTGCGTTCTGCGAGCGCCCGCGGCATTGGTGTGCCGCCCAGTCAGTGCCTCGAGCCCTGCTCGCTCGTGTTTAGGCGCTTCACGAGCCTCGTTCGCGTCTGGAAAAAACACTGCTGCTCACCCGGCCGCTCTTGCAAGCCCCGGTGCCTCCTTGGACACCGTGGCCTCCCAGCCGGCCCTCTCCGAGCACAGGCAGCCTTGGAGGTGCAGCGCCATGAGGCTGAAGGCCGTCTGCCAGCTGCTGGCGCTGCTGGTGGTGGCCGGTGCCGCCGCCGCCACAGCGGCCGCCGAGTGCCCCAACCCCGTCCGTGCTGCCACCGTTCCCGCCGGCTGCCCCTGCAACCCCGTGCGCAACGCCACCTTTGGCGCCTGTGGCAGTGGGTACGTGTGCGCGCAGCCGTGGGCACTGCAGGTGGCAGAGGCCAAGGCGCGCAGCCTGCTGGCCACACTCGGCGGCAGCGCGGCGGGGCTATTCGCACCCGACCCTCTGCGCGAGGCGGCGGCGGTGGCAGTGGAGCCCCTGCAGGCTGCCGGCTTTGAGTGCACGCCCTGCAGCTACGGCCAGCTGTGCCCCCGCGGCTCCAGCCTGCCGCCGGTGCTGGACCCAGCCATCCAAATGTGAGGGGGGCGGGGAGCTGGGTGTGGGAGGCGTGGGTGTTTGCAGTGGCCAGCCAGCGACCTGCTTGTGAGGCACCGGCTCTGCATTCAGCCTCCACGTTATGCCTTGAGAGACCCCTGCCCGCCCTGCCAAATAAGGCATGGTGCCCCCCGTCTCTGCCAGGACGGGCATGCCCGCACTGCTGCTCCACCCCTCTGGGTTCCCTTGTCCCAACCGCAGAGCCATTGACGAGCTTGCCTGCCCCCAAGGTTTTTACTGCCCGACACCAGCCCAAAAACTGCGCTGTCCCGCTGGCTACTTCTGCGGACCATCCACCATACAGCCTGTGACCTGCAACATGACCATGCTTGTGGACCGGGCGCCGCTGCTCAAGATTCCAGACAAGCCGCTGACGGTGGTGCAGGTGAACGTGATTCATGGTTGTGCTGTAGGGCTCCTCTGGCTGGCTTCAACTGCTTCCTGGCTGCCAAACAGATTTTCAAACAATCTCCCCAGCATTCTTGCCAGACACCGCCCACCCGCCGCTTCCCCTGCCCCTCCATGCAGCGCGTGTTCATCCTGGGAGACCCGCTGCAGGGCAACACGTGCCCCCTCAACTCCAGCAGCCCTGCGGTGCTGTGCCCAGAGGGGTGCGCCAGGGCTGAGGGGTGGCCACAGCTTGGACCGGGTGGCAAGCTGTATTGGAACGTGGTGCATGTGCTCCATCCCCACCACCCGATCCCCTCCCTCTGCCCCTCTGCAGCTTCTACTGCCCTGATCCTGCCCGGGAGCTCCCTTGCCCCGCCGGATTCTTCTGCAAAGCCGGGTCGCTGCAGCCGCAGCCCTGCCCCTTCCTCACCTCCTGCCCTGAGGGCTCAGGCGAGTTGCCGGGCGCGGGGAGGGGAAGGACCATTGTGTGTGCAGAGCGCCCTCACAACTGCTAAGCCATTTCCGCAGAACTGAGAAAGCATAGCCCGTGCCCTGGCTCCTCTTCTGACTGGTTGTTGCAAGCCATCCCGCCCCTGCAGCCAGCGCCGACCTGTCGTACAGCGGCTTCCTCATCCTCGTCTGCTGCATGGTGCGCCCGCTGCTTTCGCAATTTGTCGGATACACATCTAGGCAGACCTGCCGCAGGGGCATTACTGCTGATGATGAACGTAGCCCTCATTCTGTCTTCTGACGGCAAGCCGCCCCCGGCTGCCCTGAGCGCAGGTGGTGATGTGGCTGGTCTATGCTGTGCTGCGCGCCGCAATTGCCATCAACCAGAAGCGCCTGGCGCAGCAGCAGGAGACGCAGGACCGGCTGTGGCGCGTGCTGCACCCGCTGTTGGCACCCGGCGGCGTGGGCGGGGGGTGCGTGACGCATGCGGGGATGGAACCACACTGCGGCAGTGCTTCCATGCAAAGGGCTGTTGTTGCCTCGCTCTTCCATCCACAGCTTGCAGCTTGCCTGGCTGCTTACACCTCCTCATCAGTTCCCCCGCCTGTCTTGCCCTCCATGCCTGTGGCTGCAGGCAGTCGTTCCGCGCGTTTAAGGCCATCCGCCCACGCCTGACGCTGCAGTTTGAGGGGCTGGGGCTGGAGCTGCCTGATGGGCGCTCCATCTTGAACGATGTCACCGGCAGGTCGGGGCTGGCTTGGGGGGAGCAAGCTGGGAGAGCTCAGCAGCAGGAGTAGTGATTGGATGTGAGTGAACAGATCAGGGATCAAGTCAGCTGCCGTGCAGCTGACATGCGCTTCTCAACTGTCTGGTGCAGGTTTGAGCACAGCCGCGTGGCGGCGGTGATGGGCCCCTCCGGCGCAGGCAAGCTGTGACCTGTTGCTTCTTCTGTGCTTTTCCTGAGTGCGGCTGAGTGTGGGACTTGATGCGACAGCTGCAATGTCACCCTTATCCCCGCGCCCGCTATCAGTCTACAAGCCCTTACCACGCCTGCTTCCCCGCCTGCAGGCAAGACCACTTTCCTGGCGGTTCTGCGTGGTGCAGCTGGCACTGTGGGGCGGCAGCATGGTCGCGTGCTGGTCAACGGGCGGGAGATGCGGCTGTCCGTGCTGCGCGACATCACTGGGTTTGTGCCCCAGGAGGCGAGTGCACTTGCGGTGTAGAGGCAAATGCTGTGCTGCTGGAAAGGATGGCTTGCATGGCTGCAACTCAGCAGCAGCTGCAACGGAACAAGCCCTGCTGTCTGAGCAGACTCTGGCGCTCAGCTGGACATGCAGGCTCGCCACACGCTCTGCTGAGCCAGCAGTACCACCACTGCCACCCCTCTGCCGCAGGACGTGGTGCACGAGGACCTGACTGTGCGGGAGAACCTGGTGTACTCGGCGCGCCTGCGCCTATCTGCGGGCAAGCCTGTGCGGGAGCAGCTGGCGCTGGTGGAGGACTGCATCGACCTGCTGCAGGTGAGTGTGGGGTGGGTTGGGGCTGATGTGGGGGAGCTAGGCGACGGCGGCATGCTCGAGTACAGGTGATGACAGCATGTGCGAGTATAGGTGCCTCTTAGCAACTAAGGGCAGTAGGAGCTAGCAACACGTGCCCGCCGCCCCTCCCTGCCGCCCGCAGCTGCGCCACGTGCAGCACCAGGTGGTGGGCATGGTGGAGAAGCGGGGCATCAGGTGCGCCCGCGGCTGTTGACGTATGTTGCATGCCAAACGCCTTTGCTGCTGCCAACTGTGCCTGTCTTTGCTGCATGCCCACCTCGTTCAAGAGAGGCATGCATGCTCCAGCACGTCTGCTGGACAGGGTGAAATGCGATGGCAGTTCTATCCTAGCCCCTCACCCCGCTGCACCGCGTTGCCTGTCCACCCCCCTGCAGCGGCGGGCAGCGCAAGCGTGTGAACATCGGCATCGAGCTGGCCGCCAAGCCCAGCCTGCTGTTTATGGACGAGCCCACTAGCGGTAATGGAATTTCTGGGGGTTTCTGTGTGTCTCAGGGGGCAGTCTGGGTGTCCACGAGGCCAGGGGAGCGGTTGGCGGCGTTGGGAGCCGCGGCCGCGCCAAGCGCGCCGGAGCACCCCAACCTGCAAAGCTTGCCATGTGCACACTGCCTTGGTTTGTACGCCGTTATGTGTCTCAGAGGTCCAGCTGGGTGTCCATGAATCCAGGCAAGAGTTGGCGGCCTCGTGGGGGCTGCGCCACGCCAGCCGCGCCGGAGCACCCCCGCGCTATGACTTGTGGCCTACCTGCCCCCGAACTTGAGGCGCTGCACCGCCTGCAGCGCTCCTGCCGCATTGAATTATGCCTCAGGGCGCTGAAATAAGCTCTTTTAGGCCGGGGAGGGCCCCGGCGAGGGGGCGACACGCGCGCCGCATGGTCGACTTGGCCGCACAGTGCGCTTTTGGCGCCGCTGCAATGCCAAAAAGCCTTCAATGAATGCACAAACACTCTCCAGTCTAGCGGCAGGGGCTGCCGCCGCTGACGCCTGCTGCCGCCCCGGGCGGGCGGCAGGCGGCGGCAGCTGCGGCTCGGGAGCGGCAGCATGACTGGCAGCCCCGCTGGGGTGGCAATGTTGCTGTCACTCCGCCACCTTGCTGCTGGGTCCAGAAGCTCTGCCAGAGACCAGTGGCAGGCCGTCCACAGGCCCGCCTGGGCCTCTGCGCAGCACCCGCCGCTGCCGCAGCCGCTGAGCCCTGCTGCACCCCTGCTGAGCCGTGCTGAGGGCATGCGATGTATGCATGTCGTCGCCCCGAGCAGCCCAGCCCCTTGTGCCGACCACTGCCCATGCATGTGATGCGCCCGCAACCTCTTCCCAACCCTTTGCAGGCCTGGACGCCACCGCAGCCGCAGACATCCTGGTGGGTGGCCAGAGAGGATTGGGTGTAGAGCTGCCACTTGCATGATTTGGCGCTCAGTTGCCCTGGGATGCCCAAGCACCCAAGCAATGCATGGCATGCCATCCGTGTCCCTGCCGCAGGTGGCGCTCACGCGCGTGGCGCGCCTGGGAGCCAACATCGTGACCGTCATCCACCAGGCAAGCTGCTATTGCTGGTATGGGGCATTGCGTGCCTGCAACGGCAGGCATTGAAGACATGTGCAAACACAGACACAGTGTCACAGTTGGCCCTCATGCCCACCCACTCGCCAACTCTCCATCCTCACCTCATCGCATGGCACACTTGCTCCCCCCGGTGCCCACCCTCGCAGCCCCGCTACTCCATCTTCCGCCTCTTTGACGACGTGCTGCTGCTGGGCAAGGGCGGGTGCGCGCCGACTGGCCTCGGTTGGACATACCTGTAGCTTGCACATGGACAGCATTTTCCAGACAGCAGCCTGCAGCATGTCTGGCTGCCATGAAGAGCAGTGGCCAGCAGGCTTTGAAGCGCTCTGCTTGCACCCACCCTACCCGCGCAGGCGCATGGTGTACCTGGGCCCCTCCCGCCTCGCGCTGTCCTACTTTGAGACCATCGGCTTCACGCTGCCGCCCAACGAGAACCCGGCGGGTGGGTGGGCGCTTACCCAGTTGTACGCAAGCCGTGCCATGGACAGGAATGATGTGATGCTCGCCGGGGCTAACACCCTCCTGCTTCCGCTGCTCCTTCACTTTGCCCAAGCACATTCTCTCCCCCTCCCGCACATGCTCTCCCCCTCCCAGACTTTGCCATGGACGTGATTGCCGGTTCGGTGCCGCGTGCCGACGGCGGCCCCTTCCAGCCTGCCGACCTCATGGCTCTGTGGACGTCGCACGGCCGCAACTGGGTGCAGCTGCACTCCAAGCTGGCGGCCAAGGGTGCGCAGCCTGTTGCCTCACCAGCCATGCCATCATGTGCAATGTGTACACGCCACCATGGCATCCCAACTGCTGCCATGCCATGCCATGCCATGCCCCACTCATGCCAGCCCTTGCCATGGCTGTCATGCCATACCATGCCCCATGACGCAACCCTAGTAACCTGCCTGTTACAGAGGAGGAGGAGGAGGCGGCGGTGGTGGAGGCTTCACGCCAGCGTGGTGTGGACCCCGAGCAGCTGGCACTGCTGGAGGATCAGTTCGATGCGCAGGACGAGGATGGCGATGGTGCGCCCCTGCTGCGGGACCTTGCACATGCACCTGCGCCCAGTCAGCATGGCACGGCCAGCATGTAAAATTGCAGTCTCGGGTTGCTGCTGCGTGTTGCTGTTGACCCTGCGCGTGTCACTGCCCACCCCTGCTTGCGGACCCGCAGGCGCTCTGGACGCCGTGGGCCTGCAGCGCCTGCTGGAGGGGCTGGGCCTGGAGCCCACCAACCGCTCCGTGGCAGCGCTGGTGCAGGAGCTGGCTGTGCCGCGCACAGGTGGGTGGGAGGGCAGGGTGGGTGGATGCGGGTGTGTGGGTGGCTGCCTACCTGCATGCGCAAAACTTGGGTATGTTTTTTTGGCATTGCCGTCTTCTGGATACTGCCTCTCGCTCCACCCTGCAGGCCTGGTGACGCGCGGGGCGTTTGTGCAGTACGTTGTGAGCGGGGGGCGCACCACCCCAGCCACTGCGATGACGGCAGACACCATCCCTGCAGCGCACCGCCGCGCTGACACGCTGTATCGGGTTTACAGCATTGAGCAGTACACCCTGGCGGGAGCGCTGTCGGAGGTGGCTGCCTCTGCGCTCACGCCCGGCCTGCGCGCCGGTACCACGCTCAAAGACCTGGCTGTGGTGCACCACAACCAGCAACAGCAGGCTGCACTTGCGCAGGGCGGGGACCACCAGCAGCAGCAGCAGGCGCAGTCTGAGGAGCAGCAGCGGCGAGTGAGCAGCGGCGGCACACCCCACGCGCTGCACCTGCCCACTCCTTTTGCGAAGCCCGCCCAGGTTGCAACCCCCAGCAGCAGCTTTGTGCAGCACTCTGCCGGGCAGCCGGTGCCGGTGCCGGTGCTGGTTGATGTGCATGCGGCTGCCAATGAGTCGACTGGCCTGCTGGCCTGGCTGGGTCTCAAGGGCGGCAGCGAGCTGCGTGCCACGCCCGGCGCTGCTGCCCAGTTCGGCCTGCTGCTTCTCCGAGCAGGTGATGCGGGCTGCCTGCAGGGCTGGCTTGAGCTGGCTGGCTGGTGCTGTGTGGCCCCTACACCCCTACTGCATGGGCAAGCGGCGTGTCTCATGCCACAGTTGAACTGGCCGTGTCAATGAGCTCGCTACACCTGCTTGCCACTAAGTTGTACGGCCTTGCTGCGCACCCTGCCCCCTGCAGGCGTGAAGCTGACGCGCAACTGGAGCGACAAGATGATGCAGATCATGATGCTCATCCTGGCCGCGGTGGTGTGCGGTGAGCCCGGGGCGCTTGGGTGGCTGCTTCTGACCCACCTGCCTGCTGTCGGTTACCGCATGCTTGCCTGCCCGCCTGTGGCTTGGCATGCTTGCATGCTGATGCATTATGTCTGCCCAACCTCGTTGCCTCTTACCTCTCTGCACCTGTTGCCACAGGCGTCATGCATGGATCTGGTGGTGACGAGTGGACTACCCGCGGCAACTTTGCGGTGGGTGGGATTGGGTGCAATCGTGGTACGGGTGCTTCTCTGTGCTTTGCATCGATGTCCTCATGCCTGCCGCCTTCCTGTTAAGCATACCCCCTTGCCTGCTGCAGATGGTTTTCCTCGCCCTGGGCGTGCTCAGCGGTGCCACCGCGCTGTCCGTCTTCGGCTTCTCTGCCCGCCTCACATGGTGGCGGGAGCAGGAGCGCGGCGTGAAGCCCCACTCGTACTTCCTCGCATCCACCGTCATCAACCTGTTTGGTGGGCCATTTGTTGGTGCTAGCATTTTTGAGTAGATAACAAGGGGGTGGTATTCTTGCATGTGTGGCCGTGCTGCTGCAACTGCCATACGCCAGCGCCACCACAGCTTGCAGCCATGTGTGCCCATGCCGCATTGTGCACCTGCTTGTGCCCTGCCGCAGACGTGGCGGTCCTGCCACTCGTGTTCCTGGCCATCTACTCGTCCATGACGCTGCCGGCGGTGCCCTTTGTACAACTGTAAGCCGCCAGCCAAGGGCGGGAGTAGTCATGGAATGATAAGAGGCAGACTGGTTTTTGAACCCTTCAGCGAACATGCCTCGTCAGCTTTCTCAGCTCAACCCTGCTCATGTTCTGGGCCTCACACGATCTGCACCTGATTCCCAACCCACCCTGTCCTGAACCAGGTATGGCGTGGGCGTGCTGGTGGTCTGGTACTGCACCTCCCTGGGCACGCTGGTGAGGCAGGCGGGCGTGTGGCTTCCCGCCTGGTGCAGGGGGCCAGGTTTGGGAGTTGGGGCATGCTCCCCCAGCCTGTGTTGTTCGCCAACACGTGGCTAGCCCGCACAGGGCATGCTTGCGGCTGCCATCTCCATCCCAGCTGCTCCTTGCTCCACTTGACAGATGTCGGTGCTGGCGCCGCCCTCGTCCTCCCTCATGGCCACCGCTGCGCTGCTGCTCATCGCCGGCGGCATGCTCAACGGCGTGTCGCCCAACTACCGGGACATGGCACCTGCGCTGCGCGGCCTCACTTCCATCTCCTACAACCGGTGAGGGGCGGGGCAGGGCAGGGCAGGGCGGGGTAGTCGGGTGCAGGGGCCAGGTGCCATGTGGTGCTGAGCAGCAAGCATAGCGCCTATGCAGAGCAACCCTGCAAGGGGAATGGGTGCTGCACTGACAAACACACTGCTCTAATTGCAACGCCCCATGTGCGTGAATCCCCACCTCCTCTTCTTGGCTGGTGTGTGCAGGTGGGCGGTGGAGCTGGTCAGCGTGCTGTCCTTTGCGCAGTACCCGCAGTGGCGCTGGCCCGCCACCAAGGCAGTCATGGCCATGGCCGGTGCGTAGGGCCGAGTTTGGGTGGCCCTACCCTGCCTGCCATGAGGCCTGCACAGACAGCCTAGCCAGCGAGTGGAAACCAGCGGCGTTCACTTTGCACCACTTGCGCAACAAAGGCTGGTTTGCAACGTTTCCTGCACTTGCAGGCTACTGTGGGCTGGACCAGGTGAAGCTGGACCTGGACGCCCCCGCCGACGCGCTGTCCGGCGCCGACCAGTCGCAGCTGCTGGACATCTCGCTCTACTGCACCAACTCCGTGCCCAACGGCGTGCTGGTGCTGCTGGGCCTGGGCTGCATCCTGCGCCTGCTCACCGCGCTCGCGCTGGCATATGTGCCGCGTGGCATCCGGTTGCAGCCGGTGCTTCAAGGCGTGGCCCACATGTTCGGTTGGGGCCGGCGCCAGCGCCGCCGTGCACAGCACCAAGCAGCAGCGGCAGCGGGGCCGGCGGAGCAGGAGCCGGTGCGGCGCTCGGCCACGCCCTAGGCGGACAGGGGCAGCTTCTTGCTTGGGGCGTGTTGGCGGTTGGGACGCGCAGCCTCCTTTCATTATTAGTTTGACTGCCATTCAAAACCATTCGACCATTGAAGTTTGCATCACACAAGGAGACTGTACTATTCTCTGGGTCTCTCCGTTTCTCTGAGCTTGTCAGCATTCCCACTTTGTAAATCCCTCCTCTCTCAGGTCTGCGGGCGGTCAACCGCCATGTCGCAACACTGGCTGAGCGATCGGCTTCATTGCAGTCTGCACAACTTGCAGGTGTTTGACCCGTATTACAGGTTGAGACAGTTGTGTCGAGTATTCAGTGGATGCGATCCGGGCTGGGCAACCTGGATTGGGGTGCACATTGGAGTGGCTGCAGCTGCCAACGTCAACCGGCGCCCGCTGAGCGCGCAGCGGGCGGCACAACACCGCCTCCTGCAGCCACCAGGGGCGATCCTGCGACCTGCCCACCACCCATCTTGCGCTCCCAGCTCGCCCCAGCCCCCCAGGCCGGAGTCGAGCCACTACCACTTCAAGCCAGCCACCGACAGACGGCCACCCCGGGCGCCCCAGCATGGCCCTCTTCTCGCCCGTGGGCCGGCCGGGCGACGGCCTGAGCCTCCTGTCCCCGAGCGCCGGCTTCGCCGCCCTCTCCCCCCTGGCCCTCTTCGCCTCGCCCCGCCCCGCGCTCAAGGAGGGCCGCCTCAGCTTCGATGTGCTGCTGGCGGAGCACGACGGCCCGCCGGCGGGCAGCGCCAGCGTGCTCGAGGCCATGGGCGCGCCCCAGCTCAAGGGTGGGTTCCTGCTGGGTCAGGTGCCAGCCCACGACAGCCAGCGCAGCCTGGAAGGCGAAACCCGCTGATCGGGCTGGCGGGGGCCGCGAGGGCCGCCCTGCGCCCCGGCTGCGGTCACTTGGGTGCTAGATAGCGTGAATCTGTGGGCGTCGTGGTGGCGCCAGCGACCGTGCTGCTGCCCGCCTCCACCTCTACACCCTGGCCCCACAGCTGCCCCCTTCCTGCCCTCCCTGCCCATGCAGCCACGCGATCCGCATCCCACATCGACCTGTTTGCGCTGCCGGAGTCCGCCAAGCCCGGCATGGAGCTGGCCGCTGCCCCGGTGCCGCCCTCGGCGGAGCAGCAGCAGCAGCAGCTGGCGGCGCTGAAGGAGGCGGTGCAGGCCAAGGTGGTGGCGGCCAAGCAGCGAGAGGCGGCAGAGCTTGTGGCGGGGGTGGCCGCAAAGTATGGGCTGGCCGCCGACTACGGCAAGGCCGAGCAGACGATCAAGGCTGTGTGGGCGGAGCAGGTGCGCCGGCGGTGCAGCAGCGTGAGCGGGCCTGGGTGCTGCCTGCCCCTCCGCTCTATGCAACCCGCAGGCAGGCTGGCACAGAGTGATGCCCTGACTGCACTTCCCTGCTGCTCCAGCAGCCTCACTGTTCTCCACTCCAACTGTCTCATCTGCCACCTCGTTTCCCGCAGGGCGGCGCCTCCCGCGCCAACTCTGCTGCCCCCAAGCCCGCCTCGCAGCAGACTGCAGTCGAGGAGCTGACGCTGGCAGGCAAGGGCTCCAGCGCGCATGCCTCAGCTGACGAGGAGGCTGGCCCGCAGGCCACCAGCAGCCTCAAGGCGGCAGCTGCCCACGGGCACAAGCGCCCCATAGATGCGCTGCCCGTGCAGCCCGGCTTCTCCTTCCAGGCTGCCGCTGCACCTGGGGTGGGTGGCGGCATGGCTAGCGCCGGCGGCGAGGAGGCAGCCAAGAAGCGGCGGGTGCAGTACGACCGCATGCAGGCGCTGGAGGCGGAGGTGCAGCGCCTGCGCCTCGTGGGCGACATGCTCAACCAAAGCCTGCGCTCCGCGCAAGCCTCGGTAGGTTCTGATGGTGATGTTTGAGATGGCAGGCATGCTTACACAGGCACCCATGAGCTTGCTGTGCCATTCAATTGATCGGCCTCTCCAACCACCTGCTGCCCACTGCCCCTCCCTGCTGCAGCTCACTGCCGTCAACGGTGAGAACGAGCAGCTGTGGAACGCCATGCTGCACATCCACGCCTCGCTGCGTGCGGCCCATGCGGCGCACCTGCGCCAGCAGGTGGCCATGCACGCTGCAGCCGTGGCTGCGGTGCTGCCGCCACCACAGGCAGTTGTGGAGGAGGTGGCAGCGCCCTCCCCCGCCACCCTGTTTGGCGGCCTGTTCAGCCCCGGTGCGCTGGGAGTGGGTTTGAGCTTGACTGCCGTTGCTAGCCTGGCCGGCCGGTTGGGCCGGCCGAGCTTGCTGCCTCTGTCATCTCTAGCCTATATGTGCCCGATTGTAACAGCTGGTGGGCTTGCAGTAACCTCACTCTCGTCTGTTGCCTTCCCGCTCTTGCTGCCTCAGATGGCGAGCATGCCGACGAGCTGGCGGCCGCCTGCGGCATGTTCATCTCGCCTGCCAAGACCGCGGGCGCCGCTGCTGCGGCCAACAAGCCACGCAAGCTGTTTGCGGAAGAGGCGGCTCGCCCTGTGCCGGCCGGCAAGATGGCGGACGTTCCTGCAGACCTGTTCCCGGCCCTCTGGGTGCAGGCTGCTTGAGAGCCGCACTTGCGCCGGTGCCGCCCGCCTGCAGCCGCTTGTGGGGCACATGCTGGGAGCCGCATTGGCTCCGGCTGTGCCCTGTAGCATTCCTGTAGTCTACCTTCAAACCCGGGCTGCCGCCGGCATTGCGGCGCACCCCTTTGCGCTGGACCGAGTGCGCCACTGTACCGACGCATGCATTTTGAGCCGCCGCCGTTCCTCGTGCTGATAGTCTCGCTGCAGCCCACTTTTAGGCTGCCTTCTCCAGTCTAGGCTAGACACCCAACGTTGACTGACTGATTTGCCTTCCTATTAGATAGCTAGCCAGGCCTCAATTGCTGTGCCTCAACAACTACACTTGCTCAGCAGGGCAGCCAATTGGCTGCACAGGTCAACCAACTGACCAGACGATTGACTGCGTTTCACTGCCTCTGTGACCCCCCTGCTGACTCTCTCAGCTGTCTCTCCGCTCCACTTGTAAGCATGATAAATAGCACTGAGCACGAGGCGAATGTGGAACGTACTTCCCGGTTCAGCGGCGGCACCAACGTGGCAGCCTAGCCTGTTCAATGGGCCGTCCCTGGGCTCCATGGCAGCCCTTGCGATTGATCACTCGTACCTCATTTGTTTGCTATTCGCCTGGCGAGATGCTGTGGGCGCTCCGCTCCGCAAACGCGTGCCCAGCCGCTCCCAGCACGCAGTTTGCTAGCCGATTCGCGTACAAATGCACACCGCTGGCTATCACGAGAACCACCGCACACAGCCGCCCAGCAGGAGCCGCACGTCGGAGGGGGCGGCAGGCGGCGGAGGCAGCGGCATCAGGCGACGGACCGGGCGGCAACTGGTGGCAGCCCTTTGACGCAACTTGGCTGTGGCAGCAGACCGCAGTGCTGGCAGCTGCATCAGGTGCGTCACTGGTATGTGGTTGTGCAGCGATCAGTGATGGGCATGCCAGGGCATGCAAACGCCAACTGGAACCTGCGGTGCCCAACCCAGCCTGCTTCACCATACACCGTCCTGCCTCCAGCCATACTTGGACCGCTCTGTGATGGGCAGCACAGCTCACACGACGTGCTGCACTATTTTGCGCCTTCCCATCTGAGCCTGGGACCGTTCTTTGAGCTGGAAACATGCTGGTGAGCTGGCGTGTTTGCGTTCTGCACTGCAAAGCCCTGCCCACCACCCCATGACTTTGCACGCTTTTTCAGCAACCCACAACCACACAACCATCTTGCACTGAATGCAGGTGGGTTCCCCCCATGTTTGCACTGGCCGGCATCATCATTGGGCTGGGCACCCCGTTGCTGGACGCCTGGCAGGCGGAGCAGGGCGGCGACGCGCCTCGCGGCGGCACCAACCCCTCGTGGCCCTTTGTGCTCACAGCCATCGCGCTGTTCGTGCTGCAATATGCGGCAAGCGGCGCACTGGAGCAGCCGCTGCTGGATGTCACCCTGCTCGGCGGCCTCCCTGCGCTGGACTGCCTGCTGGCTGCCACAGCCATCGCGCTGTGGGCAGCGTTTGATGGCACGCGGCAGGGGCTGTTCATGGCCTGCCTGACGGCGGTCTGTGGACCTGCTGTAGAGATCACGCTCATCAATGTGTTCCACTTGTACGCCTGTGAGTTGCTGCGCTTGAGCTGGCAGACTAGCTGCACACTCTGTGCACTGCCCTGGTCTCGCGGCTGCTGTTGCTCAAGCTTGCAACTGGGCTTACACACTGGGCCTGAGCCACACTGGCGCACTGTGTCAGGACGGAGCCTCTCAGGCCATCCTTGCCTAGACACCCCTGACTCCCACCTGCTTTGCTGCCGCCACCCCCACAGATACCCACCCCCAATGGCTCGGCGTGCCCCTCTGGATCCCTTGGGTCTACTTTGCTGGAAGTCCGGCCGTGGGCAACCTGGCCCGGCGCGTCAGCAGCACGCTGCTGTCTCAACAGCGCTGAGGGTATTCACAATGTAGATTCATTCCAACGAAATGACGGCACATGTAAGAATGTATTCGTGGTGAGCAGCGCAGAGCCACATGCAGCATGGTGCCTCATCATGGCAGCCATTAGTGCTGCGCTTTGCTGCCGCTGCCTTCACCGCTGCGCTGCTCCTCGGCCAGCAGCCTCTGCAAGCACCTCCCGCAGCTGCTTGGAGGCGGCCTGTAGAAGGGGCGGTTGGGAGCGATGTGGGTAATTGGTGGCAGGCTGCAGGGCAGCACAAGCACAATGCAGCATGCCAACGGCAACAGATGCAACTTCGCTTAGTGCCTCCAAAGCGCACCTGTGCCCAGCCGCCTGCCACGCGCAGCTGCTGCTCCAGCGTGGGCTGGCGATACAGGTAGGCCGCCCGCCGGAGCTGCACAGTGCACAGGGAGCAGTCCATACCATGAGCTCACGCGACTGCAAGCTGTCGAACTTGCAAAGGTTGCGCTGCCATGCAGCAGCAGCAGCCTCCCGCATGCATGCCCCAAACCACACAGCCCTCAACTCACAGCTGCCGCCAGCGGTCCCTCCAGCGTCACCCCGTCCGAGCTGCCGCCATAGCTGCCGCTCAGCTTGACACCCGCGACGCGCAGCAGCTGGCTCAGTGGCCCATTCGACTGCACCACCGCCGACAGGGGTGGTGGCACGGGGATGGGCAGGGTGACGGCGCCGCTGGTGGTGCCCAGGGACATCATGTCACCCAGGTGCTGGTAGCTGCGCTCAATGTGGCAGTGGAAATGAGGCAAGCGTGATGCTGCAGTGCAGAAGGCATGAGCCACCGATGTGCCCACAGGCAGTCACGGATGGCAAGGTAACCTACATGGCTGGCCCGCTGGCGCATTCAAGCCAGCAACACCGGCACCGCCACAACCCCCTCCCGGCTCTGCCCACCTGAAGCTCAGCAGCGGCTTGTTGTTGATGGCAGCCCACAGGTTCCAGGCCACATAGTCCGCCTGCTGGAACGCCACCTGGGCGGTGGCCGGCAGCGGGGGCTGCTCGCGGCCACCGGCGCTGCACACAAAGGGCAACAAGGAGGGCAGCATGGCAGGATGGTCAGCAACAGGCAAAAAGCAGCTGCAAACGTCCCCGTAGCTTGGGCTGTTCACTTTGCAAGCTGCAGTGCAGCATTGAGGCAACGCAGTGTAAAACAGCCCGAGCGGCTGGACACACCACCCACCTGACTGCCACGTCACCCAGGGCAAACACGCGCTGGTGATGCAGCACGCGCAGCGTGGCATCTGTCTGCATCGCTCCCCGCGCGTTGGTGCCAAACGGCAGGGCTATCTGGCGCTGAGCGTCTGCGGCGGCGGCCTTGGTCACAGGTGCCTGGCCCGCGCTCCACAGCACAATGTCTGCCTCCAGAATCTGCAGGGTGGCGCAGGTGGCGTGCAGGACACGATTGCACGGCAGCGTTGCAAGCGATGGTGCCACCCAAATGCCCAACCATGCCCAGTTTGAGCATGAAGGCGAAGCCACTCATTGCTCAATGCCAACAACATTGCAAGCACACTCGCTCAACAGTCGCGCAACTCGCCCCCCCTCCCCTCGTTCCGCCCCCTCACCTCCTGCTGCCCCTCCCGATCCCGCAGGTACACCAGCCGCTTGGCCAGGTCCTCACCGCCGCCGTCGCCGCTGCTGCTGCCGCTGCCGCTGCTATACCCGCTGCTGAAGCTGCTGCTGGCCTCCTCGCCGCCGCTGCCGCTGCTAGAGGCGGGCGCCCCCGCGCGACGCAGCTCCATCACCTGGGCATCCGTCAGGATGGACACGCCCTTGTCCTGCAGCGCGCGCTTGGCGGTCTCGCGGTTGCCCTGTGCGGGTGAGGCACCAGGCCAGGATGTAAGGGTGCGAGCAGGAGTTAAAATGCAGTTGCATGAATGCCCAACTTGTACAGAAGAAGCACCGCAAGCACGTTGAGCGCACCCATCACACTCAAAACTCAAACGTCAACACCTGGGGCGACTGCGGCAGGATGTCATCGGTGGAAGTGATGAGCTTGATGCGGGCGCGGCCGCGCAGCCGCTCAGCCACCACCGCCGCCAGCTCCACGCCTGCACGGCCACAGGGAGTGTGGGCAGCGGCACGACTGAACACAAGCGCAGCGCTGCTGGCTCAAATGCAGTGCCAGGCGCTGCGTCAGTCAAGGAAGGCAGGGGCAGGAAGCAAAGCCGTATAACGGCCTTTGTGCTCACCTGCATAGCCGCCGCCCACCACCACAACCTCGGGGTATTCCACACGCTGCTCCAGCAGCGTCAGCCGCTCGTTCACCTGCAGTGGGGTGCGGCGGGTGGGCATGTCAATGGCCTCCGCACCAGGTGCTCATGCAGACTGAGCGATTAGCATTGTAGGCCAGCGCAGCTGCATTGCAGCTTGGCACACCAGACCGCACATGTCCTGCTGCCTCTGCCGCCAACCCTAGCCCAGCCTCTGCCACCCACCCGCTGCGCGTCTTGGAAGGTGGCAAAGGGCAGCGCGTTCTCCTTCACGCCCGGCACCCCAAACGTGGAGGTCTCGGCGCCCAGCGACACCACCAGCCAGTCGTACGGCACCGAGCCGCCGTCTGCCAGCACCACGGTGCCGCCGCCGGTGGAGCCGCCATCCTGCGCGGGGATGGAGGCATGCAGAGGCGTGGCTGGGGTCAAGTTGTGGTGCCAGGCTGGGCTCGCAATGCAGGCTGGGCTCGCAATGGGTTTTCTTCCCACCGGCACAGGGAGCAGCCGGCAGGGCAGGGGCGGGAACTGCGCTTCAGCGCTGGGCCCACCTGGGTGGCATGCTCTGGCTGCACGCTGGCCACGCGACCCTGCACAAAGGTGACGGGGTAGGGCGCCAGCAGCTGCGCAAAGGGCGGCGCCACCTCCTCCTCGCTGGCCGCCCCGCTCAGCAGCTCGTACAGCAGCGGCTTGAACACAAAGCGGTCGCTCTGGTCGATAAGGGTGACCTGGAGGCGGTGAGGCGGCGGTGCAGGACAGGGGGGCCGTTGAGCATCCAGCATGCCCAGCCGAACTGCATGGCTGCAGAAGCGATAATGGGCGACAAGACATCCCACCTTCCCCGACAGCTCACCCCAGCTCACCCTGGGCTTGGTGCCACGCGGCCAGATCAGGCTCTCCAGCTTCACCGCCGTGTACAGCCCGCCAAAGCCGCCGCCCAGGATGCACACACGGGGGCCGGTGCCCTCGCTGGCGCCGGCAGCGCCAAAGCCGGGAGCAGCGGAGCAGGCAACCGACAGGGCGCGGCAGCCGGAGGAGCGGCTGCCACACCCGCTGCCGTTGCTGCCGCTGCCGCCGATGCCCACATGCTTTGCTGCACAGGTGATGAAGAAGGGGATGTGGGCGCAGATCACAGCTGCAAACAGCACATGAAAAGCACAGGCATGCAGCATCCGCCAGCGCTGGCGGCGCCACGCCGCCGCCGCCGCCAGTGCCCTGCCCCGGCGCCTCACCTGATCCTGCCACACGGCTCCATAGGCTGCGGATGTCAATCCTGCTGGCCGATCCCGCGCGCTGGGCGCCCGAGGCGCTGCAGCGCGCGGCGCACAGGCCCCCAGAGGCGGCCACTGCCGCCATTTTCATTGGGGCTCGTCAATGTGGGACAATGCACAGTGGACTGAGCAGGCTGCCAGGCTGTGTGGCGGCACAGGTGGCAAAGCACATGGCGCGATCATGAGGTGGCTGGTCGCGCAACCCTGAAGGGCGGAGCTGCCAGCGCCATTTGAGCTGATTGCAAGCGCGATCGGCCCACTCTGTGCAGGGAACCCTTGCCAGTGCCCCGTCAAAATCGGTGGTTGCCGGCGTCTGGGGCGCTTTCCTGACCGCTCAGCAGCCTCGTGATCGCCGCCCGACACCCAGCAGGCGACCAAAACCATGCTCAGCTACTCCAAGCGCCTGTTGGGCGGACGGAGAAGCGCCAGCCTAGAGCAGGATGCGCCGGGGGTGGAGGACTCGGACGGCGACACGTTTGAGGACGCGGATGAGGCGAGCGGGGGATCGCCGGGGCTGTTCTGACTCGTCGCCGCCGCCACTGCCGCTGCTGCCGCCGCCTTTACCATACCCGCCACTCTTCTCTCCGACTGCTTGCAGGTGCACCTGCATCCCGACGCACATGAGGACGGCGGGATGGCCTGCACCAACCTGCAGCTGCTGGAGGCGCAGCGCAGGTGCGGCAGCCGCACGTTGGCAGGGCGGATCGCAGGCTTTGCTTGATGCCCCTGTGCAAGCGCCAGTCCTGCTGTCCTGTCAGGGTGTGCACGTGTCCCACACGTGCTGACCAATTGCTGCAGTGCAATCGTGGAGGTGATCAAGCAGCTGGGCAAGAACCTCGTCACGGGTGAGCAGCAGCCCAGGGTCCAAGCACTGTGCTGTGGGGTGCTGCCGGTGCATTGGATCGCCCGCGATGCACTCGACAGGAGATGAGTAACTTGGCATGCTAGCCTCCATGCTGCAGGCAATCTGGACCTGCTGAAGGTCAGCCTCCCCGTGAAGATGTTCGAGCCCAGGAGTTACCTGCAAAAGCTGACGGACCCCTGGTGCGTACCTCTGCGCTGCCGCGTCTGCCGCGTCTGCCGCGTCTGCCGCTGGTTCACGGGATGCATGCGCTCTGCATAGCATGTTGTCAATGATCCATCGCATCTAGGCCACTCCAGCCTATCGCACTCGTGCTGCCCGTGCTGCACTGCCATGCAGGGTGTACCCTCGCTTCCTGCAGCTGGCAGCCCAGTCCAAGGACCCGGTGGAGCGGCTGCAGTGGGTGGTCACCTACTTCATAGCGGGTGGGCAGCGGGGCTGAGCAGGAGGGGCTGGATGCAGGCCTGCACATGCAGCTGCATGGTAGAGGCTGTGCCTGGCGATCTGTTTTGGCCTGCTGATATGCGGATGGCTGCTACATTGCGGCAGCTGCAATCAGTCCGAGGGCACCCCAGCGCACCCTTCTGTCGGTTTGGGCCTCCCGCTCAGCTGATACCAGCCGCCCAATGCTGTGCTTGGGCTTTGCAGGCTTCCACCGCGCCCTGCGCCAATTTCAAAAGCCGTTCAACCCTATCCTGGGCGAGACGTGGCAGGCCACCGCAGCGGACGGCTCCCGCATATTCCTGGAGCAGGTGGGCGTCCAGGGGCTGCTGGGGCGTGCATCGAAATGCAGCTGCTGTACTCGTTCAGTTTCCCACCACTGCTTTCAGCATTCACGCCTCACAAGCAGCCCTGCCCCTTTCCCCCTGCTGTGTGTGGGTGCGAGCAGATCAGCCACCACCCGCCCATCTCGGCGTTCCAGCTGCTGGGGCCGCACGGCGTGTACACGTTTTGCGGGCAGAGGTGCGCAGCAGTACTTGTGACTGCATGCAGGCCTGGACCGGCTGGGGTGCCTTCGTCCTGCGGCGTGCTTGGCCGTGCACGCGTTGCGGCGAGGCCTTTGTCTAGCCAGCTGACCTGCCCCTGTTCTGGCCCCATGAGCAGCCAGCCGAGCGTGAGCTACAAAACCAACGCCATCAAGACGAGCGCGCGGGGGTTCCGCGTCATCGACTTTGCGGACGGGGGGCGCGTGGAGGTGCACTTTCCGTCCTACACCCTCAAGGGTGAGGCGGCCGTGGTGTGCAAGGGTGGCAAAGCAGTGCATTCCAGTATGTGGGAGTTCGTTGTTTGGACTGCATAAAGGTCGTGCACGTACAGTGAGGGTGTTGGTACTCTCCGCCGGCCGGCCGGCAGGTGCAGCATGCTGCATTTGGGCTGAATAGTTTGTCTCCACACCGCAAGGGCTGCACACGTGTTCAGTCAACCGCTGCTCATGGCACGCGCACTCGCCCGCAGGCCTGCTGTACACTTCAGCGCCACGTGGTGAGCTGGCCGGCACAGCAGAGTTCATAGACGCCGCCAACGGGCTGCACGCGGTGGTTGAGTTTGGGCCTGTGGAGGGCGCACGCAGCAGCGTGCTGCAGCGGCCAGATGCATTCAGCGGCACCATCTACCTGCAGCAGCCGCGGACGCCTGTGGAGCGGCAGGCCAGCGGCGGCGTGCCGGACAGCGGCTGGGTCATGCCCACTGCAGGCGACAAGGTGTGGCCAGCGGAGGGCTGGTTTGCTGTGCGGCAAAGGTTTGTAGATGCAGATGTGGCTGTAGCTGTGCAGGCAGCCGTGCCTGTTCTCCTTCTTGTACTGCGTGGCAGCCTTCCTTTCCACTGCAATCGACTAGCTTGGCGCGCCCACTGCTCCTGCCTGTGCCAGGCCAAGCGGAGCGCCTCCAGCTTCAGCAGCATCGGCTCCATGATGCGCACCGGCTTGGGAGGCCTGGGCCTGCGCAGCAAGTCGTCGCCAGCGGTGCGCTGTTGTGGAGTGGCTTGAGAGGTGGTGGTGCGCCAGGAAGGCGGCAGGCCGAGCTGCTTGCAACTAGGAAGCAGGTGTAGCATTTGAGGCTCACCGCTCCCAACCTGCACACCGTCTTCGTGGCAGGTGGCGGAGGAGGCGGGGGTGCGAGATGTGGTGGCAAGCTGCACAGGCAACTGGCTCAGCCATCTGGACTGGGGGCACGACCGGTGAGGGGCGGCAGGGACAAGTGATGCCGGTGCGTTGTGTGCCTGCTGCCGCACCGTCTGCCTGTCATCTTCAGCTGCTGCACCAGCAAGCGCAGCACTAGTTGAATCGCTCACCGCACCACACCCTGTGTCACGCTGTCCCTTGCCTCCACCCGCCAGGTGGTGGACGCTGCTGGAGGAGGCGGCTGTGGAGTGGGAGCCGGTGCCCCACCCGCTGCCCAGCGACTGCCGGTACCGAGAAGACCTGGCTGCGCTGGCGGCGGGGGACGTCAAGGCGGCGCAGGCGGCCAAGGAGGCGCTGGAGCAGCGGCAGCGAGCAGACGCCAAGCTGCGCAAGGCGGGCGGCGGCGGTGGCTGAGCAGCTGGAGCCGCCGGGTGCAACGCTTGGCTGCCCACCCAACAGTTTTGGACAAAGCTTGGTCCTTTTTGTGACATTTGCAACCCCGTAATGAACAATTTGTATCTGTACGTCGCTTTTCCATCGGCCCTCAATGTATTCTGTTACAGTAGTTACACTGCGATGCCGCAGAGCACGCAAGGCAGGTCACTGCGGTGGTGCTTGCTGCTGCTGCTCGCTGCTCTGCTGCTGCTGCTGCTGCTGCTGCTGCTGCTGCTGCTGCTGCTGCTGCTCAGCATTGGCTGCTTCAACCGCATGTGCCGCTGCCGCCTGGGGCACCAGCTTCACCTGCAAATCACATGGTAGGAAGTTGTGAACTCAGGTTTGCATTACAGTGCGGTCGAACACAAGAAACAGGGCCGCTTGACTTTGGGCAGGGCAGGCTCCATTCGCATGCCACAGCGCCACGCACCAGCAGCTCCTGGTTGGGGAAGTTCTGCGCATCCACATAGTACTTGCGCCCGCGTGCCGCGAACGAAGTGAGCGGGTGCACGCTGTCCGCCTCCGTGACCTGCGAGGGACGGCAGGGTTCATTGGCGCTCCAACAGCCAGCCACGGTGGCAGTCAACACAGGGCGCCCCGCCTGGTGCTGCACATGTGCTTCTGTAAAGCACCCCAATAAGTGCGCACAAGCGCTCTTGCTCACCTCGTTCAGGTGGAAGCGGTCGGTGCGGGGCTGCGCAAGCAGGCTGAGCGTGGTGGCCTCCACCGTGTCGGTGGCGGGGTCGTACCGCAGGCGCTGCACGTACGGCTGCGTGAACCAGGTGAGCTGCGGGCGGGTAAAGGGGCGCACCACGAACATGATAGTGAGAGGTGCTGAGAAACGAGGAGAAGAAAGGAAGGCAGCTGCAAGCAGACTGCACAGCCTTGGGGGCGAGCAGGCGAGGGCGCACCAAGGGCCACCGTGCGGCAAAGCAAGCGCGGGAAATTCTTCCAACAGCATGCCAGACAATCGCACCAGGCCTGTGGTGAATACGCCAAACGTGGCCAGCGTCGCCACAATGCTGCGTGGCATGGAGTGGAGGGTTGAGGCTTGAAGATCGCGCTCACTGCAGGCAGCTTGCTGCATGTGCGGCCGCAACGATGCAGCAGGTGTTTGCACCCCTCGCACCTGGTCTTGGCAGTCATTGTGGTGCCCGCATCAAGCCCCATAATAACGGGCGCAGCGCCCAGCGCGCAGGCGCAGCTGAACAGCGACAGCTTCTGCGGCAAGAGCAGGGAGGGTGCGGTCCAGGAGCACGCATGAGCATGAGACCCAAGCCATGCCCCCCCACAGCCTCACGCACCGGCATCCAGTTGGACCCCTCACCTTGACGCGGCCGACAGCGGTGCCGAAGGGCGCCACATACTCAAAGGCTTCAGGCTGGTCTTTGGGCCGCTCTGCAATCTCAGAATGCCACCGCAGGCCGCTGGGCAGCGACGGCGGGCAGGCGGCAGCGGCGGCGGTGCCCTGCTGCCATTGCTGCTGGCGTGCAAACCCTTGCGCCAGGGAGGCCGCCTCGCCATTCAGCAGCGAGCGGGCGCCGCTGAGAGCGCGGCGCGTCAACATAGTGGCGTGGGTGTGCTGGCGGTGGCGAGAGGGCGGGCTGGGCTGCTGGATGGTAAACGAGCGATACCAAGATTGTGGGGGTGCGCGCACAATGCGGTTTGGGCTGGCTGGGCTGCGAGTGTGGCAAATGGGCGGTCATGGGCATTCGGGCGGCTGCCCTCTTTGCAGCGCGCGGCTGGTCAGCCAGGCAGTGATTGCAAGCTGCTACAGTGATCGCAGGCAGCCCTGGGAAGCGCGCGCTTGAACCCCGGCCACCGCGCACCAACAGAAGCTTTTCTTCGTGCCGCCGCCTGCTGAATGGCCGTCCAGGTGCGAGCAGCGGTGCCGAAGGCCGCCCTGCGTTTCTGCCGGCGGCAGCTGGCGCAGCCCCCAGACAGACGGAGCCTCCCTCGCCTCCCTGCCTGCAGTCGGAGCCATGACGCGTGAGCGCGGCGGGCAGCAGGGGCCGCCAAGCCCCCTGCGCGCCAGCAACCGCGGCGGCGGCGCCGCGGCGGCAGACGCAGTCGGCAGCAGCACAAAAGACCGGGGGTGGCAGCAGCGGCGCCCCACGGCGAGCTCGCGCCTGGGGCCGCAGTCAGACAGGAAGAAGAGCAAAAAGGTGGAGGGTACAGTGGTGGCAGCAGCGGCGGCGCCGCCCAGCCGCATCCCAGCAGGGCCCGGCCACAGGCCCGTGCGGCTGCAGCAGCAGGCGCCGCCGTCCACCGGCGGCAGCCGCATCCCACGGCCGCCGCTGTTCGCTGGTGGTGCCAGCCCGCAGACCGACCTGGTGGCGGCGCTGGCCACGCCGGCAGCACCCGGGCTGCTGGAGGAGCTGCACGCGCCAGCGGGCTTCCACTCGTATGCCAACCCGCTGGCAGCCACGCCGGCGGCAGCGGCAGCCACCGGGCCCGACGGCACCCGCCTGTTTGTGAACGGGCTGGCAGAGGTGGAGGCAGAAGCGGTGGCAGCCACCCCGGGGCTGCTGGACCCCGCGTCCCTCACGCCTAACACCGAACGCTCGTTGCAGGCATGGCTGCGAGGCTCGCCCTCCGCCGGGCCGCAGCACGGCACTCGGGCGGGCTCTGCCCCACCCACCATCTGCGGCCCTACCAGCGTGCTGACCAACGGCAAGGCGCTGCCCACCCCTGAGGCCTGGCAGATGCTGCAGCACATCAACACCGAGTCGCCGCCGGCGCCGGCGCCTCAGGGTGCGCAGCAGCACCGCTGTGTGTTGGCTGTTGTGACCCGCTGGACCTGCTGTGAGCTTTGCGGGCTGTCCTGGTTTGCAGCAGCAGTAACCAATGTTCTCCCTGCGTTCTACACCTCCCCTGCTGCAGGCATGCGGGGCCTGATGAATGCATACCTGCGCACCGGGCCCCAGGTGCTGTCGCCTGAGCCGGCAGCCATTGGCGGCATGATCCGGGCGCCCGGCGCTGCAGCGGTGCCGGCATCCGGCCTGCTTGCCGTGGCGGGGCCAGGCGGCATGGGCGTGTACGGCATGGTGAAGGGCGCCGGCGCCTACCTGCGCACCGGCGCCCACCAGCTGTCGCCAGAGCCGGGCATGGAGGGGCAGCAGGCCCCCTCGCCCTCGCAGCTGCCGGCCGTGCTGCCGCATCCTTACAGCCCCGCCAGCCCGCTGGCTGCCACGCCAGCAGGTCCTGCCAGTGCCACGCCGGCTACGGCTGGCGGCAGCGGCCTCCCACTGAGCCGGCGGCCCACTTCTGTGTGCAGCAACGGCGAGGTGGGCAGCTGTGGACCGGCCTGCTCCATCAGCCTGGGCGGTGCGCCCTCCCCAGCTCCATCCTCGACTGGGCCGCCCTCGGTGCCCCGGCTCAACCTGGCAGCCCTGCGGCAGCAGCAAGAGGGCGGCACAGATGGCCAAGAGGTCAGCTTTGGTGCGGTGCTGGCACCGCCATCACCGCAGGAGCAGCAGGAGCAGCCAGGCAGCCCGGCAAGCGATGAGCTGCCCACAGCCCGCTTCTCTCCAGCCGCCAGCCCAGCGGCGGGAGAGGGGCAGGACAAGGCAGCGACGGCAGAGGAGCAGGCACCCTCAGCCATCACCTTCTGCCTGCCGGCAGAGGTGCCCAGCGTGGAGCGCGCAGCAGCCGCTGCACCAGGCAAGCTGCGCAAGTGGTGGATGCATTTCTGCATGGCCATGCGTTAACAGCACTGCGCCACACCTGCAGCTAGCTCCCTTTTGGTTGATGCTGAATGCCTGTCCTGCTCTCCTGCTGCAGCCTCCAACTCGCCCACCTTCTCCTTTGGCTTTGGCGGTGCGCCTGCCGATGCCGGCCCGGCAGCACCTCCAGCAGCTGGAAACGAGGTGCCAGCCGTCGCAGCAGCGGGCCTGCCGGCCCAAGGCGCTGCAGCAGCAGGGCCACCGGCGTTGCCACGCAACGACTCTGGGGAGACCATTCAGCAGCCCAACCCATTCGAGGCGATGCTGCACCACCTGCGCGGCCCCCAGTACGCCTCCCCAGCCCGCTTTGCCCTGCGGGGCAGGGCAGCGCTGCAGCTGGAGCAGGCAGGGAGCCCCCAGTCGCCCAAGGAGCTCACGCCGCTGCATCTCATCTCCGTCACAGAGGGCAGCACCTCGCCCGCTGCACGTGAGCAACTGGCCGGCTGGCAAGCTTGGGGGAAGCCGCAAAGCAAAGGCAGTGCCCACTGCAACCTGCTGGCTGTAGGCTGAACATTCCCTTGCCACCACCACCAATCCTGCAGGCATGGCCACACCTGCACCGGGCCACGGCAGCCTCACAGTGTGGATGGACCGCCGCGGCATGCGGAGCGCACTCAGCACCCCTGCCCGCAACGACCTGCGTGTGCTCTGGGAGGCTGCGCGCGAGGTTTCCGCCTTCAAGTCGGGTGAGGGTTGTTGCTGCCTGGTATGGCTTGCTGCTGCACCTCAGGCTGCGTGCAGCTCTGCATGGATAAACACACAGCAGAGCATGAAATGATGCACCTGCGTATCCAGCTGATCATCTGCCACACAGCGGCCGACCCCAAACCGGCCCTCGTCCAATGCCCTGCAGAGGCGGTGGCCCTGCGTTGCGACAATGCCGCCCTGCATGAGCAGCTGCAGGCCACGCAGGCTGCCCTGCAAGAGCTGGGGGTGGAGCATGGTGCAGCAGTGGTGGCAGCGGAGGCTGGCACACTGTGCGCTGAGGCTGAGCTGGCGCGCGCTCGCGATGCGGCAGGCCACATGATGTCGCTGGCCGACCAAATTCAGGGCCTGTTTGCGCTCTGCGAGGTGCGACACTGCTGTGAGGGTTGCAGGGAAGCGTTGGCATGCTGTGGCGGCATGCTGGTCAGAGCATTGATGGCTGCGTGGAGTGTTCCAGTGCTGAACAATCCTTGCTGCCTCTTTGCCGGCATGTGCAGAGCGAGAAAAATGAGCTTGTGTCTGAGCTGGATGCGGCACGCGAGAAGCTGGCCGCCAATGAGGCTGCTGCTGCCGACACAGCCAGCCTGTCCAGCCAGCAGCAGGCGCAGCTGGCTGTGCAGCTGGAGGAGGCCCGGCAGGCAGTGGCTACTGCACAGGCAGCCGCTGATGCTGCGCAGCAGCGTGCCAGCGCTGCTGCAGCAGAGCTGGAGTCCATTCGGAGCCAGCTGTTGGCAGCGCAAGCGCAGCTTGCCGCTGACGAGGCAGCGGCCGTGGAGCAGCAGCAGCAGCAGCAGCAGCAGCAGCAGACACCGCTGGGCAAGCTGCGCCGCCAGCTGGGCGGGCTGCACGAGAGCTTGGCGCAGCTGCACGCGGAGCACTGTGCGGGTCGCTTGCAGGCATCCACCCCTGAGCTAGACCAGGTGCGCTGGTTGGGGCTCCATATCAGCATGTCCTGGGACGACCAGCCTGTGGTGTTGCTCTGTGCAGTTGGCCACACTGTGCCCAATCCTGCCAGTTCAATTGCAACGATTCTGCACTGCTGCTCCCCCTACCCTGCAGCTGCTGGACGCCAGTCGTGCCGAACTGGCGCAGGTGGAGCAGCTGTTGGGCGGGGATGCAGCCACGCTGCGCCAGGAGAACCAGCACCTGCACCGCTGCTTGGCAGAGGCGCGCAGCCTGCTGGCGGAGAACAGCCCTGCTCCACCGGGCGATGCAGTAGCGGAGCGCGGCGACCGCCACCCCCTGCCCTTTGCACTGTTTGGGCGGCCCAGCAGTGACGCCGAGCTGGCAGGCAACAACTTCTCCCCCGCCACCACAATCAGCCTGGTGGGGCACGGCGGCTGCGGCAGCCCAGACGTCTTCTCCTCGCCCTTCTTGGCCTCCCAAACCACGCTCACTGTTGACTACCGCAGCCTGCAGCAGCAGGCGACGCCCAGCAGCACGTGCCAGCAGGTGGGTGGCATGGGCTCAAGCTGGAGCTAAGCCTGGAGGTTGCTCTTTGCATGTGTCTGGTGGCTGTCGTGCTGGGCACAGAGCAGATGTTAAAGGATGCCATGATGTCTGCTGCCTCATGCCATGCAGGGCCCGCTCTCCACTCCGGGCAGCGCGGCCTTCTCGCCCGCCGATGAGCCCATCAGCCCAGCAGCCTCTCCGGCGGCACCCAGCAGCTGCGGCGCCAACTCGGCAGCCTCCCCATTGTCCACACCTGAGCAGCCGTCAATGGACAAGGAGTGGCAGCCGCAGGGGTCAGCAGCTGGGGAGGGCGAGGAGGAGGTGACCGTGGTGCACAACGGGATGGTCATCACACACGTCCCCGCATCTGAGGTCTCCAAGGTGGGCTGATGCTGCATGCTCAGCATGGCAGGGTTCAATATAGATGGGCCGCCATTGCGTGTTGCCTGCGAGGTGCCCCCACCTGCAAAATGTTTCCAGGCTGCTCGCTGAACCCCACAGCTTACAAACCGCCTATGCTCCACAGCCAAACCTGAACCTGCACCCGCTTCCCACCTCTCCAGGTCAAGTCCATGGTGCAGTACTGGGAGGCGGTGGCCAACAACACCCTGCTCCCAGCTGTGTCTGCTGAGGAGGCGGCAGCTGCGGAGGCATATGCCAACGCAGCAATCGCCGCGGCCGAGGCAGCCATGGCGGCAGCCGCAGCATTGGCAGAGGAGCAGCAGCAGCAGCAGCCGGGAGAGGATGCACCAGCTGGCGAGCTGAGCAGCTCACCACCAGGGGTGGCAGCAGAGGTGCAGCTCGAGGCCGCAGAACCTCTTCCAGCCCCGGCACAGCTCACACCGGCAGCCACCCCTATTCGGGAACTGCCTGCGTCCACGCCCATCCGGTTTGCCAGCGGCCTGCCTGCTGGCGACGCTGCCACCCCTGCAGCTGTGACTGGCGTGGGCTCAGCAGCCGCTGCCACCCCTGCCAGGTGCACGCTCACGCCCCTCAATTTTGCAGCGCCGCCGCCCACGCCTGCTGAGGGGGTGGACCCACAGCAGGCGCAGCAGCTGCAGCAGCTGGCAATCAGCATGGCAGCTGCGGCAGTGGCTGGCGGCAGCGGCGCTGCATCAGTTGCTGGCACCCCAGCGTCTGCCCAGCGCACCAGCAGCCGGCTGCCGGCCACGCCACTGGGCACCCCTGTGGGCAGCATCGGCACGCTGGCTGTGACGCCGCTGGCGCTGAGTGCGCTGCGGGCACGGCTGGGCGGCAGCGCGGGTGGCGCGCAGGATGCTGTGCGCAGCCGGCTGGCCCGCCTGAAGGCCGACCTGGCAGCAGCGCAGGCCAAGCTGGCCACCGTGGACCAGGTGGGTGAATGGAATATGCTGAACGAGTATCTGCACATACGAGGTTGGATCGTCGCTGGCAGAGTAGGCAGTGCATGCATCCTGAGGCAGCGGTGCGACACCTCATCATCCTCGGGTAAATGCTGTGTGCAGCATGGAGGCGCATTTACAGCATTCTGACTCGCCTGAAACCCCTGCCCACTGCCCCGCAGGGCCTTGCCTCCATCTCTCTCACCCCCACCTCCTCCATCGCCACCAGCGGCACTCCGGGCAGCCGTGCAAGCAGCCTGCTGCGGCGCACACCCCTCACCCCCTCCACCGCCGGAACCGCAGCCGGCCGCAGCAGTGGCAGCCTGCTGGGATCCCCCATGGCATGCGGCTCACCGGCATCACCCCGGCACGAGCTGTCCCTGAGCAGCTCACGTGCCACGGCACTGATTGCCGCTGGCGGCGCCTCCCCGCTGGTGCCCGCTGGTGACTCGCTGGCGGGTGTCACCCAGCCAGTGCCCGGCTGGCGCAGCCCCGCTACTGCAGCGGCCGGGCCGCAGAAGACTGTGCAGCAGGCGGCCATGGAGGTTCAGGACAGCGCCCCGGCACCCGGCGTATTTGAGTGCACGCCGCCCGTCACGCGCCGCTCTGTGCGCTTTGCTGACACGGTGCAGCCTGGCAGCAGCAGCCGCGCTCGGCTCCGCATGGGCACGCCGTACTCAGCGGCGGCCGCCTTTGACCTGGGTGCTGATGGGGAGGAGGAGGAGGCTGTGGCATCTGCTGCCTCGCCCGTGGTGGCAAGCTGCCGGCGCAGCCCCCTGGGCCGGGTGCCCGCTGGCTCCAGCCCCCTGCCGGCGACCGCATGGCAGCGCAGCCCGCTGGCGCCCATGCAGAGCGCAGTCAAGCCGCGCTACGGGGATGCTGCACGTGACTCTGATGTGGGCAGCAGCAGCGAGGACGAGGAGGGCGAGGTGCGCAAGAGCTCAGGATTGTTGGGTTATTGGCATGGCGAAGCTGCTTTCCTGTTGCGATGCAAATGCAAACAGCCAGCCAAGGGAGTGTCAATCAAAGTCAGTTGCTTGCCCTTCTCCCTGCTTGTGATGCAGCTCTTCGATGCCAGCCGCATGGCGCAGCGTGCCCAGCGTGCCATGGGCCCCACGCCCTCGCCCTTCCGCCTGGTAGGCTCAGCAGCAGCGGATGCCACGCCCATGGCACACCCGGAGCCTGCGCTTGCTGGAGGCGAGGGCGCAGACGAGGAGGAGGAGGCACACGGCAGCTACCCAGCCCCCGCCAGCGTGCGGCGGAGCGGCACCCCCGCCACCTCCATGCTGTCCACCTCCAGCTTCTCGCCGCCGCGCCAGCTGGTCCTGCTGGCTGTGCGCCCCCTGGGCAGGGTGAGCTGCAGGCAGCACCTTGGGCAGTTGCTTGCGTCCTTGGTGTGCAATGGATGCAGCTGCCTGTGGTCTGCAGATGCACACAGCACACATGCCGCTGTAGCACGCCATTGAGCATGTTTGCTTGCCGTTCCTCCCTGTGCAGTCGCGGCGTGGCGGGCTGCTGCGCGGCAATGGGCGCCAGCCGCGCAGCGAGGCGGAGGAGCGGGAGTTCAGGCGGCGCGCGGCGGCACTCAACATCGCCATCAGCCCGTATTTCCGCCGCGGCGGTGCCAAATGAGCGGGCCATGCAGCCGGGATGAAGAGGCGCAGCTGCTGCAACAGCGGCGGCGTGTAACCAACACCTTCTATCCAGCAGGGATGTGCCCCGCCTGGTTTGACTTTCTACTTGTTATCAGCATTGCTTTGAGTTGTCCCAGTAGCAGTCCGGCTCTCCATGGGCGCTGCAATGCGCCCTGCCGTCCTGTCTGTGTGCCTGTACCCTGCCTCCTGACCTCCCTCTCCCGTCCAATGGGTCTCCACTTGGGCTGCCCCAGCCAGTTTGCTGTAGTTCTCTGTTTGACAGATGCCAAAGCGTGTGCCAGGAGCGGATGAGCCGAATAATTGGACAGTGAAAGGGTGCCGGACTGGAAAGAAATGCAGGCCCAGCGTGCTCAAGCGCAAGTGATCGTTCATTGCCAACTTAAATGGAGTCTGATCTCAGTGCAGAATGAAAGTGAGTTAAAGAACAACACACATGCTTTGCTGCTGCCTAGTTACTGCCCTTCGCTCTCCCGGCCCTGCAGCTGCTCTGCGATGCTCAGCAAGGGAGTTTCCATGGCTGGCGGGGTGGGCCAGTAGCGCAGATCATACCGGCGCCGCTTGACAGCGCCCTCCAGCCAGGGAGGCACCGCCTTGCCGCCAGCTGGCTGTACTGCCGCTGCACCGGCTGCCAAGCTGTCGCTGCTGCCGCCATCGGTTCCGCCTTCTAGCACCAGCCAAGGGTCCAGGCTGAGCAGACTGCTGCTGGCACCCCTGCTGCTGCCCCCTGCCAACGGAGCAGCCAGGCTCATGCAGCTGGGCACGTCAGCAAGCGCCCGCTGCTGGTTGAGCGGCAGCGCGTCCTGCACAGCTGCCTGCAGGCTGCGTGGCAGGGGCAGCGCCGCCGCATCTGCAGCCAGCTGCCGGCTGTGCTCGAATGCCGGCACATCCCGCAGCTTGCCACCTGCAGGCAGACGGGGTTGGGGCGCGCATGTCATGGCAGCAGACGGTCCCCGGACATGCCTTGCAGGAGCGCCTACGGACAACAGACAGCAGCGCGCTTAGCAGGCGTTGCTCACCTTGCAGGCGCATCCAAGAGGCCCAACCGCCCACCAGCAGCGCGCGCAGCAGGTGCAGCAGCCGCTGCGGCAGCGGCTCCCCAGCTGCCTCAGCAGCCGCCGCTGCTGCAGCGGCCGGCCCGCCCACAGCGGAGCCAGCGGTTGCTGCCTCCTCTGCTGCCGCCTGTGCCGCATCGGCCCTGACCGCTGGCACAGCCAGCAGGCGCAGCAGGGCACGCAGCAGCTGGCCACGCAAACTGCTGCTGGCGTCTGCCGTGCTCCGGTGCTTGTACACCAGAGGCAGCAAGGGCAGGAGGAGCGCCAGGCGCAGCCACACTGACACCTGCACCGCTGCTGGGCTCGCGGCAGCTGCCGCCGCCACAGCAGCTGCAGTGTGGCCGTGCCCTGCCGGAGGGCCCCACACATTGTCTGCAGCGCTGTGCGCCTGCTGTGCCTGCTGCGGCAGCAGCGCGTCGCCCAGCGCCGACAGCTGGCGGATGAGCTGCTGGGCAAAGGTGTGCTGCTGCTCCCCGCTGCTGCCGGTGCTCAGGCAGACGAGCGCCGCATCCACCAGCCCCTGCTCCGCACCAAAGGGCAGCGCCGGCGGCACACTGCCTGGCCCACATGCACTCTGCAGGGGTGCTGCTGCAGCCGTGGTAGCAGCGCCAAACGCAGGCTGGCGGCTGGCAGGCTGAGCTGTCTGCTGAGCAAGGCACACCACCGGCGACTGCAGGTGGGTGGGAGGAGACGGAGCAAAGTTACATTGCAGGCTCATACGGCCAACTGGGCACCAGTGCATGGCATTCAGGCACCCAATATGGCCCGCATGCACAACTGCACTTGCATCCAGGCAGGGCAGCTCACCCGCAGCAGCGCTTCCACCTCGGCCAGCAACTGCTGCCCAGCTGCTGCGGATGGGCTCAGGCTGCAGAGAGTGGACGCCAGCGCCGCGGCCGACTCCGGGCGCAGCATGGCCTGCTGCGCCGCGCTGCATTGGCCGGAGTTCAGGTGAAGGCAGGCAAGGCGTCAGTGTGGATGGCAAGATCTCTTGGCCTGGGACGGCTGCATGGCTGTATGCACTACCTTGCAAGCACAGCCGCTGCCCGGAGACCGCTGCTGGCTGCCCAAATGTTCCCCTGTGCAGTGTGCTCACCATGCTGCCAGGCGGCGCTCCGCCTCGGCAAGCTTGTGCCCGCCCTGCCACTGGCGCTCGTCCAGCAGCAGGCGCAGCAGCAGCCAGCCGCAGCGCGCGGTGGCTGGTGTGATGGCTGCTGCTGCCGCCGCCATTGCGTCGTGGCCGCTGAGCTGCAGCAGGCTGGGTGCGCTGCCGGCGCCAGGCCCAGCGGCAGCAGCAAACAAGCCCAGAGCGACCTGCCAGGGCGCCACTCCGCCGGCGGCCGCTGAGCTTGGGCGGGAGTGCAGGCAGGTGTAGGCTTGCTGGGGGTCGGACAGCAGGGCTGCCGCCGCCGGAGCGCCGATGTCCAGCAGGCGCTGCACCAGCTCCTGCTGCTGCGGCTGTTCCACGCCGCTCAACTGCTGCACCAGCCCCGGCAGGGCTGCGGGCTCCAAGCTGTGCTGCACGGCTGCCAGGGCTGAGGCTGCTGCCATGCCACCGCTACCAGCTGCACCAGATGACGCCAGCATGAGCGCCGCCAGGCTGGGTTGGTGCTCGCCAGCACCATTGGCACCGTTTGACGTCGCCTGCGCTGCCCCACACAGCTGTTGAGCCCGCTGGAGCCAGGCCTGCAGGCGCATGGACCCGTGCTGCTGCACCAGCTGCTGGCTGCCGCCGCACCCGCCGCCTGCCTTGCTGGCCGCCTGCCGGGCCTGGAGCAGGATGGCCACAACCCAGTGGCCAGAGCCATGCTCCTGCCGCATCTTGTCCAGCCATTGCTGCATGCCGGGGCCGCCCGGCAGCGACAGCAGGTCTGCCGCCAGCTGGCGCTGCCCCGAGAGGCACCGCTCCGCTGCCTGCTGCTGCGCCGCATGCTGCAGCCGCCACAGCCCGCCGGTCAGCATGGGCAGCAGCTTTGGCGCAATGTCTGACGCAGCCAGGCTGCCGGCATGCGCAGCCAGCAGAGACAGCAGCAGGGGCGGTGACACTGCCGACCGCTGCTGCCACCGCTCCTGTGCCGCAGTCAGCGCTTCAGCCAGCGCCTCCCCCTGCTGCTGCTCGGCACGGCCGCCGCCTGTGACTGTGCGCACCGCGGCTGCCACAGCGCGCTGCAGCAGGTTGAGGGCGGTGGCCAGCAGGGAGAGGACCTCCCTGTGGGCGCAGCAGGCACGCAGCACAGCCAGCAGCTGCAGGAACCAGTCAGGCCCCAGCGCTCTGGGAGCGCCTGCAGGCGGCGATGGCGAGCGGGACGCGCGGCCGCCGCCGCTGTCCGTGCTGGCCAGGAAAGCCTTGGCTTCCGCTAGCAGAGCATGCGCCAGCAGCCGCTGCCGCCAAGCAGCCAGCTGCCGCACTTGCTCCAGCAGGGCGCCAAACTCTGGGACTGCTGCACACTGCTCTGCAGCTGGCAACGGCACAAAGCCCAGGGCAGCCATCAGCTGCCTCTGCAGCTGCAGCAGGGCAGGGTCCTGCCACTGCTGCGCTGCAGACTGAGCCGGCACTGCCGCACTGCCGCCCTCGCCGCCCTCGCATGCCTCGCTGCCATCGCTGCTGCGGGGAGTGCCAGGCGCAGCGCACATCTGCTCCCACTCCATCTCTGCGGCTGCTGCGTCTGGCCTAGCAGCACACTCTGCTGCACTGACTGCTGCGGGGCTGCCGCTGCCAGCAGCTTGCTGGCCTGCTGCTGCGGAATGCCACGCCAGCACAGCCGCCCTGGAGCGCGCATACTGCTGCCGGGAGCGCGACCAGGCCTGGCCGCCGCTGCCACTGCTTGGGCCCCCGCCGCTGCTTGGGCGGCTGGCGTTGCGCAGGCTGGGGAAGTCGAGCAGTGGGTGCAGCTGCTCCAGCAGAGACAGGTGGAGGCTGTGGCCGCTGCTACAACTGCCAGGACTGCTGCTGCTGCTGGGGCTGCCTTCGCTGCTGCCGTGGCTGCCCGCTGGACCAAATGCGGCGGTGGCCAGGGCACCTTGCAGGTAGGCGGCGGGGCAGAGCAGGCCTGCCTCAGCGAGCAGCACTGCAAGGTACAGCAGGCGGTGCCGCCGCCACGCAGGCTGTCCCCGCTCTGCTGCACAGCTGCTGAGCCAGGCACCGAGCGCTGACTGCAGGGGCTGCGGATGCGCCGCCGCACAGCTGCCCTCGTGGTTTGGCCGTGGCTGTGCTGCATCAGGTGCCAGGGCTGGCAGCACCGCAAGCGCAAACAGCACCCGCTCTGGGAGCAGAGCGGCCGCACCGGCCGCCACCTCGTCACGTGCCTGCTCGCCTGGCTGCTGCTGCGGGGCTGCCAGCGATGTGACTGCAGCCAATGCTGCTGCTCCAAAGTCTGCCGCAGGCGCCGCTGCTGCCCACTCGCACACCAAGCGCACAGCATCCGCCACTGCCTGTGGGGAGGCCGCCGCACAGGCTGCCGCCGCGCCGCCCGCCTCCCCGCTGGCCTGGCCACCGGCTGCCTCCGGTGCGGAGGACACCAGCTTGAGCAGCGCAGCGGCTGCCTCTGCCGCGCTGCTGCCGCCCAGCAGCTGGCTGTCCAGGAGCTGCATGGCTTTAGCATCATGCCAGGTCAGCACCCTGCAGCAGGGCAATGACGATGGCCTCAGACACACTGCAGATGAAACCGCATGTGCATCATGCAGTGCACAAGACTGCACTGCAAGACAGCATCAGTGCACGGCCGCCGCTGCCTGAGCCTCACCTGGCATGCAGGGCGAGTGCAAGCCGCCGCCGAGCGTCAGCCACACCGTCAGCCGCCTGCTGCGCCGTGCTGAGAGCGGCACTGGCGGGCGGCAGCAGCAGTGGGCTCAGCAGCTGCTCATCTGCCGACACAAAGGCTGCTGAGTGGAGCTCCAGCAGGGCACCTGCTGCTCGTAGCAGCCCCAGCTGGAGCTCTTGCAGCTCCGCCTGCTGCCGCTGCGCAGCAGGCTTGCCCGCACTCTGCGTGGCTGACGCCTCGGCTGCCGCGCATGCCGCCTCGGCGCTCCTGAACAGCTGCTCAGCCAGTGCCAGCACCTGTTGCTGTGCTAGCGGCGCAGCGTGCAGGCACTGCAGCAGCAGCGTCAACACCTGCTGCCGTGCTGCGGCCGGCAGCGGCAGCAGCAGCTTGCTGTTGGCAGCCCACTCGGCTGCCTTGGCTGCATCCAGCAGGCCGGCAGCGCAGCAGTGGCCCGCCAGCCGCAAGCCATAGTGCCACTGGGCTGGCATGCACCCTGGCTCGGCTGCGGCTCTGGCCATGCCACTGAAGCTGCCCTGGCGCTGCAGGCCGCCAAGGCTGCCCTGTGCCTGCAGCACCGGCTGCTCCAGCCCCGGCTTGCCGGCTGCAGCCGTGCTGGGCAGCGGCGGGCGGCGGGCAGGCTGCGCAACAGCGGAGGCTGCCACCGGCGGCAGCGCGGTGCTGGCAGACTCCAGGAATGTCAGCAGCTCCTCCGTGAACTGCCTGCTGCGCTGCTGAGCCTCGCTGGCGCCGTCCCACCCGGCCGGCCTGCACGCAGGAACAACCGTGCAGGGACGACAGCCAGGGTCAAAGCTGGAATGAGAGCTGGCACAGGGCTGAAGCATTTTGACCCCACTTCTAAAGCAGCAGGCACTGCCACATGCCTGCACAGGCCAGTCACCTGGTGCGGTTGAGGGCGAGCACTCGCAGGAACCACAGCGCGCGCGGCAGCGGCACCTCCAGCTCAGCCAGCAGCTCAAATGCGCGGGTGCGAGGGAAGCCGTGGGGCACTTGCCCAGCATCGCTGCCACCGCCCCACCCCAGGCTGCGCAGCGGAGGAGCGCCCGGCGCCGCCAGCTGCTGCCGTGCCCAGGCCTCGGCCGCCTCCCTGCCAGCTGGCCCCCGGCTGCTTTGCTGCGGGAAGCACGGGGGTGGCAGCTGCGACTGCTGGATGGGAGCCGGTGCCGCCGCTCCACCGCTTGCCGGCACAGCACTGCTGCTGCTGCTGCCACCAAGCGGGACATCGAACAGCTCACGGGCCTTGCGCTTGGAGGCCAGCAGGCGGGCGGGGCCTTGCAGCTGCTGGCGCAGGGACTGCAGAGCGGGCGTGGGCAGCAGAGCGGGGCAGCAGGCTCAATCGTTGTATTCGTAGCACTTCGAAGCAATCCTACATGCTGCACACACAGTTTGATGCAGCAGCCCCAGGCTACACTGGCCTCTACCAATTTTGCACCCCTTCCAACCGCTTTGCATGCCCACCAACGCTGCCCAGCTGGCTCCTGCGCACCCCCACCCACCCGGCGCCAGTACGCCAAGCTGGCTGTGCTGTAAAAGCCGGCCGGCTGGTCGGTGAGCGTCAGCGCCAGCTCGCGCTGCGGCGTGAGCCCCGCCGCTGCCGCCTCGCTGTGGCGCAGGCCGTGTAGCAGCACCTCGGGTGTCAGCCGGTCCTCGGCGCAGTCCTGAGAGGGAGGATGGTACATTGATTGTCGAGTGCTGCGTCAAAGCTTACACAAAGTTGCACAGGCAATCCGTCTCCAGTCAGCAATTGGGCACTGCCGACATCGCTGCAATACTCGGCATCGCAAAGGACAAGGAACAACTGCAATGGCATCAATAATGATCAAGCCTCACCGCATCATGCGGGAAGACGTCGGGGAGGCCGAGCGAGTCGCTCAGCGGCCTCACGCCCAGCTCCGCCATGCCGTTTGCCGCACAGACGGTGAGGGCGGTGCTGCCTCGACTGCCTTATCTATTCAAGTTCATGCCGATGCCTGCCTGGATCAGGCAGGGACAGTGCGCCATCAGCGTTAGGCCAAGCCAGGCGGCGGCAGCGGGGCGGCAGCAGCGCAGGCAGGAAAGCAGGGCTGCGGCAGGCTGCAGGGTGAAAGGGTGTGGATGTGGGGCAGGCCAGAAGAGAGCGCACCTGCAGGGGCATCGCGCCCGCAACACAAGCTTCCGCCCGCAGGCTCAGCGACCTCAGAGGCCTTCACGGCGCAACCAGCTGCCTATAGGGTTACTTTGATGCTGCACAAACCCGCGATGTTGGCCGCAGCGGACCGCAACGGGCGCAACGCGCAAGTGAACTTCACAGAAGCAAGCTTGTAGCGTGCTCCAGGATCAGCTGGGAACAGGGCGCTTTACAAGCTTGTAAGAAGGTGCAATGGTTCCATCACAGGAGCACAGGATGAGCACAGCAGGCCCGACGGGCGGCGCCGCCGCCCTCCGTGCACAACAGCGGCAGATGCAACCTGGGATCAATCACTGCGGCGCTTCCTGCGGCTGCTGCTGCTGCTCCGCTGGTGAGGCGTCCATTGCTGCCGCGCCTGAGGCCTCGTCCCCTCCTCCTGCCCGCCCTGCGCCCACCGGGTCTGCAGCATCTGCAGCAGCCATTGCAGTATCGCCATCCGCTGCTGGTGCTGCCGCCGGTGAGGCAGCAGCAGCCTGCCCTGACTGCTCGCTGCCTGGCGAGGGGCCTGCCGCCCCTGTCTGTGCCTGCTGCTCAGACGGCGTTGGCGGCACTCCGCTGCCGGCCGCTGCAGGGGGGCTGCCGCCTGCGGCTGCAGCCGGCGGAGAGCCCTCCTCATCAGCTAGCGCAGAGTGCACGAACTCCGCTGCCACCTCTGCCTCTGCCGCAGTGATGGGCGGCGGCGCCGGGGCTGCTGCTGCCGCGGCTGCTGCCTGCGCTGCAACGGCGGCCTCTGCTGCTGCCGCCGTCATGGGAGCCACGTCGAGCTGCATGGCATCTGCTGGCACTGCCGCCGCTGCTGCCCCAGGGCCGTCGCCATCGGGGCCGGCTCCCCGAAGCGCCGAGCCGCCAAGACCGTTGGCTAGGCCACCCAGCCGGCCCTGCTGCTGCAGCAAGGCCTGGTGCTGCTGCGGGTCCAGCACCTGAGGGGGCAGCGCAGCAGCCAGCGGTCAGACCGGGATGCGGGACGCAGCACAGCACGGCCGGGCAAGAGCAGAGGCCGAACAGCCAGACAGTCAATTGACCTCTCCATCCACCACCAGAGCTTGATAATACACCAGAACGCAATCACAGCAGGCAGGAGGCAGCCGCCTGCAGCACACCTGCGGCGGGCGGCCATCCAGGTACGGCGATGGCGGGTTGTCATTCACGCCCCGCAGCTCCGACAGCGGCGGCGGCGGCGGCAACGACCCTGGCGGGTCTGGCTGCCGCGTGCTGGTCACCATGAGCAGCTTCTCAATGGCCACAGTCTGCGGAGCGGGCAGTTTTGATGAGAGAGGGGATCTCAAGCAGAGCTGGTGCTTCGGTGCTGACCAGCCATGTCTGCCCGCAATCCGCAGCAATGCACAGCAATGCCCCACCAGCCTTCTGCAGCAACACCTTGCAGGCAGTCATGCGGCTGATATTGCGCACCCCTGTGCACTTCCAAGCAACGCCACAGCGACTGCTGGGTCAGCCCAACTTTCCCAATGCAGCAGCAGCGCTGCGGGCCGCTGCGCTCACCACTTTGTCCAGCCGGGCGTACTGCTTGCGCGGCTCCAGCAGCACCTCGCACAGGCGCTGCAGCGTGAAGGGCGCAGCCTCGAAGCCATCCAGCAGCGTGTGCAGGCGCGCCCCCAGCGAGTCCCCGCCCTCAAACCCGGGCGGCGGCGGGCGCGGCGGGCCCTGCGGCAAGAGGGGTAATTTGTGGACGGCGCCCGTCCGGCCAGCTGACAGGTGTCTTGCTGTAGGGTTGTGCGCTGTCAAGACACAAGTGGATGTGCCACAAGCAGCACACAAACGTGCGCAGCGCTCGTGCGCTGCAAGTCTGCCCACCTCCCGCCCATTTGCATCCCCTCCCACGCACCTCATCCTCAGGCGGCTTGTATTCTGCCAGCACCACGTCCACCAGAGCATGCAGCAGAGGTAGGAGCAGCCGCCACTCATACCGCTGCCGCCCATGCAGCGCTGTCTCCGCCAGAACGCCACGGGCCGCGGCGTCCAGGCGCGCCAGCCGCTGGTCGGGCGGCAGGCTGCAGGGACGGGCGGCGCGTGGCAGCGCGCTGTTAGTAGCATGAGCTGAACATGCAGCTCGCGCCTGAGGCGGCCAACGTCGCCCAGGGCTGCGGCAGCTGCCACTGGCAGAGCGGCAGCGGTCAGCGCGGCACGCCTCTGCCCTCCGCCCTACACATCGCTCAGTGCATCACCTGGAGAACGCCTCCAGCTGCTCAGCGCTGGCAATACTGCCCTCCTGCTGCTCCTGAGCCATCGCTGCTGGCTGCGCTGTGGATCCGCCTGGCCCTGTTGCAATCACAATGCGATCAAGCAGCAACGATGGGTCGCTTGAGGGCGTTGCTGCCGAGCAAGCGCAGCAGGCCGGATGCAAATGTTCGAGTGGTCGAGGAGGAGCAAGCCTTTCGTCTTGCTGGCAGCGGAGATCATTTGGCAGCCGTGCTGGGCTGATCAGGCCCCCAGTCGATCCCCTCCCTCGCTGCAGCCCCCGTCAGGTGGGCACAGCCCCCTGCAGGCTTGTAATCGAGCGAACCTGCACGACCTGCAGCAGCTGCATTGCTCGCTCAACAGCCGAACCAGCCTGCAGGATGAGGCCGCCGCTCCCCGCCGCTGCCGCCACTCCCCACCGCTGCCGCCGTGCGCCTGCCCTCCTCCCTCCTCCCATCCTCGTCACTGCCATTCCCTTCACAGTGCAGAGCAGCATGCAGGACACTGGGCACATTGTGCGCAAGCTGGGGCTGGAGCCGGCCAAGGTGGCCAGCGTGCAAGGCAAGGCGGCAGAGTTTGCACGCCTTGCGACTGCCCGCCTGGGGCAAGGAGGCTTGGGGCAGGTGGGAATCGCCCGTTGGGCTTGTTTGCAAGGGAGAGGCTTGGGTGTGCATAGGCTGGCTTGTAACCTGCTAGCAGCAAAGCAAAAGCACACCAGGCCCCTGCATTACATGGTGTGCTCAATGCCCCGCACCCGTGGCCCCCGCAGGGCGAGCTGTGCAAGGGCGCGGCTTGTGTGGAGCTGGCGTGCCAGGCGCTGGGCGTGCAGGCGGATGCCGCGCTGCTCATGCGCTGCGGCGGCACCAGCGAAAAGGTGGGCGCACGTGTGGAGGGATGAGGGGCCAAGGCGGTGCCTGGCAGCCGCCTGTCTGGGCAGAAACACGTGCGTGCTGGGTTGGGGAGGCTGCACGCTTGGGTGGTAGATGCGCTGTTGCTAGCTGCTGTCCTCACCTGCCACAGCATGTGCGCCGCCTCCTGCTCCCGCACTCCAGGTGTACCGCAACGCCAAGGCAGCCCTGCAGAAAGTGCTGGGCGTGGTGCCCAAGGCCACCGCCCGCGACCTGTGCATCCAGTTTGGGTGCGCGCGGCACGACCAGTCGGTGCGCGGCTGCCTGGCGGCCTACAAAGAGCGCTTTGTGCGCAGCCTGCCTGAGGTGCAGCGGGGCCACGTGGACTTTAGCCGCGCTGTCTTCCTGGCCGCCGCCTTCTTCCTGGTGGCCCGCAAGAACAAGGTGGCGGTGGACCGCATGAAGCTGCTGGGCCCGCTGGGCGTCACGGCCACCGAGTTTGCCCAGGTCAGCGCACCCGATCCGAATCTTCTTCGTCTTGAGCCTTGATATTGCTTTCTGATTGAGTGGCTAATGCGGCCACGACCTGCTACTGCATTGTGCTCATCTACCTTTGCGCAATGTTTGATTGTGGGCACCTAGTGCCATCCCCCTGCCTCGCCCCACCCCCAGCTCTCCCAATCATTCCTCCGCGCCTGCAGGTGTGCGCCTCCATGTCAGACCTGTGCCACGACCTGGTGGGCACGGAGCCCCGCAAGCGCAAGGCGGAGGAGCTGCCCGAGGAGCAGCGCGCACTCATCGACCGCACTGGGTGCGGCGGCCAGGCGGCCAAGGGCTGTGGGCAGGGGTGCACTGAGTGGAGTGCATGAGCAGAGGTGGTTTCAAACAACCCTAACAAACCCTGGTTTGTGCTACTGCGTGTGCCGCCCATTTGGCATGCCACCAGCCCCCAGCCCCCACCCACCCCCGCATGTTGCCCCTGCCTGCTGCGCAGGGCGGCGGACGACGGCGACGAGGCGAGCTGCAGCGAGGACGAGGTGCTGGATGAGGGCATGGTGGGCCACCGCATCCACGCCAAGAAGCAGAAGCAGCGGGTGAGCGGCGGGGCGGGCCCCAGGGAGTGGAGGGACAGGCAGCGGTCTGCATGGGCCGACATTGTGTGCCCGCAGGTGTGGCAGGCTGTAGTCAGGGTTGCATGTCGTGAGCAGCAGCTGTGTGTTAGATGAAGGCACAGCAGCAGGGTGCGCCTGCAGCAACAGTCTGGCCCAGCCGGCTCTGCAGTTGCTCCAACAAATGCACACATGCAAAAATGCACCCCACCCCGATCGCTGCGCCACTGCAGGAGTACGCGGCCTGGAAGGAGCAGCAGCTGAAGGAAGGTGCGGAGGCCAAGAAGAAGGGCAAAGAGAAGCTCACCGAAAAGAAGCTCAAGCAGGCGGTGCTCAGCTTTGCAGCAGGCAGCAGCGGCGACCGTGGCGGTGGCGGCGGTGCAGGGCAGCAAGCTGGTGCAGCAGCGGCAGCAGCGGCACCGGAGCAGCAGCAGCAGCAGCAGCAGCCAGGCGTGGCAGGCAGCAGCAGGGAGGGTGCCAGCCCGCCCAAGCAGGCGGGCGGCAGCAAGGCAGCTGGCGGCCGCCCCAAGGGCAGGACACCCTCCAAGCAGGCTGCCCTGGCCCAACACAACAGCTGAGGCTGCGGTGAGCTTGCTGGCTGACAAACTGAAATGTTACATGCGGCAGGTCAGATCAATCAAATCAAATCACATCTTCCCAGGAAAGTGTGCTGGGCGGTGTCTGGGCTGGTCAGTGAGCCGAGCCGCTAGCAGCCCGGCGGCAGCTCACCGTGCCTGAGCTGCAACACCAGCCTGGCTGAGGGCCGCAGCAACAGTGTCCCCGCTGCTGGGCACCACTGCATCCAGCACCAGCCGCTTGCTGAGCCGCTGCCAGTCAAGGGGCTCCCCTGCCTGCGTGCCGCCCACGTCCAGCAGAAACACCGCTCCCGCTGCGCTGCTGCTGCTGTCGCTGCTTGCGGGGACGCCGGCAGCTGCCAGCAGCTGCCGTGCTGCGTCTGGCGAGCAGACAAGCAGCAGTGCTTCGCTGTCTGGCGCGTCGCTGCCCAGCCCCGCATCTAATTGCACACGCCAGTTCTGCTGCAGCAGCTCTGTCCACAGGGAGGCGGCAGCGGCTGCTGCATCGCCGCTACTGCTGCTGCAGGTGTCCAATGCCGGGCGCGACCGCACTTTGAGGAAGTAGGGCGCCTTGTCACGACCGCTCCACAGCTGCCGCGCAAACTCCGTTGTCTGTGGGCCACGGGAGGGCAGCGGTGTGTACGAGCTTGACGAAATGAGTACAACGGGTGCTCAACTTAAATATCCCAGCAGCAACCCATTCATGCAAGGAGCAGGAAGTTTGACTGCCGCTGGCTGTCCCAAACCTCAACTGACTGCAACGACAGCATTTCATCCACGTGCAGCTTGCCACAGCACAGCATGGGAGCGCAAGCAGCAGGCATGGAAAAAAAAAGGGTGAGGCGCACCTCCTCGCCAGAAAAGCCTTGCGCAAACTCCAGCGGCTGCAGATAGGCCCGCAGCAGTGCAGCCTCCTCTGCACTGCCAGCGCTGGCGCTGCTGGCGGTGACCAACACAACGCGCTTGGGGTGCATGGCGTCTGTGAGAGCATCAAACTCTTCCTCATCCTCCCCTGCAAATCAAGGAGCACAGAGGTGCTGCGATGAAAGCCACATCGTGGGTTGGCGGCTGCGACTGGGATCAGCACGGCAAGACGAAGCATAGAGTGCAGTGCACATGTGTTTCTGAGTCGTGCAAATAACTCACACCAGTGCTCGGAGGTGCATACGACGTTTCGTTGGTGCCCTGCAGCAGACGTTGTGCGGCGCTGGCGGCGGCGGCAGCGGCCAGCCGCCTGCAGCGGTTGACTGATCGCGGTCACGGCACAACAGGCTCCCAGGCGTTGCTGCGCAGGGCTTGCACGGCGAGCGAGGCTGTGCGCGAGCGGGCTCGCGAGCGCGCAGGCCATTGGGAGTGCTGGGGGTCCTGTGAGGGCCGTCAATTGTGCGTCCGCTATCAATTGACAGCAACAGGCGCCTCTTTTGACCGTTTGCTCGAGAGATTGCACGGTCTGCCAACCTGGACGACCGCGTGAGAAGAAATGAGGGCGCTACAAAGCTCGCGCGTGCATGATCGCAATCTCGAATCGCAGTTCTTGCCGCTCGTGAACTTGTAGGCCCCCTCCCGGAGCTGCAGCCGAAGGTGTGTCGCTCGCAGCCGCCCCAGGCGCCTGACCTTCAATTCGCACACTCCATCAATCACGTGAGCAAGTGGGCACTCGCCCCCGCACGTTCAGCACCCGCCCCCGCAAGGGGACAGCTCGCTCGCGTGCAAGCAGCCTACTTGAGCCCAGGCCAACCAAACCCACCTTGCGCTTGCTCTATTGCAGTTCATGCGGGCCCTACTGCTGGCGCTGGTGCTGCTGCTAGCCGGCGGTGCGGTGGCCTCGCCGTTGCCGAGGCGCATGGCCCGCCGCCGCACCGCCGAGCTGGCCGTAGCCAAGCCCCCCGAGTGCGCTGCCCTCTCTGTTACTGACTTCCAGTCAGCTTGGCAGCTGGTGGACGACAAGTGCCCCAAGGAGGCACCTTTCCTGTGCGCCACCACCAGCGACTGCTGGAAGGGCATGGAGGCGCTGGGCTACAAGTGCGGCAAGGCAGCCGCGCGAGCGGCGGCCAATGGCACGGACGGTGACGCGGCAGTCAGCAGGATGTGAGCACATGCCTTGGCTGGCTGATGAGCCGTGCGCTGGCGCATTGCCGCCCACCACCTTGACCATCGTGGTCTGCCCTGCCTCCCGCCTGCCGCTGCACACGCGGGCCTGAAACTCTTGCCGCATTCTGCCCTCCCTGCCGCAGCAAGAACCTGTACCGCTCCAACCCCACCGCCATGATCAACTGGGAGAAGGACGAGCGCCCAGGCAAGCCGCATGGCCGACTGCCCTGTGCTGCTCGCTCCGCGCTTGATGCACTTGTGCTGCGCATGATTGGCTTGCAGCAGCCCTTGCACAGCTGCCCACACCGGCCTACCTTGTGCTGCCTTGTGCAGTGCCCGTGCCCTCGCCGCCCCCAAGCCCTCCCAGCCCAAGCCCACCCGCGGAGCCCAGCCCGTCGCCATCTGTGGGCAATGAGACAGCAGGCAATGAAACCGCTGCCACACAGGGTGCTGCGGGCACCAACGAGACTCAGGTGGTTGAACCGGCAACAACCCTGCCCACCACCGGCAACGCCACCAACGATGCAACCCAGAAGCCAGGCAGCACTTTAGCTGCAGAGCAGGCGGCAGCCAAGAAGAAGCAGGAAGAGGCGGCAGCAGCCAAGAAGCAGCAGGAAGAGGCGGCACTGGCGGCGGCCAAGAAAAAGCAGGAGGAGGCAGCTGCGGCTGCTGCCGCCGCCGCAGCGCAGCAGGCAGCGGCGCAGGCGGCGGCAGCTGCGGCCGCCAAGAAGAGGTCGCCATCGCCAAAGCCCAAGGTCCCGCCCTCTGTCAAGCCAAGCCCCGCACCCAAGACGCCAACCACCCCGGGTGCCATGTGAGCTGGCGGCAGCGTGGCGGTGGAAAGCTGTGTGCTGCCATACTGGCTGATGTGATGCTGAGCAGCTGGGCGCAGCTGAACTGAGCCCCTGACTGGCCTCTCTGCAGCGGTGGCACCCACACAAGAGCCCAAGTTGCCACGCACAACACTGCGACAAATTGGTGCGCGGAAGCATGGGCGTGGGGGTTGTGGCAGTCTAGGCCTTGGGCCCTGGGCGCAACTAGTAGGTTGGGACGCTTGTGCAGCACTGCTGCGTGCTCATCTGGTTCACTGTCTTCCACACTGCAGCTGGTACATAAACAAGGGAAAAGTTTACAATGTGACGCCATACTTGACAACCAGCCGGCACCCAGGTGGGCACTGAACTGGCTTGTGTTGCGTGGCACGTCACTACTTCCGTGCTGCCGTGTTGTTGCCCCGGTCTCCTTCCACAAAAAACTACTTGCACAACCCATGCCCGCCGCTTTACAGGTGGCAACGCAGTGATTGTGCGCTACTGCGGCAAGGACGCCACAGGTGCCTTCGACTCCGCCCACAGCAGCGGCCCTGCGGTGGCGCAGCAGGAGGCGTACGTGATCGGCACGCTAGCCGCCTGAGGAGAAGGCCGTGGCACTCGTACTGTAGCAAGACTCGCTGGAGGTGATACTAACCTTTGGCCCTCGTGACTCGATGATTTTGATGCTACCTTTCCATTCCGATTTTCTTGTCTAGAACACACAGGTCTGGTTTCCCCAAGCACCCAAGTCCAGCAGCCAACAGCTGATCCTAAACCCCAACCATCCCAACTCAACGCCCAGTGTGCATAATGCGCCATTGCGCCCCCCGCTTGTTTCCGGACCGCTCCTCACTGTCAACTCCAAGCTCGAATTCTTGCATGCCTTATTTGTACAAAGCCAAGCACAGCACCCAGCCAGCGCCGCGGAGACAAAAGTGGGGGGGTGCTGTAGCAATAGCGCAGCCATGCCATGGTCAAAGTACAGGACGAGTTTGGCACGTGGTAAAATACATGTCAGTCAGGAGAGTGAAGCTGTTTCAAGAACACCGTCAGGGACTGGCCCCAGCTCAGTGCGCACGTGCGGGGCTGCCCCACCAGCCGCCGGCGCGCTGCTTGGCGGGCGAAGCCGCCGCCGCCTGCTGCTTGGCCGGCGACTTGCCGGGCTTGTCGGCGTCGCCGTTGGCGCTGTCGGTGCGGCCTGGGGAGCCCGCCCGGCCGCCCTGCATGTCGGCCACACGCATAAGCGCCGCCACCTTCTCTCGGGTTGCCTCCTCCAGTTGCTGCCGCAGCGTGGCCACCTCCTGCAGCAGCAGCCGGGTGGTTTGGGGAAGTGTGGAGGGTGACACAACTGGTGGCCAACGGAGTCTGCGGCAAGACCAGTCCCTCTTGAAATATGCGTCTTGAAACCAGCAGCTTCCTTGCGCCGGGCCGACACCCCCAATATCAGCCGCCCCCTTCTACCGCCCAACCAGCTCCCCGGCGCACCTTGGTCAGCTGCTCTATCCGGCTGCCCGCCTTGCTGCGCCCGCTCTCCGCCTCCGATAAGCGCACCAGTGCGGCCACCTTCTCTTTGGCCGTCTCGTCCACTGCCGTGCGCGCTGCCGCCGCCGCCTCCTGCTGCTGCGTGAGCTGCTGCCGCAGCGAGGCAACCTCCTCAGCATGGTGCGCCACCAGGGCTGCCACATCCGCCTCCTGCTGCTGCTGCCGCTCTGATGCAGCGGCTTCGGCCGCCTGCTGCGCGCTGCGCGCCTCCTCTGCAGCCGCTTGCGCCTCCTGCAGCTGCGTCTCCAGCTGGGTTACCGTGCCCTGCAGGTCATGTTGTGGGACCGGATGAGGGTGAGCAGCGAACCACCGGCTTGTCTGCTTGACCAAAGCAAGACACGAAGAACAGCCGCCCGGGCACAGCAGGGGCAAGCAGCACAATGCCTGGAAAGGTGCCCAGCTCATGCCAGCCACCCGAGGGCGGGCGCCACCCCTCACCCACCTGCAGCTCGGCGACCTCGCCACGCAGCTGCTGCTGCACCACAGCGTGCGCCGCCGCCAGCTCGTCTGTGCTGCGCTGCACTTCCGCAGCCTGGGCCGCCGCCGCCTCTGCTGCAGCGTGCGCCTCAGCCAGCTGGCTGCGCAGGTCTTCACCCTCCTGCTCCAGCTGCCGCTCTCGCTCCGCCAGGCGGGCGGCCTCTGCGTTTGCCGCCGCCAGCTCCTGCCGCAGCCCTGGCAGCGCCTCCGCCTCTGCCGCCTTGGCCTGCGCCGCCCGCAGCTGCTGCTGCGTGTCGGCCAGCTGCCGCTCCAGCTGGGCGCGCTGGGCCGCCTCCGTCTCCGCTCGGCTGCTGGCCTCTCGCAGCTGCTGCTCCAGCTGCGCCAACAGAGCGAGGCGAGGCAGGGTACTAAACGTCAGGCAAGTTGGTTCGCTCACTGCACACAAGGCACCCCTTGCCACCACTCCTGCTCTTATCGCTGGGCAACCCCGCCACTGTTCGGCTCAGGACCAAGCAAAAAAGGTTCCACCTCACTCAGCATGCAAACCCAGCACTCGCCATCCCGGCCAGCACCCACCCGCAGGTTGGCTGCCTTCAGCTCCTCGCCCTCCCACACCGCTCGGTCGCGCTCACCCACCACCCGCGCCGACTGTGCCTGCAGGCGAGGAGCAAGCCGGAGAGAGGGCAGCAGTGAGCTGCACTGGGCGGTGTGCTATGTTGCGGCACAGCAGGCAGGGCACCGACCAGTATTAAAGCAGCCAACTCTGTGTCACAGCGTCCAGCCTGCCACAGCACCCGGCCTGTCCAGCATCTGCCTGTCTGCCCCCCAATGGACGTGCCTGATAGAAGGCCAGCTCCTTGTCCAGCGCGGCCGCCCGGTCCAGCTGCGCCTTGAAGCCCTGCTCCGCCCGCCGCTTGGCCTCCTTCACCGCCGCCAGGTCCTCTCGCAAACCGTCCCGCTCAGCGGTGGTGGCTGCCAGAGCGGCGCGGTGCTGCGCCAGCTCCTTCTCTGCACCAGGTGGGGGCGGCGGGCTGGTTGAAAGGCCGACAGTGCAAGTGGGACGGCCGTGGTACAGCGGACGTGTGGGCGGCACCCAGCAGGCGGCAGAGGAGCGGCGGCACCCAATACAACCCAGCATCCAGCACCCGGCACCCAGCTGCGGATCCCAATCTGCCCCGCACGCTGCTGGCGCTTGCCTGTGGAGTAGATGCGCTCCTGCAGCACGCTGGAACTGCTGAAGGTGGTGCCGCCGTCGCTGAGGCAGAGCGACTCGAGGTCGCGCACCAGGTCGTCCCGCTCCCGCAGCGCCTCATCCAGCTTACGCTGCAGCTCCTTGCACTGCTTGGCCAGCGCCCCGGGGTCGGCGGGGGCCGCAGCCATGGCTGAGGCTCCCAGGCAGAAGCAAGCGGGCCGCCGCTGCCGCTAGGCGGGAGGCGGCAGGCTAGCTAGCGCTGCGCTGCAGCGGCACGCCCTGCCGCGACTGCTAGTGCTGCTGGTGGCTTTGTTGAGCACGCAGCTGGCCTGGGACCGCCACGAGCGGGGGGAACCTCGTGGCAAGGGCGCAGGGTTGCCGGGCCGGGCCGCTCCAAGCCAAGCGAAGGATACAGGGCGCTGCAGCGGCTGGTGACCAGGGTGCCCTGCCCTCTCGCCGCTCGAGCGCGCGAAAGTGCTTCCGCGCAGGCTCCCTGGCTTCTCTGAGCGGGCAGCGGGCCGAAATTGCGCTGTGAAACTGCCAGCTTGTGAGAAGAGCGACCACACGAACGCCTGTGGGCATCCTGGCGGCAGCGCCGCTGGGCCTGGCGGCACGTCGTGGCACGAGTGCGCCGCGCCCTCGGGGGCTGCATGCCCTGCAACCAGCCCTGCGCGGGCTGTGGCAGCCACATATATGCATAACCTTTGATTGGGTAAGTTTGTGGAAAGCTTGTCACAGCTGCGTCCATTCGTTGGATCCACCCGCCCGCACGTCAGGCCAGCCTCCTGTTGGCTTGAAGAACGTGCAGGCAACATGCCAGAGTGAGGCTTCTTCAAAATGAAACGCTAAAGTCTTGGGCGTGGACGGTGATGCAGGGGTAGTCGGATGGCGTGGGAAAGTGGCGTGGAGTTGAAGGTAGCAATCGTAACTGCTTGATGGGTACATGCATCAAACGCATCAAAGGGTGAAGCGTGAAAATCGAGGGCATCGTCACAAATCCGTGAGGACTGAAATCTTGATCGGTTTGTTCTCATAAGCGCATGCAGATCAATATGGCGAGCGGGCGGCCAGATCGCATCTTACAGTTCAAAACGCTGATGGCAGGTGGTATAGCCAGCAGGCCGCTGCTGCTCCCATGTCAAGTCAGGTGCGCACGTCCAGCTTCAGTGTTGGCGCATTGCCAGAGTTGTAGCCAACGAGAATATAGTACCTGCGCACAGAGAGGGCAGTTGGCCGGTTAGATTACATGCCGTGGCAGTGGCATAGTGGATCTGCATGCAATGCATGGAACTGACCATGTGGACGGGCGCAGCGGGACGACTTTGCGGAAGCCCTTCTGGCCCGAGGGGCAGCCGCTGCTGGCCGAGCCCCAGCAGAACCAGGGGCCCGCCAATGGATTCCAGCTCTCCCCTGGCCGTGGGTTGGTGGTCGACCGCACCTGCAGTGTGGCAGCAGGTGCAGCACGTGGCGTGTCGAGCAAGCAAGAGGCCTGGGAGACCACAGCAGCGGGGGTTGGTCACACGCCTTACACCGCCCAAACAAAGTGGCCACGCTTACCGCCACATAGGGAGCGCCGCTGGGGGTGAGGCCACACGACTGTATGGTCAGGGTGCCCGTGGTGGCGGAGGCACCAGACAGCCACCTGCAATCGCAATGCACAGGTAGCCAATGCGTTAGCCATCAGCAACGTACGTGTTGGCATGCAAACCGCAGGTGCACAAAAGTGGCGATGCCGGCCCACCTGTACACCCGCACGCGGCCGGTGGTGCGTGTGGTCTTGTCGGCTGACACACGAGTGGCCAGATCGCTACAGTCGGCAGGGGCGGTGTTGAGAATGTATGGGCCCTGCATCCAAGAGCGAGGCAGCGGGAGAGGGGGTGGGCGGCAGCAGAAGCATGTGGTGCACGCTCACACTAGCACAGGTTATGGCAGGGATATAGAGAGGCTGAGCCTGTTCTAGAAGCTCAGTTTTCTGGTGCAATGCAATGCCTGCCACCCACGTTGAACTGGGCGCTCCGGAACGGCAGCGACTTGATTGTGAGTGGGTTGGTCCAGCTGCCGGCGGGGGCTGGCAGGGGCACCGACCCCGCGGTTGTTGCCAAGAAGGTGACGGTGAGCTTGAGCTTGGGGGCTGGGGACACGCCCTGGTCGCTGATCAGGAAATAGTCTGCAGCAAGGCATGCAGGGCAAGGGACAGTCATAGATAGTGGTTGAACTGGCGGCTCAGGGCAACCGGCGTCTGCACGTATGCAAGCATGCAAGGCAAGAGCAGGATGCTTGTGAACCATTATACTCACACCAAGTGTTTGGCCGCAATGGCACGGTCAGCTTGAATCCAGGCTGCGTACCGCACCCCTTGTTCGTGCTCCTGCGAGGCAGACAGGGCAAGGTACGAGATCGGTGCCTGTGTCAGGCTAACTTAAAAGCAGGGCTGGCTAAACAGGGCCCAAAATGCGCCACAACGCTGCATCGCATGAGCCAGCCTGGCCTCTGCACCCAGCTGCCTGCCTGCCCACTCACCCTTCGCAAATCCACGGGCCAGCAAGTGGGTTGATATTCCAGGTGGAACGGATGGAGAGTGCTGGCTTGCCAGCTGTCACCATGCCGCAGCTGCTGACGGTCAACTTGCCAGCGGGGCGGTTCCCAGAGTACAGGCTGTGGCATGGGCAGGCGGTGCGGGGAAGAAAATGAGCGGCAACACATGCATGCAACAAGACTGCCAGCATACTTCTTGCCTGTTTGCATGCAAATGCCCGATGGTGGCAAGGTCTGGCTAAATGCCGCCATGCACATTTTAAGCCAGCTCATGCTCACCGGAATATCTTCTGATTACGCTTGATTACGCTCGACGCGCCGAACACGGTTGCGAGGTCGTTGCACACCGCAGGCACGGTGCTTCCGGATGCAAAACCCTGCAGACAGCGCATGCCAAAGATTGTGAACAGCAGGGAATGGACCATGCAGGGCGGCCGTGTTTTGTGGGCCAACATTTGAAGGAATGCCACTGGCACAAGCGCTTGTGCACCCCGCTCAACGACCTGCAAGCCTCACACTGAAGAGCCCGCTGGTGTAGGGGAAGGCAGGGATGTCTGTGGGCAGCTCCCAGGTGCCTAGTGCGACCGCGGGTTGAGAGCCGGTGAAGCAGCGTGGGTATGCCTTGACCTGCTCGGCAATGTGCCGCCGCATGAGCGTCACCACGCGGTCCGGCATCACGCCACAGGGGTGCTTAAGCTGCGCAAGAAAGGGTTAGCGGAGTCAAAAGGGTTTGGCATGCGGGCTTCGTGCAATACGGTGCCAGGGGACAACTACTGAAGAAGTATGGCAGGCATCGGCCAAGTCACTTTGACCGCGGCCACCTGCTCACCCCAAACGTCAGAGCCACATTTTTGATGTAGTAGGGGCCCAGCTGGTCGCAGTAGCTCATGATTGTGCCTGGGCCGCCGCCCATGGCATACACAGTGCCGCTGCACTTGGGCAGCCGCCCGGCCGTGCCGTTGCAGCGGTTTTCCGACGCCACGCAGTTGTCGATGGGCAAAGGGTTGCCCATGGCGTATGCGCCGCAGCTGGGCAGAGGGAAAGAGGGTAGTGGATAGTGGGCGCTGGGTTCTGCTACGGAACTTGTGCACATGAAGCCCTTGACAGCCGGTACTTTCAAAGTGCACCCATACCACACTGCCCTCACTCACAAGTCGACTGTGTGGATTGCTGCACAGGGGAGGGGGGAGGGCGAGGAAGGGCATGTGGCACGTGAGGGACAAGTCCTGACAACAGAAACAATTGCAAACGTTGCGACATGGATGCAACACCCCCCATACCCACCCTCCCCCCTGTAGACCCACCTCCAAAGTCTGCATGGCCAGGATATGGGAGGAGCGGAGAGGCGGACTGTGAAGCCCAATAATGTGTGCGCTGACAATGCTCCGCTCCATTGCAGAAAGCTGGCCACAGCAATCTCAGTGCATGGAGCCCTACTCACTGTGGCCAACTTCGTGTGCAAAATTGAAAATGTCCGTCACCACTGCCGATGGGTTGCTGCCCTGCGCACAGCATAGACATGTGGGGGTGCTCCAGGGCGAGCTTAGCCGCGTCAGCCAGCAGGCAACAGTAGGCTACTGCAGCTGGTGCCCGGTGTGGGCTGAAAAGCACGCTAGCTTCTGCTTCTCAAACCACATCCACCAGCCCTTCTGGTTCTGCCTCGCCCCTCACCTGGACGCCGTTCCAGCGGAAGTCGCCAAACATCATGGAAGTGAAGCCTGCGGCATGGGTCAGAGAATGTGGCTGACAACCAGCTGCATACAGATGCGTGCGTCCAGCGCCTGCGTGCAGCTTGAGGCCTCGCTGCTAGGTCCTGCTATTCTGGATACTGATGATGTTCCCCACTCACTGTAGGCCCAGTTATCGGCTGGGTCGTTGTACCAGTCGCACAGCACGCCCTCCCAGGCCATGCCCTGTCAGGGTGTATGCCAAAAGCATAGCTGGTGGGCGAGGAGACGAGCAGGCAGCCACTTGGGGGAAGTGCCGTGGCAGCACATCACCACACTCGAGCAAGAGCCATGGGCTTACCACAGAATCGACGTTGGGCTTGCCACTGAGCATGGCAGCAAGAGTACGCGGCACCTTCCTGCGGTTGGCGTTCCAATAGTTCTGGAGGGGGCACGATTGGGGAGGGAGGGCTGTGAGCATTTTCTTGTGCTGTGGCAGATGGTGGTTGTACAGTCTCTGCGAGTGACAGGCTGCCCCAAGGCCAAGACAGCAATGCCACCTCGGCAACTCAAGGCTGTGAAGCTGCCTCATCTACATTTGGATCCATGGCACACCTGAAACGCCGCCAGTGCAGTCTCCACATCTGGCATGCGCCTGTAGCTGGCCGGGTAGGTGGGAGCGCTGGCATTGGGTCGCACCTCCAGGTAGCCTGTGGGCAAGAAGAAAGGCAGCATCAGTGGGGCATGCAGGTCACCTGGTGAGGTGCACTCCGCACACACGCAATGCCACACACAGTGGTGCAATTGCAGCACAGCAACTTGCATGCATAACTCCTTGAGGCATGGGCGTACAGGCAGCTACTTGACAATGTTGGCAGTCAGCTACACCCATTTGCCGGTCTTGCATGGGGCTCCCACCGCCCCAGCACTCACCCAGGCGCAGGTCGACGCCCAGCTCACGAGTGAACACAAGGTCGGCATCTGTGGGAGCCGGCGGGGCAGGGCGCAGATAGCTTACTTTATGTAACACGTGCAGACCACCTGCTGATGTGCTTTTGCAAACTGGCAGACAGCTGCAGCAAGGCTAAAAAAGTTGGCACCAGCAGGCGCCTGCCCCTTGCACCAGCCAGCAGTGCAGCGCACGGCGTGCCACCGGTTGAGCAGGGCCTCCCCAGGTGCCACTCACAGCCGACCAGCAGCGCCACATAGTCTGCGGCTGCCCTGGAGCTGCGAAACCGGGCGTAGAACTCGGCATCGGTGTCGATTGCGAGCGTCACACGCTTGGGTGAGTCCAGCACGCTGGAGGCCTGCGAGTGGGGCAGGGGATGGTGTGGGGCAGGTATGCCACAATGTGTGCACCTTCCCTTTCATTTGCAGCCCTGCCCTAATTACATGCACACGATACAAGCCTTGTCACACACCGACCAAGCCATGCCATCAACAGACCAGGGACAGACCTGAGCCAGCTTGCGGAGCGAACGGGGCACCGCATGCAGCGCATCCGCCATGTTGGGCAGGCCATCATCAGCATGCTCATGCGCTCCATGTGCCCCGTCATGAGCATGCAGCAGGCTGCGGCCATTGGGCCTGGCCTTGCCATGCCCGTTGCCGCACCGCCTCGGCTTGGGTGTGGCTGCTGCGGCTGCAAGTGGGCCGGATGGCTGCCGGGCTTTGAAGCTCGACAGGCCCAGGCTGGGTCCAGCTGCGGCCGCCGCAACGCTCGGGCCTACAGGCCCTTCGGTGCCCACAGTCCACAGGCTGCCGCCGTCGTTGGCGATGCCGCGGATGCCCTCATCCCCCACCATCAGCATCACGGTGGACTGAGGCCTGCCGCCAATGCTGCCCCGATACATGCGGGTGCCGGGCGGCGCCTGCGGCTGCTGGTCACCGCCTGCGCCGTGCACCATGACACGCGCATCCGTGTCCCACACATCCACAGGCTGCAGGTCCAATGAGGACGGCTGCGCCTCGCCGTCCAGGGTCAGGCCAGCAATGGTCAGCTGCCCGCCAGCACGTGCGGCAGCTGCCACGGCGGCGGCAGAAGCTGCCGGCACGGTGGTGCCTCTCTGGGCTGCAGCCGACGGTGCTGCAGCCAGCACTGCCAGGAGGCAACCTAACAGGGCCGCGAGGCGGCCTGGCGGCATGGCAGGGCCTCTGCAGCAGGGCGAGCGGGGAGCATGCGAGTTGGGCCACAGATGAGTGGCGGCGGGAGTGCCGGTCAGGACGGTGCTTAGTTTGCCTGGTGGGGCCCCGCGTTTTCATCGTGTTCGCGGCTTCCTGCAGCCGATGCGCTTGCCCTGCGGGGCCCAGGCCGCTGTGGGGTGGCCCAGCGGTGCCTTGCACGACCTGGCTTCCCAGGCTGACCAGCGGGCGGCCCACATCTGTATGCCACTCGCGTGTGCCGATCCCGCGCCCGCAGCCCACCTGCGCCCCCACCGCCACTGGGAGACCCGCCACCGGGAGCAGTGCGCGCGGCGGCGCCAGGTTCGGCCCCAGATTGCAAGGATCTGCCCCAAAATACAGCCCGAAAGGGCGGGACCGGCCTCCAGCGCAATTGGCTAGTGAGGGTGTGGGCGCTGACCACGCTGCGCGGCGCCATGGTAGCACGTCGCAGCGGCAACTTCTCAACTGCTGGCACCAGGCGTGGTGGCCCCTACTCTGGCACTCTCTGCCTGCCTGGCTGTCGTATCTGTCTGGCAGCGGGTTACAGAGGTCCTGGTTGCTGCCCAGCAGGGCCAGACGGCCGATAATGACTGAAAAAGCATAATAAGATGGATATCAATGCACGCAATCAGTGCATCACAAACATCACGATAATGGCAGTGTAATCTGATGACGTGTGGCATTGCATGTGTGTGCTAGTGCAGAGTGACGGGATGGGGTAATGCGTGCAGCTTGGCCCACATAAGGAGGCGGTGCACGAAGCTGCGCTACTTACTACAGGCAAGCTGCGCTACTTACTACAAGCAAGGCGCATGGACGCTTTACATGCACAGGAACGCGAGCAGCGCGGCCGCCCAGAGCGCCAGCGCGGCGCCAGCCCAGCGCGCTGAGGCTCCCGAAGCCGCCCCAGCGCTGGCGTTGGCGGCCGCGTTGGCCGCCTTGTTCGACACAAACACAGCTGGCTCGGCGGCTGGCTTGGGCGCGAAGCAGGCGGGGTAGGCCCGCTGCTTCCGCTGCACCTCGGCCTTCATGGCCGTCACCACGCGCTCCGGCTTGTTGCCGCAGGGGTGGTTGAGCCTGCAGGAGGGGGCGGGAGCACGCAGTGAAGCTGGGGGTGAGTGAGTGGAGGGAGTACTCACTGAACTCACTGAGGGAGTGCAGTGTACACGGCGGAGGGTGGGCGCTGAGCAGCAGCCATCTGAAGGCAGCTCATGGTTCCGAGCAAAGCACGTTGGGCCCATTAGCTACCCCTCACCCAAGCGTCATGGCGATGTTCTTGATGAAACCGGGGCCAATTTCGTCGCAGTATCCCATACTGCACAGCGGGCGTGGGGGCCGGGCGTGGCCAGGTCAGCATGGGGCGTCTGCAGTGTGCACGCCGTTATGCAGGTTTGGCAGGGGCAAGCAACTGCGTAACCTGTGTCAACACGTTGCCCACTCCCTGTGTGACTCACATGGTGCCTGCGCCGCCGCCAAAGGCGGTGACCGGGCCGGTGCACTTGGGCAGCACGCCCACCCAGGGTTGCACGCAATTGTTGTCGGTGGGGATGCAGTAGTCGATGGGGTTGGGGTCGCCCCACGCCTTGTCGCCGCAGTAGTCTGCAAACGCATGGGAGAGGAAGAGTGTTGGACAAATTGGCATGCGCCTTGAAGGCTCGGCAAACACCAGGGCAGCATTTGGTGCGAGGGCAAGGCAAAAAGCCACCCCAACCCCACCCTGCCCACAAACCCCACCCACAGAGTTTCCGCACCATGCGTGTGGCTGCTGCCAAAGTTGTGGCCCAGCTCTGCAGGAACAATGAGCGGAGATTGGAAGGCTATAAGCGACAGGACCACAAGACCCCAGGCATGCACATGCATCCAGACACACAGGGGCGGCAGGATCGCAAGATTACAGCAGCCTGCATGCATGCCCACATGCCCAACAGCGGCAGGACCACAACATCACAAAAACAAGATTAAAAAATTTTCCGTGTGCGAAGTTGTAGGGGTCCCAGGTTACTGCAATCGGATTGTTGGCCTGCAGGTGGAGGAGGGCGTGGGAGAGCCTGGGTGGGTCAGAGGGCCATTCGGTGCGGAGACGGCGGCCATGCGGAGGTCGGCGGCGCTGCCACCCCCTGCTCCTGGCTGTGCCAGGGCTGTATCACTGACAGAAGGAGGTTTCAGACAGGGGCAGGCTCGAGATAGAACAGAGAAACTCAAGTCTGAGGGATTTGGGGTGGCGGCATATCTTGGCTAATATGAAGGGAGAGGAGCAGGCATACATGCAGCTGCAGCGTCGGGTTCAAGCAAGGCATGCATTTGGGCAGTTTCATGCTGCTGCCTGCCGATTCCGTTGCAACAGGCACCATTCTAGCGGCCACTAGTGAAGGAGGCTGTAAAACATTTTATGATTCCGGGCAAGTACCAAAATTCCGCTCGCAGGGCAGCATGCTAGCCCCAAAATTCCTTCCCAATGTCCGCTGCGCTTGACAACTCCAAGGGAGTGTGTGCCCTGCCTTGCCTGGTTGCCATTCCACTTGAAGTCGCCCTTCAGGTTGCTCAAGAAGCCGTAGGCCCAGTTTTCGTTGCGCGTCTGCAAGGTGGAAACGTCGCAAGGGGGGTAAAAGGTGAGGCCAGCATGCTGGCAGTCGAGCCACCTCTAAAGAACAGCGTCAGGCAGCGCTGCCCCACAGCTGGCAGGCTTGCGGTACTGGTACGTTGAGGCTGCACCCACCTCGTACCACTCGCACAGCACGCCCTCCCAGGCCATGCCCTGCAGCAGGGCGGAAGATGGCACATGGTATGAATGATAGCCGCGCATGCAGCAGGGCGGAAGATGGCACAGTACATGCATGCGCTAGCCCATCTGCGAGCAAGCAAGCTTGCATACCAACTGCCTGCTTTGCCCTCCACATCAGGAGCCCACCCTGCCAGCCCCAGCTGCCTCACCACATCCTTCACGCCACGCTGGCCGCTCAGGTACATCACCGTCGTGCGCGGCACGTTGGCGCGGTTCTGGTTCCAGTATGACATGACTGCCGTCTGCAGGGAGACCAGGGAGTGGTGCACAGGCAGTTAGGACAGGCACAGCCCATGGCCAAGTGCAGAGCCAATGAAACATAGCGCACAGCGCCCCCCAGCAGGCACGTTGGTTGAAGCACAGGCGGCTTTACCCCACGCATGCTCTCTCGCTCCAAGCTGGTGCCCATCCACCCCCTCACAGTAGCGCACCAGGCCGTCCCGGGCCTTGACGACATTCTCCTTCAAGTAGCCAGCCGGGTAGCCGGGCGCCTTGGGGTCGGGCCGCAGCTCCAGGTGCCCTGCATGTTGAGCGGTGGGCGAACGGGTGGGCATGCATGCAGTCCGCCGTCGTTGAACAGGAGGGTGCGGCCAGCAGCATTGGCAGAGAAACAGCCACACAAAGCAGCCGCCTGTGCTCTTTGCAGGACTTAGATTGCACCCAGACAAGCCAGCGGCAGGGCGCAGCGACCACATGGCCGCAGCTCGCACCCAGGCGGATGTCCACCCCCACTTCGCGAGAGTACACCAGGTCCGCATCTGCAGGGCGGCAGCAACAGAGGAGATCAGCCAGAGCTGCCGTGCAAAAGGCAGTGATCCAGCAGCAGCGGTAGTAGTAGGATGAAGGCGCCTGTTGGCATGAGCTGTGGCCGAATGTTTGGCAATCAGACAGCCTGCCGGCATTGCTGCACAACAAACCCCGCCTCTGGCCACTCACAGCCAACCAGCATGGTGACGTAGTTGATGGCTGCCTGCTGGTTGTCAAACAGGTCGTAAAACTCGGTGTCCCTGCAGGGGGTGGTGGCAGCGGAATGCGATGGGATTGAGCCCCACAGCAATGCCAGACAACAGCAACTGCTCCGGCAACCAGTTGGCCAGCCATACTCCTCAGCCAGCAATGAGGCAGGCAGCAGCACCACCGCCTGGCAGCATGTCAAAGGATAAGCGCTGTGCTGCCACAGGGCCAGGCTGCACCGCTCTCACGTGTCGATGGCCAGCGTGGCCTGCAGCTGCTGGTCCAGCACCGTGGCAGCCTGCGGAGCAGAGGCAGCGCAGCAGGTGCATTGGCAGGCATGGGCGCAGTGCATGCACATGCGCAGACAAGGCTCTGGCGGCTGCACTGCATGCTGCGCAGCCAATGACGTCCACGTGGCAGGGGCACGTCCACCAACCAGTCTGCCCACCTGCAGGCGACGGCTGCTGTCGGCAAACTCCTGCCAGGTGTGGTTGCGCCCGGGAGGCAAGGTGCTGCCCTTGTTGCCGCAGCGGCGGCCCCGCCGCTGCGGCGCCTCCAGCTCTGCACGCCGTGCAGTCAGCAGGGAGCGGCGTTGCCCGCTGCCGCCACTCGCCTCGCCGCTCTCCACGCCCAGCACGTAGCTGCTCTCCCCGGCAGAGGCAATGCCCGTCATGCTGCCGTCCTCTTGCACGGACAGGGCCACTGTGCTGTGCGGCTGCCCAGCAATGACGCCGTGGAAGAAGTGGGAGGCGGGTGGCGCCAGCTCTTGCGCCTCCCCGCTGGCAGTGTGCACCACTACCTTGGAGCCTGGGGCCCACACATCCCGCCGCTGCAGCTCCAGCGTGGCGGGCTGCGCCTCACCCTCAAGGGCCAGGCCAGAGATGGTCAGTCGCCCGCCGGAGGCCACATCACGAGCCGCTGCTGCAAGGTCTGCGCCGGCAAAGTCGGCGGCAAGCGTGACTCGCGGCACCGCCCGTACCGCCGATGGTGCTGCCAGCAGCTGCAGCGCTAGGGCACAGGCCGTTAGGGCTGCGAGCCGGCCTGGAGCCATGGCAGGCGTGCCTGCATTGTGGAGGGAGGGGAGGAGTAGGGGGACGAGGGGTAAACCACCACCCCCAACGCGTGGCTCCAACGGCGGCGGCAGCTGGGGTGGCAGCAGCACCACGTGCGGGCATGCCGCGGCCGCCGGCCATCGCGAAGGAGCTGGCTTGCACGTGTGTCACGAGGCTGATGCAGGGTTAGCCTGGCCGAGCGCGCTTGCCCCGCAACCTCCCCCACATGGCCGCTCCCACCTCGCCTGCAGCAGCTGCTGCCGGGCCTTTGGCACCTTTCGCCAGTCGTGTTGCAACGCCGAAGAGCTTCAGGCTGGACGCCAAAGCCCGCATGGGCACCCCACGAGCGCCAGCCTGGCGGCGCCGCTGCGAGCGCTGCGTGCTGCCCACCCCAAAGCCGCAGATCCCGTGCGTTTCGCCGCTCCTCCGGCATTCCATTCCATCCCAAACCACTCCAATCTCATTTTAAACGAGCAAATAGTCCCTGCCGCCGAGTCGTGTCGCGTGACGGGCGACCATGCGCTCGAAAGTTTGCGCGCTGCTGCTCTTCGCAGCGCTCGTTGCAGTCGCACGAGCAGCAGATCTGACTGGGGTGAGTGCGGCGGGTGTGGTCGGGGCCTGCGGTGCCTCAGGCGCCGGCGCCAGATCTGAGTCGCAGGTGCAGGGGGCCTGAAATGTTAGATCCTGCCTATTTGCAGGTGCCCCAGGCCAATGCAACCACGTCTGTCAACGTTACTACACCCACCAACACCACAGCCGTCAACGCGACTGCCCCCGCCGCCGGCACCGGCGACCGCAAGCGGGATGGCTGGAGGGGAACGGGCAGCTGGCACTCGGACAGCGGTGACGAGTGGGACAATGGCTCCTCCGATGGCACAGACACTGGCACAGACACCGGCACGGACAACGGTGCAGACACCGGCACGGACAACGGCGACTCGACTGGTGGCGATGGCAGCACCGGTGAGCCACCGCACGGAATGTGATGCCCCGAGGCGTGCAGTTCACCCAAGCAAACTTGTGCAAGCCAGCCCTGTCGCCTCAGCCTGGGGGATGTGTCTGAGAGCTTGTCAAGTCGATGCAATTTTTTTCGGCAAAACCTCACAGGAACACACTCTACCAATCTACCCGTCCCTCTGCAGATGGCTCGGATGCCAGCAGTTGCGCCAAGCATCTCGCCGACGGCTCCTGGGACCGCTCCGGCTGTGGGGATGGCTCGTGGAACAATGGAGGTGGCTCGTGGAACGGCTCCGCTGGCGGCGACAACGGCAACGGTGAGCCACTCCAGATCTGTGAACTGAGGTGGCGGGCTGCGGCTGGCTTGACATATTCTCTCGCTTCGCAGCGTGGCTGAACCTCTATTGTGCATCCTTGAAGCCTCAAACTGAAGTGTTGGCACCCTTACCTTTGCAGGCGGCTCGGATCCCAGCAATTGCGCCAGGCACAAGTCTGACGGCTCCTGGGATCGCTCCGGCTGCGACGACGGCAATGGGAGCGGCGGCTGGGATGGTGGAAGCGGCGGCTGGGATGGAGGCGATGACAGCAGCAACGGCGATGACTCAGGCGATGACAGCGGCAATGGCGATAATTCAGGCGACGACAACGGCTGGGATGGCGGTGATGACAACAGCGGCACCGATGATGGCAGTGGGGGTGACGACAACAGCGGTGACGGCAACGGCGACGACAACAGCGGTGATGACAATGGCAACGACAATGGCAGCGGCGACGGCGGCGACAATGGGAGCGGCGATGGCGGTGACAGCGGTAGCGGCGATGGGAGCGGCGGTGGCGGCTCCACCTCTCCCCCAACCGACCCTGCTGTGCCCTCGCCCAGCCCCCCTGCCGACACCCCCAGCCCTCCCACCCCAACCGACCCCCCAGCCCCCGGCACCGCTGGCGGCTGCCCCGACATCCAGGTGAGGCTGGAACTGGGGCTACAGCTACAGATGTTCAATACAGCCCTGCTGCCATGCATGGGAGCGCAGCAGGTCAGCTCAAGCCCCAAGCACAAATCTGCCCACCCGATGCTCACCTGATGCCCACTTGCTGCCACTCCCCTTCTGTGCAGGCCACCCTGGATGCCCACAACGCTGCCCGCACTGCCCGTGGCGCAGCGGCACTGGTGTGGAACGACACGCTGGCCACCTATGCACAGGGCGTGAGCCAGACGTGCAAATTTGAGGTGAGCACTGGCAAGTGTTTGCGGTTGCCGCCCGCCTGCACTGCCTGGGTGGTTGCCACCAGCCAGCTCATTCCCCATTCGCCTTCTGCTGAAGTCCAGCCGCTATGGCACAAGTGCTGCACCCACACCTGTGCCTCCACCCCACTGGCCCTGCAGCACTCCAACGGCCCCTGGGGGGAGAACCTAGCCATGGGCGTTGCCACATGCAAGGAGGCGGTGAGTGGCCTGCCTGCCGGGGCCACTCTGTAGTGTCTTGCCTCGGTCCTTACCTGCTGGAAGGCAGTGCTCCTTGGCTGCACCCAAGGTCCTATTCTCGCAGCTAAGCTGGCTGATCGGCTTCAACCTCACTTACCGCCCTGCGCCGTCTTGCCGACAGGTGGACCTGTGGATGGGCGAGCAGCCTCAGTACGACCCCGCCAAGGGCTTCGACCCCAGCACCGGCCACTTCACCCAGGTGAGGGCACGCTCGGGCTGAGATGGCACACAGAATCCGTCGGGGGTCAAGGTACAGCCTGCTGTGCACGTGCACAGGCCACTCACATGCCCTGTGCCCTCCTGCGTCACATGCAGGTGGTCTGGAAGGCAACCACCCAAGTCGGCTGCGGCCTGGCCTGCAACATCGTCACCTGCAGGCAAGCGCTGCTGCAGAGAGATGTGCAGCTGGGGCTGCTTGCAGGCTGCACCTTCTCCCCTGCCGGCACCTACCTGCATGTTCGTCGAGCGCCACCCCAGCCTACCTCACCACAACCCTGCCCGCCCCATTCGCTGCTCGCAGTTACGACCCGGCAGGGAATGTGGAGGGCGAGTTTGTGAACAACGTCTGAACAGGCCCTCCTCAGACGGCCACCCCGCCATGCTAAACAGCCAAGCATGAGGCGGGCACCCACTGCACCTGCCCCTTGACACCCTCCCTCAGCCCACCTGCCGCCCCGCATCTTGATATTCCGACCACTCGGCCATTTTCCAACTGCCTCCGCCCCCAACTGCTGCCCCACATCCCTGCCACCCTCTCGCCCCCACAGCAATCACCTCCACTCCCTGCCTTTGGCCGTCAGCCTGCAGTTGCATTGTCTCCACCGGTTTAGTCCCAGTCGCCTCCTGCTGCCCACCCCCTGCCGCCGCTCCTTGCCACCCTCACCCCAGCCCCGCCACAGCCCAACACCTGTCCAGTACCCTCCGCGACACGCCCCTCCCTGTTGGTTTAATAAGCTTCTTTCCGGCCATCTCGGTTGCACGTGTTTGACAGCCAGTGTGCCGTCGTCACTACACGATTTAAAATACACCACCAGCCATGCCTGGCCCTGCATGCACGCCTGTACGACTTTTCAACCTTCATTTCCTTTGAACATTTTTGAATAACTCTTGCACGCATCAGATCCACACTGCATTCATGTGAACAGATCAGCAAGCAAACATGAAAGGCACACATGCCAGAACGTGTGGGATGCTGGATTGGTTGCAGACGGTCGTGATGGATCGCAACGGCGTGCACGGCGGCGGCAGCGGCAGCCGCCTGCGGAGCTCATCAGGCAGGTTTGTGCATGTCCACAGGCAATTCACGCACCGACAGCATTGCCACCAGGTGGCCTGTGAGCTGCAGAGTGCAGGGAAGATGGCCCTGCAGCGGGGCGGTCGGGGCCTGCAGCTCTCGCGATCGGGGAGCCGGGCGGACGAGCCTGATGTGGATCAGCTGCGCAAGGAGGCCACGGCAGCGCTTTCAGCGCTGGGTGAGGCTGAGCCGCCGCCACCGCTCGCTACCGCTTCCGCCGTTGCTGCCGCTGCTGCTCTCTGGCGCGCCGGCTGCTCTCCATCACGCATCTCCTACACCGGCCTCAAGCAGTGTGCCCTCTCACGGCCCCACAGGATATGATGCGTTTCGGGGCAACCAGCTGGATGCAATTGTGGCAGCGCTCAGGGGCCAAGACGTGTTTGTGCTGATGCCGACCGGAGGTGCGGCAGCACTCACTGCACATACCAACTTGATTTGAGCTGCAGACCGGCATGCTGTGTCTGGTGCAGTGCTCTTCATATGCCATCACGCGGCTGCTTGCCGGCCCCACCCCCTTTCTCCAGGCGGCAAGAGCCTGTGCTATGCGCTGCCCGCCGTGCTTCGCTCGGGAGTGGTGTTGGTGGTGTCGCCACTCATTGCGCTCATCGAGGACCAAGTGCAGGCGAGGGCCGGCCGGCCCCTGCGCTTGCCTGTTGTGGGATGCCGCCAGCTGTTACAGTTGCGCATGTAGCCTGGAGCATGCAGCTTGCCGCTGCACCATACCCTTGCTGCTGCCCGCCAGCCTCCCTTGAGTGCATGCATGACGCGTCCCACCGCTCACCCCATGCCCACCCATGCAGTCCCTGCGTGGCCGGGGCCTGCAGGCCGACTACTTATCCTCCACCCGATCCGAGGCCGACCGCCGGCAGGTGCTGGCAGACCTGCAGCAGCGCTCCCCACAAACGCAGGTGGGCAGGGTGGCTGCTGCAGAGTGCTGGGCGTTGTTGTTCTGGTTGGGCAGCAGGCAACCGCCAAGCCTTGTTGGGCGGGTGCACTGCAAGCTCCAACCCGCCTGTCTGCTCAGCTGCTTTCTTGGGCGCACTCCGTTTCATTCCAGCCTCACTCACCCTGCTCCTAACGCAGCTGCTGTACGTCACGCCTGAGCTGCTGGCCACCGAGGGCTTTATGCGCTGCCTGCGGGGCGCGTATGCTGCTGGCGCGCTGCTGCTGGCCGCCGTGGACGAGGCGCACATGATCAGCAGCTGGGGCCACGACTTCCGCCCCACGTACCGCAGGCGAGGGAGGAGCAGGGAGAGGGGCTGCTGTGGGTGGGGGTGGGCATGCGGCAAAGGATCAGCTTGGGTCCTGCCGCACACCCACCGTGAGTGCTGCGATGTGTTTGCAAGCAACAACGCCTCATGCAAAGTGCACCAGGCAGCAACCCTGACAGCAGCACACCCTACCATTCACTGTCCTCCCCTCCCTGCAGGCTGGCGGCGCTGCGCCAGGAGCTGCCGCGCCTGCCGCTCATGGCGCTGACCGCCACCGCTTCGGAGCGGGTGCAGCGCGACATTGTGCAGCAGCTGCGCATGCGCGACCCGCTCATGCTGCGGGCCTCGTTCAACCGACCAAACATCGCATTCGAAGGTGAGGGGGATCGAAGGTTGGGGGGGAGAGGGTGGAGCAGCGGCAGAAGTTGGCTGTGCCTGACTCTGAGCATGACACAAAGGGCAGCTGCACCGCAGTTATTTACGGGCAGTAGGTTGACCAGACAGCTGCCACAGGCTGTGACCGAACCGTGAGCTGGATCCCTCCTAATGCCCATGTGGCCCCAAACCTCACCGAACCCACACCAAACTTTCTCATTCTGCTTGCAGTGCGCTATCTGGATCTGATGCGAGGCCCCCAGGGCCAGCCGCTGCAGACGCCCCTGACCGATATCATCGCCCACCTGGAGGCCAGCAGCCGCAGCAGCAGCGACGATGGTCGCGGCGGCTCCGCTGCATGTGGAGCAGCACACCAGCAGCAGCAGCACCAGCGACAGCAGCAGCAGCAGCAGCAGCGGTGCCCATGCACCATCATCTACACGCACCGGCGGGAGGATGCCGACCGTGTGGCTGCGGCGCTGCGCAAGCGCGGCTTTGCGTGCTCAGGTGGGTGGCACGCAGTGCAAGGCTTGGTGGGTTTCCAAGCTGGCAGGCTGATGGCACGATGCTGCACCTGCATGTCCCATGGCAATGCCGACCGTATTGCGCACTTTGCCAATTTGGTGCCTCTTCCCACCTGCGCCGCAGCTTACCATGCCGGGCTGCCGGACTCCACTCGTAGCCATGTGCTGCAGGACTGGCAAGCGGGCAGCCTGTCTGTGATTGCAGCCACAGTGGCATTCGGTATGGGGGTGGACAAAGCAGGTGAGGGGCAAGGATAGCGGGGCATGGGATTTGAGCAGCAAGAAGGTTTATTTACGCCCTTGGCTGTGTGCACAAGCACCCCAGCTCTGAGCAACCCTCCAGCTCACTCTGCCCCCCCCCCTTGCTTGCTCAGATGTGCGGTCCGTGATGCACTACTCTCTGCCCAAGTCGCTGTCCGCATTCTACCAGGAAGCCGGAAGGTGGGCGGCCAGCGTTGTTCACGGCACAGCAGCGTTGCCCAGCTGGTTGCATTATGACACAGCACGACAAGCAGCCAGCTGCGCACGTGTGCTGCAGAGCAGGTTACTGATGTCCTGTTGCTGCAGGGCGGGGCGCGACGGCCAGCCAAGCAAAAGCATTGTGTACTACGGCACCGAGGCAAGTGCCGGGGCATGTGTGCATCCGTGCCACTGTGCTGTCCTGATGTGCTCATGGCTTTACAAGGTAGGAGGGCGACAGTTGCTTGGTTGAGAGCCCAGCCAGGTGCACCCCGCCTGCCTGCCTGCCTGCAGGACCGCCAGCGCATCGAGTACGTGCTTGCAAAAGGGGATGAGGAGCGGCAGGAGAAGCGGCAGGCGCGACAAGGCGCACATGCTGGCCAAGGCGGCAGTGGTGGTGCGCCGCAGAAGCAGCTACAGGCATTGGGCCAGGTGGGTGGGATTGAGGCTCCGGGGCAGGCACAGAGGTTCCATGCAGGCTCAAGGTAGGGCAAGCTGATGGGGCATCAGCTCACCAGAGCTGGCAGGGCGTTCTGTGACGCGCGCCTGCAGCAAGTAGCCGCGGCTGCCAACCACCCTGCCTCACTCTCAACTCATACCAGCCTACCGCCTGTCATTCACAGGTGGTGGACTACTGCCTCAGCGCTGGCTGCCGGCGTGCCAAGGTGCTGGCCGAGTTTGGCGAGGCGCCGCCCCCCTTGCCTGCCGGGGGAGCCGCCGCATGCTGCGATGCATGCGCCCGCCCCGCTGATGTGGCCGCCGCCATCAAGGCACTTAGCACGGCGGGTGCCCAGCGGCTGCAGCTATTTGCGGGCGGCAAGCATGCGCTGGACTTTGGGCACAGCGGGCGTGGCGGCGGCGGCTGGGTGGCAGGGGCCGGCAGGCAGGGAGCGATGGAGTTTGAGACCAGCTGGGCGAACGAGGGGCTGGACTATGACCAAGGTGCGCCTGATTGAGCGAGGACTTGATGTGCAGCTGTCTTGTTGCAGTCTTTGGTTTGCATGCATTGCATTGCCTTGCGTACGATTTGGTGGTAGCTGTGCGTGTTATGCATGACCCGCACGCCAGCCCTGCTGCGCTTCCTGTGCAGAGGGCCCCAGCCGGGCGCTGCAGGACAGCGAGGAGGAGGACGCAATACAGGGCAACTCCAGCGAAGGTGGGCTGGGGTCCATCCTGCTTGGATGCATGGAGGCATGCCTTCTTCATGCTTTGCAGCTGTTTAGCTGGCTGATTCATCAGCAGCACCAGCAACAGTGATGCCCAGCGGTTTGACCGTCATGGCAGCACACCTCCACCACTTTGTCCACGTGCAGATGAGGAGGCTGCAGCCGCCGCAGCGGCGGCCAGGCAGCGGGCAGGAGGCGCCAAGGAGGAGCAGCTGTTTGCCCAGATGGAGAGGGCGGAGCAGCGCTTTGAGCGGGAACAAGATGGAGGCGGCAAGCGGTCGCGCCTGCTGCAAAAGCTGGAAGCAGGTGGCAGCAGGGGCACAGCAGGCGGCAGCGGCCCAACTGGCAGCAGCGCCGGCGGGCTGACCGATGCGCTGCGACAGACGGCCACGCGTCAGCTGGCCACAGCAATCAGCGGCAATGCGGCCCTGGTGGCCAGCATTGGTGGCAGCAGCCAGGCGGCAGCTGTGGCGGCTGCCCTAGAACAGCAGCTGGCCACGGGTGCCTCCAAGAGCGTCTACCAATCCAAGCTGGCCAGCCTGGTGCTCCTGATCAAGAAAGCGAAGGCAGCCGCCGATGTGCCAGCCATGGCGGCACACATTCCTGCATCTGCAGCAGGAGACGCAACGCAGCCAGCAGCAGGGCCAGCAGCAGGAGCAGGACAGGCAGTACAGCCTGCGGCAGTGTCTGCGGACCAGCTGTCGGCTCAGGTGAGCGAAGCCGTGCGTCTAGCGGGGGCGGCAGGCGGCAGTGCAGCCGAAGCACCGGGAGCAGCGGCGGCAGCCCTGCAGGCTCTGGCAGCCCTGCCCGTGACGGTTCAGCTGCTGGAGCAGACGGGCGCAGGCAAAGCCATTCAGAAGCTGCGCAAGCACCCGCTGGCGCCTGTAGCAGCAGCGGCTGGGGCTTGCGTGAGTGCCTGGAAGGCGCGAGTGCTGGCGACCACCGGCCAATGATGTGCGGGGCCGCGATGTACCATCAGAGCATCAGAGTGCGCACGAAGTGCACCAGGTAGATAGAGAAGCCAGCATAGACAGATATGGAAAGATAGCCATGCACGAACCCTGAAAGCCCTGTATACTTCCTTTCTGATTGTTGTGCAGCCATGTAACATTACAAGAGCGCAGCCAGCATCGGAGTGCAGTGACAAGGGCACAGCTGCTGCCGATTGGTTGAGCTGGTCAGTTGGGAGCAGGCAGTCCTGCACAGCAGCGCCGCCGTCAATCACTTGGCGTTCACAATCTCGGCCAGCAGGTCCTCAGCTTCGGCCCGTGTGCTGCAGCTGGCAGAAATGGCGGCAAACGCCTCGCGGTCCTCATCCCGTGGCAGGGCTGCGTTGCTGGCGCCCTTGCGGTCTGCGGTGGGCGGGTGTGAGGTGGATGTGGCGCCGTGAAGGGTGGTTGCAGGCGGGGGTGTGATATGGAGGTCGACGGGGCCCCGTAAGATGATGTACAAGAGACAATGAGGAAGCGATGATGTGGCATGGTGCAGAATCAAGCAGTTGCACAACACTCGGACGGCACATGCCCACGCTGCAGCGGCGCCCCAGCGCCACTCACCACACTCGTTGAGCTTGTCCTGCAGCGCCATGGCGTCCAGGCCGGCGGCGGTGCCCGAGGTGGACTGGATGACCAGCCAGGTGAGCTGGTCGGCGGCATAGCTGCAGCAGGGGTGGGGCGAGGGCAGGTGAAGCTAGCATCAACTGCAGACAGCGCCATGAGCGGTCGCACAGGGAGCATGCGATCGACCACATGTTGCAGGACCAGAGCAGCTGTACACAGGCACCAGCCAGCACCTATATTCCCAGATCACATGCACTGGTCTCACCCAAAGTTGCGCGCCGCCATGTTGGCATCCACCGCAAAGCTCACGGCCGCCACCTTGGACTCATCACGCAGCGGCAGCGCCACCGCAAAGCGCGACAGGCGGGCAGCGGCAGGCGGAGGCGCCTTGACGGCAGCCGCCAACAGGCGTGCTGCGATGAACAGCTGTGCAGCCTCCTGAGTGAAGGCGGCATCCCCCGCCTTGGCTCCTTTGTCCAATGCCTTGCCCACAGCAGAGGCAGCAGCGTCCCACTTGCCGGCGGCAAAGGCGGAAACCGCCTCCCCCACCGCCTTGCCGGCGGCCGCAGGGGCCAGCTCTGCCAGCGACCCCGACTTCTTCAGGCCGACTGGGGCTGCCTCATTGGGGGCCGCCGCTGCAGAGGCTGCTGGCTGGGAGGCGACGGGCGCCACCACAGCCGCTGTGGGAAGCGGAGGGAAGGACACCTCAAAGCCGCCGCTGGCTCCGCCTGCCGCTCCACCTGCCGGCACCGCAGCTGGCGCTTTGTCAAACAGGGCTGCAAACTCATCCCATCCAGACAGCAGGTCCATGGCCGGCTTGGTGGGCGGCGGCTGAGGCCGCATGGGACCGCTGCTGGCCGCTGCCGCAGCAGGCGCCGGTGCCGCCTTGCTGGCCGCCTGGCTGCTGCTGCTGGGGAGGCCAAACAGGCCAGAGAAGGGGTCATCCACAGCCGCAGCGCCTGCTGCTGAGGTGTCGCCGCTGGTGCTGCTGGCCTTGCTGCTGGGGGCAGCCGCTGCCGGGCCAGGTGGCGGCGGCAGCACGCCCGGCTTCGCAGCCTGCACCGCATGGCAGGGTTGTGTACACAGACTGAGCCGCATGCGGTCTCCTTCACCAACGCGTTCTTCAATACAGCTTTCCAGCAGCTTGCACTTGCACACCCGACCATCAGCAGTCGAGCACCTTACTCACCCCTGACCCAGTGCGCAACATGGCGCCAGCTGCGATGGGACCAGATGCCGCTCGAGAGGTGCCAAACGGCGTGCTCTCTGCACTGCTGCCGCCGCCCAGGCTGCCCAGCCCACCCAAGCGCAGGCTCTGCAAGTGGGCGGACGACCAAGCGCGTGTGGGATCACAGTGGTGCCGGCGCCACAGAGCAGGCACAGGCGGCTGAGCTTGAGCGCATCCACCTAAGGTGGCATGCACAGCAGTGCAGCAGGGGCACACCCACTCCATCATGCAAATTGCAGCAGCATCATGCCCCTCTTCCCTCCCCCGCCCCATAAAGCAGGCGCCCCCACCTGCACCGCGTTGCGCAGGGAGACAGAGTCGCCACGCGGCGTGGTGGCCGCCTCCTCTGCCGGCTTGATGGCGATGCGGAAGCGCTGGGAGCCGGTGACCGAGGCGCTGGCCACGGACCTGGGCAGGAGAAAGTAAAGGATGGGAGGTGGGGGTGGGTCGGGGCGCTGTGGACGAAAATGGTTGCTGCAAGCAGGGGAGGGCCCCATAGAAAAACAATGGCAGGGCAGACTGCCATCGCATGAAGCTTGCAATCGCAGCATAAATGCAGCGGTCAGGGTGCCGCACCTGCTGTCCGCTTCTGTGGGCGCCGACTCCTCGTCGCTGCTGAAGAAGTCGTCCTCGTCGTCTGCAGGGAGGAGGAGATGAGGTGGGAGCTGGGGACTGTCAACATGCAGAGCATGCGTTTGGGCTGTGTGGAACCTGCACAGTACGCAATCACCCACCCGGCCACTCACCCACCCACCCACCCGTTCATCCACCCACCTGCGGTGTCCCGCCGGAACTCAGCACGGGCCGCCGCCTGCGCCGCCGTCACGTCCCGTCCAGCAGCACCCTCGCCCTCGCTCTCGTACCCAGCCACAGCTGGCAAGGGTGCCGGCTCCAGCGGGTTGCTGACGTCGCTCAACCCTGTGTCCAGGCGGCTCAGGCCAGAGGTCGCTCCCGCCGCAGCGCCCAGCACAGCAGCCGCGGCACCGGCGGCCGCCGCAGTGGGAGTGGACACCGCTGGCTTGACGATGGTGGCACCCGCCACCCCCACATATGCCTCCAGGGTGCCCAGGTCCAAGGTGCCGATGGGCGCACCCTCCTCGCTGCTGCTGCTTGCGGCGCCGGGGGCGGGGTCGGCAGCGGACGCGACCTGAGAGCACCAATTGCAGTGCGGGTGGGGGAGGGCTTAGTGGATGGCTGTGTGGCAAACAATGCGCATTAAGCCGCAGTTGCATGCAACGGTGCAGCACAGCCCGTCCCTAACAGGCCCAACAGTCAATCCCCAGCGCACCTGCAGGCTGGCCTCCTGGAAGGGCAGGCGCCCTGCTGGCGCCACATCCACCTCCAGCGGCATGCTGCCAGTGTCGGGGAGCACCTCCCCATCCTCTGGACTGGCGTCCAGCCCCGTGCCATCATCAGGCACCCGGGGCGGCAACGCGGCACCTGCTGCGCCGCTGCCTGCGGTGCCCGCTGTGACCGACCAGTCGCTGATGTTTGGCCGGCCTCCGTACAGCGCATTGCCGCTGCTGCCATGAACGAATGCGTTCTCGTTCACCGCCATCAGCTGGTCAGCCAGGCGCTCCACATCCCGGCCGGCCTGCACGGCACGCACAGCAGGGTCAGCGGGGGGGATGCCCTCAAGGCGTGTAGTAGACAAACGCATGCCGTCATGCTAGGGCGACGCAGCATACAAACGCATGCCAAGCTGCCTGTGACGCTCCTGCTCAAGGCTTGCCCTGCATACCCGCACACCATAGGCCCGCATGGCGCCCTGCCCTGCCCCTCACCTGGCGGGCATAGTCCTGCAGCCCCAGGAAGTCGCCCTGGAACACGCAGAGCGAGAGCAGCTCGCCCTGTGCACCCGCCGCAGACAGCAGCGTGCGTGCATCGCTGAAGCGGCCGTACTGCAGGCAGGAGCGCGCCAGTGCCACCATGCGGCCATACAGCTGGCTGCGTCGAGGCGGCGGCCTGTGGGGTGGGGGGGGGAGAGGGGCAGGCAGGGTGGCAAAAGGACGACAGCAGAGACCTGGTGGCCCAGCTGCCAAAGCTCCGAGCCCAGCGCAGCAAGGCTCAATGCGTCAGGAGCATCGGTGGCCGGTGGCAACGTGGCAGCTGCCGTGCAGCCCCGCTCTGGCTGCCCCGCCTCACCCTGGGTGGTAGGGCGACGCCTCCCACTCCTGCATCACCAGCAGCAGCAGGGGCTGCCAGTCGCCGGCGGCCGCCTGAAGCACCGCCTTGAGGGCGGGTGTGACGGCAGGGGAATCGGAGCTGCAGGCAAGGGCAGATGGGATGAGTCGCATGAGTCGCAGTGCAACTGCTGCCTGATTGCAGCATGGAGTTGCATTTGCACTCTGGGGAGCAGCGGGGCTGTTGCAAACTGCGTGCAGAAACGTGATGGGCATCACCACGAGCAAGTCACAGCTGCTCCCAAGGTACAAACAAGCCCCAGGGTGCGCACCTGGCCGCCACCGCGGCCGCCACATCGGCAAAGCCTGCCGCAGCGAGGCGCTCCAGCACTGCCGGGCCCAGGTGGGAGGCGTCATAGGAGGCAACCAGGGTGCGCAGCTCCTGGCGGACACGCGGCAGGCCGCCGGGCACCAGGTTGCGTGCTGCCAGGCTGGCCCACCCCAGCAGCAGCGGCTGCAGCACCGCCACGCCGCGCGTGCTGACCTCGGCGCGCCCTGCAGCCGGGGTGGTGGTGCAGACGCTGGTGAGGCGGAGCAAGGCCAGGCCCGACGCAGTTGAATGTGTTCCTTAGCACCCATCTTCAGTTGCAGGCAACTACAGAACCAGCTCGCCACCTGTTCACCCCGCATGCCCTGCTCACCGTCCTTGCTGGCCCGGGTGGCGATCAGCAGGCGGTCCGCCAGCGCGCCCAGCAGCGCCGGCGCAGCCGCCGACTGTAGCAAGCTGCACAGGTGCACCAGCTTGCCGTCCCAGCACACTTGCAGCACCTGCGCATACCGAAAGGTGAGAGTATATTGAGCAGCTCCTAAGTCATATGGCATCCAAGCTTGCAACACGCCACTCCGAACAGGTCTGCTGCCCTCGGTTGCTGAAGAGGTGCACTAACCTCGCCACTGCACACAGCCCTCATCAGGCCTCACCTGGCCAGTGGTGGTGCTCAGAAGCAGGGCGGGGCCCATCCACAGGCAGCTGACGGGCAGGCCCATGTCAGCGGGCATGCTGGCAGATGCCACCACCCCCAGGCGCTCGTTCAGGACCAGCAGGCGCTGCGAGGTGAGCACCGCCGCCGCTGCAGCCACCGCTGTGGCCGCTCCCTCGCTGCCGGTGTGGAAGCTGCCATCGGCGGGCACCAGCGTCTGCCAGGCCACCTGCAGCACCGCTTCCCCGGGGCGCAGCACCAGGCTGGCTCGCACGGGCAGCATGCGGCTCTTGTTGGAGTACATGACGGCGCTGGGGGACACCTCAGCCAGGCACAGCCTGCGGGCAGGACAGGGCAGGTGGCAGGGGTGACAAGGTCAGACAGAACCTTCACCATGTTGACAAGCCTAGAGGGCAGGACCAGTGCGCATCCTGCAACACCAGGCAGGTGACGGAAGGTGCACATGAGGCCCAGCGCCCACAGCGCTCACTGGTTGCTCTGCGTGCGCAGCAGCACCAGGCGGGGCGGCTCCAGGCGCCGCCGCTCAGATGCCTCCCACTCAGCGCGGGCCGCAATCGCCTCGTCGTCCTCGCCTGCAGCAGGGGCAAGGCGCGGCATGAGCACTGGGGCGATGACCAGCGGGCAATGACCAGCTGCGGCATGGCAGTCGGCAGTCAGGGCAACAGCAGAAACCACAGACGGCTGCAACCAAGCAAGCTGGGCCCAGGCAGGCCAGTGCCCACACCTGCGTCGCTGTCGTCGCTGTCCCCCAGGTCGTGCTCGGCGGGCGGAGGGGGCGGGGTTGTGGGCGGAGCAGGGATGTGGGCGGGTGGGCCTGCACAGCAGCAGGGGGGTCGGCTGTTGAGTTGACGGGACAACAGACGGTCTGAATTAAGGGCAGTCGCTGCCTGTTTCTTGCGATCCGTCATTGCAACCAACGATGCCCAACCAGGCAAACACCCAACCGCCCCCACCTGGATACACCGCGGCCACAAGCCCCTCCTTCAGCTCTGCACTGTACAGCGGCTTGGTGGCACCGCCGCCGCTGCCCACCAGCTTGCCAGTTTCGTACACCGACAGGCTGCGCCCCGAGTTGGACAGCACCACCTGTGCAGCAGAACCGGAGCAAGCCGGGCATGGTTTGCATGCCCGCTAGCTGCCTGGACTGTCGCATGCGGCAGTAACTGGCTGATTGGCAAATGGTGCTAAATTATTGTGCTGCACAGTAAGCTCGCGACCCCCGCCAACTCACCACCAGCTCGTCCTGGGGTCCCACAAACGTGCCATCTGCACCAGGCAGCATCCTGAGCGAGCACGGACGGAATAAAGGACAGTGCTGGGTGCGGATATAGTGATTGCTATGTGCAAGCATGCAGCTGATAAGTGCTATACCCTGTGTGGAGATCCTTAGCATGCACAGCTGTAGTGGCCAGGGTGGCATAACGGCCTGCCAGCGCGGCATACCCTTACAGAGGCCCAATGGCTACCCCGCACTCACCAATGTCCCGTGGTGATGGCTGCCTCGCTCTCCTGAATGAAGGTAAACTCGCACTGGCCGGCAGCCAGGGGCGCGCCTTCCCGCTGGCGCGACAGCACCTGCAGGTGCAAAGCAACAAATGCGAGCATATGGCACACTGCGCAAGAGCTTTGGCAAGGCATGGTGGGCCAATCCTGCTTGCTTGCCTGCTTTGCGATGTGGAGCTGCAGCAGGCACTAACGCAAGAGGTGCCTCCGCTCCCACTCACCTTGGTGAATGCCAGCCAGGCGGCCTGCTTGGGCGAGCGTGTGGCACGCACCAAGCGCCGCTCCTGGCCCGCCGCATTGGCCGGGGGCAGCGTCAGCACATCACTCAGCATGCCGTGGGTCAGGTCGTAGGCGCACACACGGCCGCCGCTGCAGGTGGGATGGGTCAGTTCCGCTTGAGTGAGCACATACCAGCTATTAGCCTGAAGCAGAATAGCGAGAGGCACGCGCAGCTGCACGTTGGGCAAGCACACCTGATGACATGGGCGTAGCGCGGGAAGCGCAGCTTGCTGACCACGCTATCGCTGCTGTCGCGCGTCGTCCAGAAGCCCAGGCCTGCGGGGCAGAGGTGGCAGGGGAGCGTGTCAGACCAAGGACTGGTGCCAAACCATGTGCCCACGCCATGCTGCGAACAACAAAGCTAGGGCCGGCGGCAAGCAAGATATCGAGGCGGCACATGGCAGCCGCTTTACACTCATGCCCTGCTCAAGGGCTGCCTCAAATGCTAGCCCACACACCTGAGTGGATGGGCGAGCGCTCGGGGGCCCCCACGCCGGTGGCGCCGTCCACCAGGTGCAGCAGCGGCACGCGCTGGTGCGCCGCCTCCCCCTCGTGCCCACGCAGCGCGGTGCCCACGGCAATGGAGCCAGAGGGCGGGTGGAAGTGCAGGCGCGACACCACGCTCTCGCCGCTCACGTCTGCAATCGTGCCGGGCAGGGGGTATGGCAGCATTGCAGGACTCATGTCCCAGTGCGCCACTGCCTAGTGATCTCCGGCTTGAGAGATGCAGCCAACTCAGCACTGCCTGTTCAATGCCCACTCACCCCCCATGCGCACCTGCCAGCGCGGCCTTGCCGGCCATGCCCTGCAGTGCGTCCCACACCGTGCCAGGGGCGGACACAGTAGGCAGCACCTGCAGCTCGCGGCTGTCGGACAGCAGCTCCCAAGCCTGGACCTGCGAGGCACACAGAAAGGCGGCAGGCAGCTTGGACTGAGGATGGGCCAGCTGGCAGTGAACCACTCCACCACAGGAATGCTGCAATCTGCACTTCGCAACACGACTTCTACCAGATTCAGCAAGCCTACCCAAATGCAAAGCTTGCCTGCACATTGCCCGAGGGTAGGCGTCCCGCGGCACACAGCAGGCCGTTGGCCAGCAGGCCCACGCCACAAATGGAGGAGCCGTGGCCAAAGGTCAGCGTGCCCAGGGCGCGCGGCTCCTGCCTGCTTGCATGCAAGTCAGGGGCAAGCAGTGTTGAGTCAGGCACAAATGCAGTGGGAGCCAACAGTCAATGGCAGCCCACGAATGAAGCAGCCAACAGTTTGTGGTGCGGCATCACAACGGCAGCCCCATCGGCTAGGACAGGAGCCGTTGCTGGCCAGCTGCCCGGTGCGCCAGCCGCCGGATGTTTCCCACCTGGCGGGCGCCTCCAGGATGGTCACCCCGCTCTTGGCTGCCTCCACCGCCAGCAGCGCCCCGCCGGGCAGCACTGGGTGCGGCCACGCGTGCAGGGCCAGCCGCTCGGCGCTGGGGTTGAGGCCCGGCAGGGGCAGGGAGGCCACTGTGGCGATGGCGGGGCCCGACACCACGCACACCTGCAGGCTGCCGTCCGCCAGCAGCACAAACAGCATGCGCTGGTCTGCACAGGGGGCAGGCAGAGAACACAGCGAGGTCACATGCCGCAGCTGACTGGTGACATGTGGCGCGAACTGTGGGCATGCTGCGCAACTCCGCCTGCCCACAGCAGTGCTACCCAGCTGCCGCCACACTGGCAAGCCGTACCTGCGGGGTGTGCTGCCAGCCCCACGATTGGCTTCTTGTTCTCCGTCTTCAGCTTCACGCCCGGCACCTGATCCCGCTCCAGCTTGGCGCCTGCAGGAAGTGCAGCATACAGGTGAGCTGGCATTGCATGGGCAGATGTGCGGCAGGGGCTTCCCCGGCAGTAATCATCAAGGTGAAACAGCGGTAGGACGTGGGGCGTGTCACATCGAGCAGCGGCTGCACGCCTCAGCCCTGTCGCCGCGACGACAGCAAACCAAGCCTGCCCACCTTTCGGCAGGTCCAGCTGCGCAGTGTGCACCATGCGGACCGTATTCTTGCCCAGCGGCGTCCAATACACAGTCGGCTGCTGGCCCTGCAACGCAGGCGCGGCGGATGGGAGGCAGCAGCTGTTACGGGAGCAGCTGCACATATCTGTAACCGAGCACTTCGCATGGCTGCGATGATGCTGCAGCACCAGTGCTGTTCTGCCTCATCTTGCATGAACACGCCGGGGCGTCGTCGTCTGCACGGCACAGATGGCCACAGCAGCTTGTGCCCTCACCGCCGACACGGCCATCAGGCCCGCCGCCAGCTTCTTGTTGGCATACTTGGGGTCAGGTGACAGCAGCACGCGGCGCCGCCAGCTGGCGGTGGACCAGGCGTAGATGCCGCGCTCCTGCAGGACAAACAGTGCAGAAGCAGCAGATGTGTAAGGGCAGCAAGGCAGGGAGGCCACTGAGTGGCCACGGAGCGAACACTAGCAGGGCAGCAGCAGCAAAATACAGGAAAATGCAGGAAGCGGCCAAAGATCACAGCCAGCGATAACAAAGGTGCAGCGCAGCCCACCTTGGTGAGCAGCACCACGGCGGCGCCGCTGGGCGTGTAGGCGCAGCGCAGCGGCGTGCCGCTCACTTCCGCCAGGTTGCGCCGCGTGCCGCTCACTGCATCATACTCCACCAGGGCTGTGGGCGTGACGGCCACCAAGCGCTGCTTGGCGGGGTGCCAGGCCAGCAGCGGAGCGGCCTTGGCAGCTTCGGCCTGCACGACAGCGGGGTGCTTGCACCATCGGGCAGGCGGCGGCACGGCGGCGGCGGCAGCGGCGGTGGGTGGGCAAGAGGAGGTGCTGACCGCTCTGCTGAGGCGCCTGCTCACCTGTAGCGTGGCATCGAGAGGAGTGGCGGCCTGGAGGTGCACGGGGTGGGGCAGGGAGCCCTCTTCCGCTAGCGGGGGCTCTGCCTTGGCCGGCTGCGCAGTGCGCCGCATCGCCAATCACTCGATCACTCCGCTGAATGCTCTGGAGCCGCCGATCAGCGCCGCAGCGGCATCCGGGAAGCGGCGACCGCGGCAACCGCTCCTTGTGCTTTGCCGGCCGTGGACCTTGATCTAAGCTGTGTGATGCCCGGGCAGGCAGAAGGCGGTGAAGAGCAATGCCCATGTTTGCTGGGCGCAGGCGCCGTGAGCGTTGCGACGTCGTGCCCTGGCGCTGCTGCTGCAGCCTGTGAAACCTCATTTTGCTACACCACATGCCATGTGCAAGTGTACTGCCATGTTCAGCACCTGAACGGTTTGGGCAGTGCAATGAACAGGAACCCACCACGCCAGGGATGGTGAGCAAATGAACAAACAACCTGCTGATCAACTCCACATCGCATCCAAGTGTTCACTCTTCCTTCTTCCGTGCCACAGGAGACACACCAGTGTCTCTCGCTGCTGCTGCCTTGTCGCTGACCGGCGCTTCGCTACCGCCGCCAAAGTAGCGCTGCCGAATCCGTGCGCGGTACGCCACCTGCGGTCCAGGGAGGGTACTGCATGATGGTCAGCAGATCGTGCTCCCGCTTCAGTTCCTGCTGGCTTGCAAGGCAGGCACGTCAAACGCTGCCACACCATGCCCAGCCGGGCGGCAACCCAGCCGTGCACACGCACCAGGTTGGGGTGCGCAGCCACCAGCTCCGCCAGCCGAGGGTTCATGGCTGCCGCATGCATTTGGTCCAGCACGCCGTAGACGCTCGCATCCACCGCATGTGGGCTGCACGGAAGGGCCGCGTTTGAACAGACGTGTCTTAAATCCATGCCGCACTCCAAGGGCAACATGCGGTATGCGTGACAAGGACAGGCATTTGCCCACCTGTCCCCGAACATGAACGGCTTGTCGCCCAGCAGGGCGGCCAGGGCGGCGAGCTCCTCTGCCACCATGGCCAGCCGGTCGGCATCCGAGTGGCGCCCCATGCCCTGCAGGTCAGGGCATGCCGCAGGCTTGCACCAACTTCGTGATATTGGGGGAGGTGCACCCTATCCCAGCGCAGCCCCAAAAAGCGCCCTAGCTTTGTGCACAAGCACTGCAGATGCCCGCCACCCAACACCCTTGCCTGCTCCTGCGCACGGACAAAGCTGGCCTTGCGAGCCATGCGCGCCACCACAGCGCCCACCGGCCACAGCAGGCGGTAGGGCCCCAGCATCTCCCGCCTGCACCGCTTCCAGCCCTGTTGTGGCACACCAAGGGCAGGCACGTGGAACATATGGTGTCGAACAGGTGCGCTTGATGAATGGAGGCATGCCCGCGGCTGCATCTCACCTCATCGTCCACCCAACGCTCGTACACAATCGCAGTCGCTAGGTCTGTGTCACACATACGGGCCACCGCCGCAGCTGCCGCTGCCGCTTGTGGGTCGGCCGGGTGCAGCAGCTCCGCAGGTGCTGCGCCGGAGCTGCAGCAAGCAGCAACAAATTGCCAAGCAGATGTTGAATTGAAAAGCAGCACAGCATCCTGCGGCATCGCAGTTAGTCCAGGGCATGACTGCACGGTCCTAGGCTTGCCCACACCCTGCCCGTCGCATCAAACCTTCTACCCTCCCTCTGCCATTCCTTGGCATCCTGACCTGACCAGATGCTGGATGATGCAGTGGGAGTCACCGATGCGCTGGTCGCCGCGCTGCAAGTAGGGCAGCTGCGCCTTGGGCGAGCTCGCAGGGTCAGGGAAGCCTGCGGTGCATGCCGCAGACACGAGATGCCTGAGGATTATGGATTAAGTGGCCAAGAGGCTCCAGGTGCAGCAGCGCTGCCCTTCAGGCGCACATCAAATGCAAGAAAGAGTCGCCCAAACGCTGCAGGCCGCACCGATGCATTTGGAGTAAGGCAGGTGAGCGAAGCGCAGGAAGGCCTCCACCTTGGTGACAAAGCTGCAGCAGCAGGCGGCACGGAGGCAGGGCATTTAAGTTTGGCAGTGCCCTGTAGACTGAGGCGCTGACATCAGTCTGTGACATTGCCCTGTAAACTGAGGTGCTGATCAGTTTGTGGCTTGCCAAGCAAGTCAAACTGCCAGGACCTGGAATTGGAGCTTGTGGGCCAGCTGGCGTCCTTTTTCGGATGCGAGAAGCGCGGGAAGTCGGCCAGCACGAGCGGTGCGGCGGGATCCTCAACGCTGGCAGGTGTGTGGGGCTGCCGCAGCCGCGGTAAGGACAGCAGGGAGTATAGCCAGGCAGCCAGTGCCCCCAAGAAAGCGAGCAGGAGGGCGGCCTCCAGCAGGCGCAGACCGCAGACTGTGAAGACCGGGTTGCACTGCTGCGCAGCAGTGGCCGCAGCGCCCAGCAGCTCGGGTGGGGCGTCGCCTGGCTTGTAGTCCTTCAACACCTGCAGGGCCATCGGATACATGCGGCAGCGTGGTGAGGCACACATCGCCTGCCCACGCGGTGTCAGGCGTGCAAGGTGCGCATGCTTGTGCTCCCAGAAGGACTCACTGAGAAGATGGCACCCTGGTGCGGCCCGGTGTCCGTGTACTGCCACTCAATGGCCTTGACATGGCCCTGCGGAGGGCAGGCATTTGATCACGCTTAGCGGCGGCGACCGCCGGCGACGGAGCGGGCCTGACGCCAGCCCTGGCACCGTCAGGCTCTGTGGCGTCCAGATCTAGACGCATGACCTTCACGTCTTCCATTCAGGGCTTCCAGCGCGCAGCCGCAAGCCAGGAGGCTCTGGCCCTAGCCGGTTTGGCGCCCCCGCACCTCGTGATCTACCATCGTGTTGCCCACTCCGTTTCAGAAAGTAGAAAAGCCGGAAAACCGTGCTTCCGGCACCAGCCGACACCGCTTCTGCCCATCCATCGCGCTGCCGCTGCCGCTGCCGCCACTCCGCCCATATCTGGCATGCGGCCCAATTTCTTCCTGTTCTGTCTTCCACATCGTGTGTAGAGACCTTGCATGCAAGCTATACGTTTGGACGCACTGATAGAGATATGCTGCATGCATGGCCGGGGGAGGAGCGCCGGCCAAGCACATAGCTCCTCACTTGCCGCCGCGAGCAAGCAGCAGGGCTGAGGACACGCCCACAGCCACGCAGGAGGAGGCGAGAATGAAGAGGAGCGGTGTGGCTGAGGACACGTAGCGGTTCAGCCAGCGGAACGTGCGGTGCAGGCGATCGTTGGCGGGGATGCCGTGCCGCTCGGCGTGCGCAAGCGCCGCCCGCACATCGATCCTCGTCTGGTACAGGATGGGTGCCGCGTATCCCAGCAGCAGCTGCAGCGCGATTGTGTGCCACATGCATATCTGCAGGGCGCGGTAGCGGGAGGGGGCTTATGGGCTTGTGCCAGCTGGGCGGGCCAGCTTGTGTAACGGCACAGGAATTAATTGTAGGTGGCACCTTATACCCGCTCGCACCTGCTTCTCATCGGGCAGCGGCAGCATGGCAACGTCCTGTGCATGGCGCTGAACGAGGGTGCCTCGCACCTCCGCCAATTCCTTGGCGGACACGGCATGCATGAACTGCACAGGCGGAACCGCTGGTTGTTGGTCGCAATTAGCCACAAGTCATCCTGCCTGCCTCGAGCGGCAGCCAGGCGGCAAAGCAGGAAAGCCGGGCAGCAGCAAGCCAGGCTCACCGGTGCATTGCAGATGGCCTGGTTGCGTTGAGCCACTACTGCAAAGCAGACCAGCTGCAGCAGAGCATTGGACAGTGTTCCTGCGGGTGGCAGGCAGCAGGAGCCGTGTGCGCATGAGCTCTGGACCACATGGTCAGCTCCACTGCACAAACTTTCAAAGAAACGTCAACACCAGCCGCTGCTGGATGAGAGAGCTAAATGCATCAGGCCAGCCGTCACACTGCACAGGCATTGTCACTACCCTAACCGTGTGCTGCCAACGTTCCGCTCACCCAATGGCCAGCCGATGCCAAGGAACTGGCAGGGCAAGGCAAAGGATGAATCATTGATGAGCCGCTGATCTCTCACAGAGCACGGTGCGGTGCTGAAGAGCGACGCAGGCAGCATGCCTCCACAACACTCGCACTCACAGCAAGCAGGAATGTGTGGTCTCCAACCAACAGACGCACAGCAGCTTGGAGAGCGTTCACCAGTGCAGGGCTCCCGTCAGCTGGCTTGTCTGCAGGAAGAGCGGGTGCGGTAGAGGATCAGCGAAGCCTGCATGGTGCACGTGTGCGCAGTCGCCCAAGCATGCACACCAGCCCTGCACAGCCAGCTATGCACGTTCCCTGAGCAGCTGCACAAGCACACCAGCCCTGCACAGCGAGCTGTGCACGTTCCCTGAGCAGCTGCACAAGCACACCAGCCCTGCACAGCGAGCTGTGCACAATCCCTGAGCGGCTGCACAAGCACACCAGCCCTGCACAGCCAGCTTTGCACAATCCCTGAGCAGCTGCCCTTGCCTTCCAGCACCATCAGCGCGTGCTTCTGCAGGACGCTTGATAGGGCAAAGCCCAGACGCAGGAAGGCGACAGCCGCGTTGCGCCAGGGGGTCATGCGTTGGCCACCTTGCATCACCGCCAGTGCAACCGCGACCTGCACATGACTAGCAAACGACTCGGCATGGTGGCAAACAGCCTGCGCACCACAGCTTGTTCGCTGTTGGTCGCTGACGACTGTTTAGACTGAGATGGAAACCATGTGGCGCGTCCAGCCCCCAGTTCCCAACAGAATCGGAGCGCTGGCCAGCCCAGCGCACCAGCAGTAGGTGCATTGCCATGTCCGGCAGGCTGAGGTGCGCCCCGACTGGCAGGGCGGCGGCAACCAGAGCCAGCAGGGCGAGGGAGGAGGCCAGCCCATCATGACGCGCCCACCGCTCCTCCTGCTCCTGCGCCAAGTCAGAGCAGCCAGGCAGCAGAGCAGTGCGCTGGGGCAAGGTGGCCCTCATGACATGCTGAGCGCAACTGTGGCACCGGCCTGGCAGCTGCACTTGCGGGAGAATCCCTGGAACAGGCCTGCGGCGGGTAAGGGGTGCATCACCAGCTTCCCAACTCCGCTCCGCCACCCGACCTGATAGTGCCGCTCCCACAGCGGTGGAGGCGACAGCAATGGCCCCCAACGCTGCAGGCTGCCGCCCAGGAGGCGCTGCATCCTGGCGGCGGCGGCACGGCCTCCTAGTTCAGGTGCAACCGCCCTCTTGATCACCGTACACCTGACAGCAGGCAACGAATGCAGGCTTTGGAAGATGCAGAGGGGTGTCCAAGGGCCGCAAGGCAGGGCGCCGCCCCATGAAGGCGCAGCAGCGGCATGGGGTGTCGGGTTGCAACGCGACACGGCTTTCTCGCGATTTTTGCAACGCTTGCCAGTCTCACAGCTCGAAAGGTACACCAATTCGACCTCCAAGCAAGCGCACCGAACGCGAGCAGCGGCAGTGACGAATGGAGGCGCTTCGGGGTCTCCGACCGGCCCTAGATGGATCACTGCTAGCTGCAGCACGATGGTTTCACAGCGCAACCGTGCAGAGCAGCAAGCGGTAGGTGCGGCGGCAGGTCGGCGCGCTCCACCCGTTCCCGGGGTTCTGTTCTCATCAGCCCCTCTCACACAATGCCCTTCCTTCCCAGGCTGCACTATGCCTTCCACCCCGAGTCTGGGCGGTGGGAGGACCGCTCATGCCCCGTTCGCGACATGGGCACCGCCGCCGACTTGGCAACGCTGCAGCGCCACCTGCCGGACCGCCACCAGTATGACGAGGTGGGAGGGAGTGGGTTGGAGGGCCACAACGCTGCTCCTGTGCTGCTACAGTGCGCGTGCGATGCGCCACTGTAAGCCGGCTGACCTACAGCCGGCGGGCTGCCACTGCAGGTCATATCTTCAACGCTGCGGCATTACACGGGCCTGCTGGTGCAGCGCGGGGAGGGCAGCGCCCAGCAGTGGTGAGATTGATGTCTGTGTGGATACGTGGACTCGTGCATGTGCTGCACAATGCCTGCAGCGCACAGGCTGAAAGTTGGGTTGCCAGCCTCCTAACTTGACCCTTCT
>VFQQ010000360.1_pt1 | contig 97532 bp, 164 predicted proteins | sample 3512341 | NCBI WGS metagenome assembly VFQQ01 (sample SAMN10412373, study PRJNA504923) | tailings metagenome | isolation source: Relicate 2 Philex TSF1 revegetated site | place: Philippines: Tuba, Benguet | collected 2017-08-29 | reverse complement strand
CATTGTCAAAGAAGACGGGATGCAGGTGAGCGGTGCGACGCAAGCCAGGTGCACAGCAGCCAGGTTCCTTCGTGCAGGCCGCTCGTGCACACTCCCCTGGAACCTTTTTTCTCAAGGACCGCCTCATTCGCACCGCAGGCAGCCAACGGCCCACAGAACGCTCACCTGGGTACAGGCAGATTGCGTCTGTGAGGGTGAGGATCCATACTTTCTTGCAAGCCTCCTTGTCGGTGTCAGGCAGCAGGAACGCCTTCGCTGCGGCAGCGGCAACGGCCTGCGGGGAAGGGCAGGGGGCAGGGAGGAGGGCAGCGTGAAGCGGGCGGCGGGCTACATCGTGCTAGAGGGCAGGATGAGCAGGGAGGCAGTGATTGGCAACCATGCCTGTGGTGCCGCACCACTGTGCTGGCCCTCCTCACCTTGGCTTGAACGGCGCCGCGGCCAATCACCTCGGCAGCCGCTTTGGCAGCAGCCTCGGCACTCGCGCCACCTGGGAAGGGGAGTGGAGGGCGAAAATTGAGTGGCAATGGGGAAGGCGGGCAGGCACTGGCGGGGTGGCGGCGGTTGGGCAACCGCATGACCTAACCACGCTCAAACCCATCGCACGCGCCCTGGCCAACTGCCCAACAACATTAAACGACCGCCAACCGATTTTTACTGCTCACCCTGAGCAGCAGCCTGCGCCCAAGCGGACGCGGCAGCCTGGGCTGAGGCCCCAAAACCACCAGACGACGCGCCGGCGACAGCCCGAGCCAGGGCGGCGGCTGAGGCGTCCATGCCAGAGGCGGAGGCAGAGGAAGCGGCGCTGGAGAAGGCTTGGGCTGCAAGGAGGAAGAGGCGGACGAGGTTTGGAGAAGAGATAAGGAGAGAGAGAGAGAGGAGAGCAAGCTGGCGCGGCGCTCAGATGAGCGGGCGGCGGTTCCGCCGCGGTGTCAACACTCACCAACGGGCCCGCTTGCGGCCGCAAAGGCCGAGGCATCTGCGCTTGCAGACTGCAGCAGCCGCCTGTCGCCTGCAAGCATTGGGTAGGCCGAGAGCGAGAGGTCTGTCAACACGGTTGTTGTGCTTGCCGCACTGCCAGCGGGCAGGGCGCCCTCCCAGGGGCTGCAGGCATTGTGCCAAGGCTATACCCGCCTTGTGCAGGGCTCACCGAGGGCGGAGGCGGACGCTGCCAGGAGCAGCAGCGCAAGAGTGGCTGCACGCATGCTGGAGTGATCAGGATCGATGTGCAAAGTGGTCAGGATGGGAGGGGAATTGCTGCAAGACCCCTGGGGGCAGCCTGTTATTGGGGGGCCCGTGGGTGGAAAGACTGTGGCCGAATGCGTCAGCACCAACTGGATGGCTGTTCCCAGTGTGACTGCTGCTCAGACTGACCACCGAGCTATTGGACGTCCTGCTGCAGCTTCAAACGGCATGAAATGGCAGGAATTAGCTCTCCCAAGGTGCGCCTGGTGTTGCGCCAGGTACCTCGCTGCAGGGAGCTGCCCCGGCAGCCCCGGCAGCGCTGCATGCACCAGCCCCTCGCGCCTGCTGAAACCAAACGTGTCATGCGTGGTGTGCAATGCCCATGCTGGCCATGCTGCACTTGTGCAGTTACAGCTGCAAAGTTGCATTCACAGGCCAGCTCGGATTTTGCATTGCACAGGCAAGGTCCAAGAATCGATTTCATGACAAGGTTGTTGGCCCACCCATTCTCATGCCGCACGTTTGCTTCAGCTACCACGCGGCGGCGGCGGCAAAAAGCGCAGCGATGGCGCGGCAAACTTGGCACCATAATGGCCGCTCCAGAACTGACGCTCCGTGCCGCGCAGCAGCACCAGCGCGCGGCGCACACCCGGCGGGTATCCCTCGAGCATCACAGCCTGCCGGCGCCACTGACATGGCATCGCGGACCGTGCCCCAGTGCTGTCGAGCGCAGCAGCGCCACCCATCCAGGCCTCCACTGCAGGCAGGGCGGCGGGGTGGAAGGGGGTGCTCCTCATTCAGGGCGCAATTGCCAAGGAGCCTGCGACAGCTGGGCACATGACCCAGCACTGCAGCTGCCCGCGCAAGCAAGGCATGACACGCATTGCAGCTGCCTGCGAGGGCAACACCCACATTCAAAGTGGGCGGCCGGCGGGGGGCCGCTGCGCGAGTCCAGCACCAGCCGCGCCTCAAACTCGCCGGGGCAGTCAAAGCGACCGGCGGTGTACACCTGCACAGGCAAGGGGAGGGGGCTTCCGATTGGAAAGGCATGCTGTTGCACTAAAGTGCACTTCTTCAACATGGGGCGAGTTGCATCCTGGAGGCCAGCTCACGCCGCAGCTGCCTCAAGAAGCGGCCTCACCTCCAGCAGCAGTGTGGGGCAGCTGTCCAGGAAGGCGCAGGCCGCCGCTGGCGTCAGGCCCCGCAGCTGCAGCTGCGCCACCAGGTCAACCTCCTGCATTAGGGCGGGCCAGGCGTGCCCACTCCAGCTGGAGGCAACCGTTCCAGCTGGCCGCCAGCAGGGCCCCTGCAAGATCGAGGTGCGAGGCACGCAGCACAAGTGTAAGCGATCATGCGTTCCATGTCTGCTTGGGGGAGGTTTGAACGCAACGACAAAGCACCATGACTGCACCTGCAAACAGAGGCGCGCCCTCCGCACGGCGCACCTGGGCGTTGAAGGGCGGTACTGGCACCGGCGGGTGCGGCGGCTCCGCTCCATGCTGCGAGGGCAGCGTGAGCCCCTCCATTGCAGGCTCCCCCCACTGCCAGGGCTGCCCGCCACCCACAGCAACCCAGGGAGGCTTGGCCCGCCCAGGACCGTCGCCGGCGGCACTGCGCCGCAGAGCCAGCTGCTCGTCCAGACAGAACCACGGGTTCTGATGCAGGCAAAACCGGGAAAAATCGTGCATTGTGAGTTTTGAGTGGGAGCTGACCTACTGCTCCCCCATGTGGCGAAAAGCTTACCCACTGCTCCCCTGCCGAGGCAGCTAGCAGCAGCACATGCCATCTGTGTCCATGGCAGCCTGCAAACCACACTACCCACCTGCAGCAGGTTGGCATTGTACAGCGAGCAGTACAGGCTCGGCAGGTCCAGGCCGGTGGCGCTCGCGCTCGCGCTGCTGCCGGGAGCGCCACGCAGCGCCAAGGCCAGAGCGGATGGCAGGCGGTCCAGCCAGAGCGCCTGCGGGAGCTTCAGAATGCAGCTTTTCAGGCCGCATTCATGCAGAGCAGTAAGGAAAAGGCAATGAATGCAAGACTGTTGTGACGCACGTCGGCGGCGGCAGCCAGCGCCGGCGCTGTGCAAGCCCCACATGCTGCTGCGGCCATTGATCCGTGATGCCTGCCGCACCTCGCTTGTCGCCAAAGCCCTCAAGCGCCTGTTTGTCCGCGCGACCGACCGCACGAGTGTCAAAACGTCAACCCGCTGCAGTATGGCCACCAGCACGGCATCAGGAAGGTCACCTAACGATGCCATGATGACGAACTACCCGCGGGGGCGCTGACGGCTCTCATTTGTGCATCTCCGTCGCCTAGCGCTGCGGCGGCTCAGCGGCAGCGGAGAGCGGCCCGTGCATGCTTGCATCCAGCCAACACTTGACGCATGTCGGCATGTATCATTTTACATCACAGGGATTCGTTGTATGCTAGCATTGTCCAGCTGCCCGCGCGGTCATACATCTTCTCGCGCCTCCAGCAGCCCGTCGGGCGGCGGCGGCGTGGCCAGCGCTTCTTCGAGCGTGCTGCGAGCAAGCAAGGGAGCCAACGGATGCTGTTGGTTGTTTGCAATGCACGATTCCAAGCCACGAAAGCCATGCTAGAGTCATGCCTGATAAGCAAGAGGCCACCCTCAGTTCATTGTCCCCCCAAAGGCCCGCGCCCCGCCGCACCTGCGCTGCCAGCTGGGCGTGTGCATGGGCAGCGCCCAGTAGCGCCGGTCCCGCCCAAAAATTTCCTCAAAGTTGTTCCACATGCCACGGTCAAACGGCCAGGGCCTGCAGGCGCGAGGCATTGCGGAGCACCTTCTGGTCATCACACCCAGCAAGCATGCCACAGGCTGCACCTTGCTGTGGCTGTGCTTTGCCCGTTGCCGCACTGCACTGTGCACCAAGCGGGCCAACGCGCCCCACTCACTTGACCGGCCGCTTCTCATATGCTTCTATCGTTGTCTTGTTCACTGCACACAGCCGCGCGTGCATGATCACAAAGCCTAGGAGTGCCAGCCTGCGGGGTGAGAGCAGCAAAGGGTGGGGCAGGGTGGTGAGAGGCATGAGGCCAACCTGCTGGGCAGCGTTGAAGCCATATGCCGATTTACCACATAACACGCTCAACTCACGTGAAGGCGGTGGCGAACACAAATGCAAGGAAGGTGAATATGAGGGTGGTCACTTCAGGGGTTGCCTGCTTGAACAGGTCGATGCACGGCCGCACCAGCAGCGCGGCGCTGCAGCACAGGCGGGTGGGCACGGACGCATGGAGGGAGGATGGGAAAAGGTTTAACAGCATGCGTTGATTGCCGCAGATCACATGCCGAGCTGTGAGGATGGGGAGCGGCATGGGCGCTCCATGGCAGAGTTGGCCCCCATGCCACTACACCACTGTGGCTTCTGGTAGCAGGGCCAGGCACAGCGCAGCCCACCTGATGGCGCAGCCCAGCAGCGCGTACACCAGGAACAGCAGGAAGTGCTTGTAGTTGAGCAGGCCCACGCAGTTGAGCACCCAGCTGCGGAGCGGCAAGCAGCACGGAAGTGAGTGAGAGGCAAGGGGAGCCAGTGCGACACCAGGGCGTGCCTGGCACCCTAACGCTGAACGGGCTGCTGTTCATGTGTGCACTCCCATCGGCTACACCAATCTTGCCGATTGCATTTCAGACCCACATGCCTGCAATTGCAAAACACATTCCCGCAGCCCGACCCAACCCTCCCTCCGCCCCGCCCCCGCCCTCGCCCCCCTCACAGGCAGTAGTGGTCCATGCGCAGCACGCAGCGCCCCGTCACGCTGTCGTGGTGCGCCCGCGGCGGCTTCCAGGCCTGGCACTTGCGGCAGTACCGCGGCCGGCTGACCACAGCGCGCGCAGCGCTGCCGTCCCAGGCCTGCCCCCGCCGCTGCTGCTGCTCCCAGGTCAGGCGCTCCCACGACTCCAGCTCAGCCTCGGCAGCCTGGGGTGGCAGGCAATGTGAGAAGAGAGTGATCGACATGGCAGGCACGGAGACACAAACCTCCAGCTCCGCCTGAGCTGCTTGCAGTGGCAGAATGGGCAGGCATGGACGGAAGTGCAGCAAGGGACGCATGCAAATGCCGTGCTGGCATGGCACACTGCAGTGTGCACCAAACCGCCTTCCAAGCTGACCAAGCCGGGCTGACACTGCAGGCCTGTCCCACTGGCTGCTGCTCACCTCGGCATCTTGGAAGGGGTGCCAGCCCCGCGGCACGTGCCCCGGCTCCGTGGCGAAGCATGCCAGGTAGCTCCACAGCGTCATGCCCACAACCGCAGTATACACCGCCGCCCCTAGCACGCCCGCCGCGGCAGCGCCCAAGTTGTGTGAGTGCACCGCCGGCACAATGGAGCTGCGGCAGAGGCGGCAGGGGTGGGGGCCCAGGTGGCATGTGCACTGCGCCATGATGCCAGCAGGCTGCACACAGGAGCTTGCCAGCCGCCCAAGCTGTGCTGCATGCGGAGATGCTGCTTGCCTGCGCATCGTCACGAAGTAGATTCCCAGGATGATGAACAGCACAAACAGCACCATGATCTGCGAATCAAGAGGGGGATGCTGTTGGGGAGCAGCACGCCACTGCAGCACAGAAGAGCAGCAGCTCAGTGCAAGTGCGCAGGCATGTTTTCGACTCTCGGCCCCCTGCACACACCTTTCCCACATGGCGCAGAAACCGGCAGTACCTGCACCAAGGTTGTTGGCAGCGCAGGGGCAGTCAGCACGGTGCAGCCCAGCCTACTCGAGCCACAATGCAACAGGGTGCGGCTGTGCAGCGTGCACCCAGGCCGTGCCTCCGCACAGCAAGCCGCGCCGCACCGGAAGCAGTCTAACTGTGTGACGTCCATGGCGCTGCAGTGGCACCAGCGCCCGGGATGGCGCAGCGCCAGGAGCCTGCGCAAGCCGAGCGGTGCCGCCGTGCAGCACCGGCGGGCGGCGGCGGCAGCAGTTCTGATGGGGCTGGAGCCGCGGCTGCGAGGGATGGTGGGCTGCAGGGTGCCCTATGCGTCTGTGGATGGCACCCAGCCCGGAGACAGGCCCTTTCTGGGCTGGACGACTCGAGCTCTAAGCGGCCGGCCGGCTCCCCGGCCTGGCAGCGCTGATCACGATACGCGGATACAGGCTGGAAACGATCAGCACCCTGCCCGGCCGCCCAATGAAGCAGCCTTTGTTTGGGACACTGTTTCATGCGACCGCATTTCTGGTGCCTGGCTCGAGCGCCTGACGCGCTTCACAGTCTTTCCAAGGTGATCTGATCAGTCTCGCAGACCCCCAGGGCGTCACGGCCCTCCTGCGCTGCAAACTCGGGTCGCTTGGGCCCAGCAGTGCTGCGATGGCAGAGAACGGCCAATTAGGGCCTGCAGCGGCGCATGCAGTGCAACATGCAGAGCCGGCGCAGCAGGAAGGGGCTGAGGAGTGCCCTGCCGCCGCCGACGGTGCACCCGCCACCGCCGCCGCTGCGACGCAACAGCAGGAGGATGGGCCGAGCAGTGCATCCCCTGAAACACCCTTGATAGGTGAGAGCTCTACAAGGGTGCATGACAATTGGGCAGATTGGAAAAGCCGTCCTCTGAGCGCTGTCGGGCTGGTTCCATACATTTCAGCATGGCCTCATCAGGCCCCTTTCCTCATGCATGTTCCTTCCCTCTCCGTGTCCACCACCCTGCAGGTCCGGAGGCGTGGGCAGCGCAGCGGCGAGCGTGGTCAAACCCCCGCAAACGGAGAGGGGCGGAGAAGGATGGCAGCCCGGAGCAGCTGTCGTCGCGACAACCAGTGCTGCCGCCAGACGCAGATTATGACTCGCTGCTAGGTGCTCCATACCGACGGTTTGAGCAGCCAATCCCGCTGCCTGAAATGATCGAGTTCTTGACTGAGTGCTGGGCCCTCAGCATCGGCCTGGACTGAGCTGGCAGCCGGCTAGGTTGCTTTGCAGCCCATTACCTGTTGTGAGCCCCTTGCTGTGTGTCAATCCACGTGTGCTACCTCTCTCCTCCTTTACATACTGCTTGCTTTACGCTGTCGCTCACTCCTCTGTACATTTGCGCACCTCTCTGTCAAATTCAACTGCCTCAAACATGTGACACAGTGCTGTTACATTCCGCGGCTCATGATCGGCCCAGCAGGGCTGCGCTCACGCGCTGGCACAGCATGGCCCAGGCCAGCAGCCCCACAGCGCCCGGCGCACTCGCTTTGCCTGTGGTAAGACAAGGGTTTGGAGGGGGAGGAGGCGCAGCTGCGGCTGGTTGGCTTGCGGAGATGGCAGCCAGGCTGTGCTGGGCCAGAACAGTGCAAGCAGCGTCCGCCCAGAGCAGGGAAGAGGTGGGGCAGAGACTCACGGCAACGACGCACCTGCACCGATGCTGAGCCAGCGCCCCAGCGGCCACACGGTTTCAGGCCGCAGGTGCGCCACCACCGGCACAGCAGCTGCGGGGCATTGGTCGCAAGGAGAGGGTTAGGGATGAGCTACAGAAGGTGCCAATAATGCAATGACACCACACAACCAACGCCACAACACACACCACTTGGCATGCAACAACCACTCACACGACTGATACACGAGCCAAGCTAGCAGCGCAAGCCGCAGCAGTCCGGGCAGCCGCAGCAAGAAGCGTGCGCCAGCCGGCACCTGGGGTGGCGAGGGTTGAGCGGGGGTTGAGAGCGCTTAGCAAGCAAGGGTTGCGCGCCTCCAGCAGCCGTGGCAACCACAAAGTGCCTGCTCCTTGACTGAATTAAGCACCAACACCCCATCTCTGTCTCATTCCGGGCAGCAACAGCCACCTGCGACTGCTCCTGCATTTTTGCTAGCTCCTTTGAAAGTGCAATCGCCTTCCGTTCCGCCTTGGCGCTCTGCGGCGCAAGGACACCGGGCAGGCAATGGGGCGGCAGTGCGGCATGCCAAGGCAGGAAAGCATAGCAACAGCTGGGAACTGACACAGTGTAGGCCTTGAATTCTAGGCAGACGTGGTCATTGCCGAAAGAGCCACAATGCTGCCGCACCTGTGCAAATGTGTCGGGGTGGTTGAGCGCCGCAGCCTGGCGCTGCAGGTGTGCAACCTCCTGCTGCAGCTCAAACTGCTGCCGCCGTGAGTCCGAGACCTGTGCCGGGTTGAAGTGCAATCAAGCCAGTACGGGGCTTGCAAACTGGAGCAAGCTGGAAGGCAGAGGAGAACGGCCTGGATGGTCCCAAGCTGCCGCCGCCGCCGCTGGTTGCAGCGGCATGTCAGCGGCAGCACAGCGCCTGCTGCAATGCCCTCAAGCTCACCTTCCATCTCTTGATCAGCCTTTCCAGCACAGCCAGAGCAAAGGTGGCCGCAAGCGTGACAGCCGCAAGCTGGCCGGCAGTGAAGGCACCCGCTGCGAGCTGCATGTTGATGGATCGGTATAACAGCTTGATTGAAAGACGACAAGTGGCAATGAGGACGAAATCAAGCCGTGAGGGCCTGCGCATTTGGCGCCAGCCTGGCCACAGTGATGCTCAAGCCTGCAAGCAGAAAATCTGAGCACGAGTAGTGCTTTGCAACTGATCGCGAAGCTCGGCAACGCCATCACTTGCGTCAGGAGGGAACGCGCGTGCCGCTCGCACTGCTGAGGCATCCAGGCAAGCCCCCGCCTCCTCCACCAGAGTTGGATGCGCGATTGTGGAAGAAGATGGGCGGCCCATGCTAAACGGCTGTTCGCAACGACGCACCAGCTCCCGCCGCCGCCTGCTGCCATCGGCGCCCTGCCCTCTCGATGCACTGCAGGCGTTGCAATGAGGCTGCCCTTCCCGGCGCACAACCTGTCACCGGAGGCCATTGAGCCTGAGCGTCTGCCGCGGCCCAGCAAGCGGGAGGGTCCGTTCCAGCCCAATGATGCGCTGCGGCGGGCACAGCGGCTGTTTGAGGGGCGCGTCATTGGCTCGGGTGAGGTGTGGCAATACCTTGCATCGATGCAGTAGATGGAGCACATGACTGCCAGCCTTTTTGGCTATGGGAGTACCTTATCTGCACCGCGGTTGGTTTTTACCCTGTAATCAGGGGAAGGCAAGAATTGCCGGCCAACTTGTGCCATACCTGCTCTGTGGCCCTTTATGCCCCTGCCCACAGAGTCGGTGGCAGTGGCGCCCGACGGCACGCTGTGGATGCTGGACAAGTGGGGCCACGCATGGACGGCCACCGCCTCACCCACTGCCGAGGGCGGCTATGAGCTGTCGCCCGAGCCTGTGGCATACATCGGCCCTGGGCGGCCCCTAGGGTTCCACCACGATGCAGCAGGCAACCTGGTGGTGTGTGACACCAAGGGCCTGCTCCGCTTGGAGCGCACTCCCAGCGGCGGCAACAGCAGCAGCAGCGGCGGCCAGGCGGGGTGGCAGCTGCGCTGCCTGGCCAACGCGGCAGGTGGGCGGCCCATCAGCTACGCAAATGACCTGGACATCTCCCCGACCACCGGGAAGATTTACTTCACAGACTCCACCTGCATCCCGCCGGCGCTAAACAGCGCCCAGCCGAGGCCATGGTGAGCCCGGGGAGGGCATCAGCAGCTGCAGCGGCACATGCCATTAGCAGCTGCAGACGCCAGCCATCACGTCCTTGCCTGCTTTTGCTCACCCTGCCTCCAAGCCATCATATCCTGGCCTGCCGCGGTTGGCCCTGTGCCCACCCTTCCACCCTTTTCCAGGTACGACACGATGCGCAGCTACATGCTCACAGTTTACAGCGGCGCAGCCACAGGCCGCCTGCTGGTGCACGACCCGGCCACCGGCGCCACCGAGGTGCTGCAAGAGGGGCTGTGGTTTGCCAATGGCGTGGCGCTGGCGGCGGATGAGAGCTTCGTGGTCTGCTTTGCTTTGTGCTTCGCGGTCTGGTCTGCTTTGTGCCAGGTGCAGGCGGATGCAATTGCATGCTGGGATGCGTGTTTGGCTTGCAAAGCAAGCCACAGCACAAGCAACACCTCTGTTGCATCCGACATTGCCCGCCTTACCACAAACCCAACCCCTCAGGCTGGCACCCTGGACACTCTGATTGATGGCCTCCCCGGGTTCCCGGACAACATCAACCACAGCAGCGACGGCAGCTTCTGGCTGGCGCTTGTGGTGCCTGATGTGCCGCTGGTGCGTAGCGCGGGCGCCGTTGTGGGCCATGAGCAGTTGCGCGACTGAGCCCTTGAGTTGACCTGGCGTGTCAAAGCAGAACAGCAGCCTGTCCACATTGAGTGTGCACAGTACGGTTGCTGCGCCCATTCTAAGCACTGTCATTGCCCACGCTGCTGCAGGCGCACCGCATCATGCCCAGCCGCTTCCTGCGCGGCCTGATGGCCCACCTGCCGGACTGGCTGGTGCCCAAGAAGCAATGGGGCTGTGTGGTCAAGGTGAGGGGCAGCGTGGGATGCTCCGGGGCGTGGCGGTGCTTGGGAGACCCACAGCCTGCATGACCAGCAAGGTGTTGCTATGACACCAGGTGCTGCGGCTGCAAAGTGCTGTGCCCCCTCCCATTTGATTAGGTCCCACGCTGACCAATGGTATCCATGTGCAGGTGTCTCCTGAGGGCGAGGTGCAGCAAGTGCTCATGGACCCTGACGGCTCGCAAGTAAGTGCAGGCTGCATTTTGGGCTGTATATAGTGAATGCTGGGGATCGTGTCGCGCAGGCTGCTGCAGTGCCCGTCTGTCCTGCTCGTCGCTTTCCAGGTGTCGAGCGTGGCGTGCGCGACCGAGCACGCCGGCAAGCTGTGGATGGGAAACCTGGCAGGCAACTACGTCAGCGTCCTAGACCTTGCAGCGGTGGACGCATCCACAACGACAAGAGCGGCGCAGCCAAGCAAGGCAGCAGGCACAGCAGGCAGCGGTGGGGCAGCAAACTAACGCAGTGCAACGCGATGAGAACAGCAGGCATGTAAGATCAACCATGTCCACATTCTTGCCACTTGCTCTAAAAGGCAGGGCACATGGGCCAGCCCCTCAGGCCGGGTGTGCTTCCAGCAGCGAGGGCAGCGCTCGCAGGTGGTGCACATGGGTCAGGCGGAAGCCGCCCGCAGCCAGCAGCGCCTCCCACTCCTTGCGGGTGCGCTCCTTGCCGCCGCCGATGGCCAGCATCTGGGGGCAGCGGGAGAGGCAGGCAGCAGGGAGGCAGCTGGATGTCACTGCCACATCCGAGGAAAGGAGTGCCGAACAAAGGGTGCCTCGCAATCCGTACATCGCACGTACCAAGGTACAGCTGTTCCCGCTATGCACCCAAGGCAGCCCTGCCCACCATATTGCAGTGGCTGCTGACCTGCAGGTCCAGGGTGGTGAGCAGCACGCCCGGCTGCCGCTCAGGCATCACCACGTCCTGCACCAGCAGCACGGTTGCGCTGCCGGGGCGCATGGCGCGCCGCACAGCGCGCAGGATGGCTGTGGCCTCGGAGTCCGGCCAGTCGTGCAGGATGAAGCGCAGGAAGTAGGCATCAGCGGGCGGCAGCGGGTCGGAGAAGAAGTCGGCGCCCACAAACGAGGTGCGGCCCAGCAGCTGGGGGCGCTCCCACCGCCAGCGCTCCTCTGCGGAAAGGGCGGCAGTGCAGTGCAGAGTAAGGGTGGAACAGCCTCATGGTTAGAAGGTCAGCAGCTCTGGCCACCTGGTCTTCGTTGCGCACTGAACATGCCATGGTTGTGCGGCCAAGGCCAGCCTGCTCTCCCGCCCATGAAGGCATTGCCCGTTCACCCACCTGCAGCTGCCACCACAGCAGGCAGGTCCACCAGGGCTCCCCGCAGCCCGGGCTGCCGCTCCAGCAGCGCCGCCAGCCAGGAGCCCAGGCCGCCCCCAACATCCGCCACGGTGTGGTTGGCAGCGGCGTGCACATGCCAGGGGTAGTCCTAGCGGCAGGGGGCGGGGCTGTTTGGGCTCTGTGAGGGCTGCATTGCTAACTGCGAGCAGACCGCATCTGATTCCATTCTTGCTACTCATTCACACCTGTTGCCAGCCCACCGCACGACCAATGTCAGGCATGCCTGCATGCACCCAAACCGCTGCAAACCCCTCACCCCGCCAGCCAGTGCAGCCCTCACCTCGAGTGTGGCGGCATTCATGAGGGCGCGAGCAGCCTCGGTCATGGCACGATGGAAGGCCTCGCTGCGTGCCTCGTTGCCGGGCTGCTGCAGCCAGTCAAAGTAGGGCACGCCGCCGCTCTGCAGCTGGAAGGCGGGCGGGCTGCCAGCCTGCAGCGACTCGGCCAGCTTCTCATGCGCCCAATAGCTCTCATCGCCCCAGGTCAGCAGCATGTTGCGCATGCTGGTGGGGTGGTCAGAGCGCAGCACGCTGCTGCCGCGGTTGTTGGCAAATGTGCCGGGGGAGGTCTGCGAGCAAGGTGGATGGTTGTCCAACAGTCCTGATGCGACATGGTGAAACGCAACAAGTCTGTGCCAGACAGGTTGGACAGCTGCCCAGAATGGGCCCAGTATGCGGGCACAGCCACCCACCTCTTTGAACACACCATGTGCCGCCAGGCAGCGCAGCACGCGTGCCAGCGCATCCTCCTTCACACTCAGGCGGGTGGCCAGCTCGGCAGCAGGTAGGGGGCCGTGGTGCTGCAGCAAGTCTGCAATGCCAAGCCGGGCCGCGGCGTACAGTGCTACACAAGGGGTGTGAGCAGGAGGCAGGAGCAGTTGTCAAGGCTGTGGAGTGCTTGACGTGCACAGGAGGGGGCAAGACAACTGTGGAACAGGGGATGTTGGTCACTCACCTTTGGCGGGCACAAAGGCGAGCGCATTCCCCAGCGTAAATAGCGGCCAGGGAGGGGCCTGCAAAGAGCGGGGCAATAGGCCCAAGGCAGGTCAGCTGGTGACCGCTGAGGGGCACCGGCGCCTGGCGGTGTGCGCAGGCGGCAGTGGGAGCAGGACCGCCCTACCACGCTCCAGTCCACCGCATCAGCGTCGGACATAGCGAGCCAGGCATAGCCCAAAGTGCGCGAGGCTCGGGGCAGCAGCACGGCCGCCAGGGCTACAGTGACAGCCAGGAGTGCTAGGGCACTGCGCCGGCCCATCTTGAGCCCTCCTAGCAGCTGCTGCTGCAGCCCTTGGACTGGTGTGAGCAGGGACTGCCGGGCTTCCAAAGTGGTGAGGTTCAGCCCATGCCTGCAACCGCACCGCTGGCACCCATCGCATGGCATTTCCCAAGCCGGTTCGATGCTTTCCTTTGTCACAAGTGCCCTTTGCGGCATTCCATGACTCGGGAGTATGTTACATGATTACATGGCTGGCCTTTGGCAACATTGGGGGCCAGTAAGCCACGGGAGCAAGGCAGCAGGTGAAGCGCGCTTCAACGCGCAGTGTGCTGCTCGCCGCCGTTGGCCCTGCGCAGTGCTGCAGTGATGCTGTGCTTGAGGACGGTGTCAAGCTGCGGCCTTGTTCACACCGTCTTCCAGGGGTAAAGCTGCGAAGGAACGGTTTGATGCAGCCAAGTTTCTACGAGGCCAGGCCCACCAGGCAATGGACCAACCAACAGGCATGGGTGTGCCGGCAGTCCACGGGTGGCAACCACTGCACCTTGGACAGCCAGGCGTAGCAATGCCTGCACACCGCTGCACTGCCCCCGCCACACTGTCTACAGCCCCAGGCAGCAGGCCCACACTGCAGCAAAGCAGCGCTGCTCTTCCCCGCTCGCTGCCGCTCACCTCTCCCAGCGCAATGACCGCTCCGTCCAGCTCCTTGGACAGCACCACCTTGCTGCCCAGGCGCGAGCTGCGGCGGAGCAAGGGAGAGCGGGCAGGCATTACGGTAAGATAGACTGATGAGGGGCATGCTGACAGCACCTTTGACCGGAAGCAGTGTTTAGCCGCATCAACTGAGGTCCAGCTCGCTGCACTCAACTCGCCTGGCAGCTGCGCATCCCTGCCCACCCATGTCTGCTCATCCCGCGCCTGCCCAAACGCACATGCCCGCCCACCACACTCACTGGCTGTCCAGGGAGCCGCGCTGCGCAATCTCCTGCAGGAAGCGCGCATCGTCTCCGGCTGGCTCGGGGAAGGCGCCAAGCAGCTCGGTGGGCAGCTTGACATGCGCCTCGGGCACGCCGCGGCCGTCGGGCGACAGGCACAGCGCTGCGACGGGGAGCAGAGTGAGGGGCGGTGCATGTGGGGTTGGGATCGTTGCTGCGCCAATTGCATGTGGCACAACAGACTTTGAGTGCATGCGTGTCGAGAACAGCTGCACTGCGCTGTTCCAGCGCAGGTTGCCATGCGTGATGTGCAATCAGGCAACATCGATTGCCCTGCGCAACCTTGCTGGCCAGCAGCCAGCAGCGGCCTGTTGCATGGCACCAAGCAAAACAAGCACAAGGCAGCCCAAGTAGGCATTGCCAATAACTCGAGTTGCAGCATATGCTGCACTCACTCTGCTCCCCCAGCGTGTCCATGTGCCCCTCCAGCACCGCCGTCAGCGCCTGCCCCTGCACGCCCCGCAGCACATGCCGCCGCCCTGCGCCGTCGACGATCGTGATCTGCACGCTGCAGCAGGCAGCAGGGCACGGGCAGGAGGTGAGGTGCGGCAGTATGTTCTTGCACTTCTAAGCACACACAGCAATATCCCAGGGAACAGGCAAGGCGGATGCTAGATGCTGCAAACAGGAAGCAGTCAACGCTGGGCGGCGGCAGTGCCGGCCGTGGCAAAGCAGTGTCAGCTGCAGCAAGCTTGCATGTTTCCAACGGCACCATCGGCTTGAGACTCACAGCTTGTCGAACACAGAGGGCGCGGTGCTGCTAAAGGGCCGCAGCCAGCAGTGGGCGCCAGCCCGTGCGGCCAGTTGGCGCAGAGCCATGGCGCCACAATTCACTGGCAGTTCTTTTGGATCAACCTGGGCTGCAGCCAAGCCCGATGGGGGCCACCAAAGTTGGGGTTAGAGCTCCGAGAGGACGGCAGGCGCGAGGCAGGGGCTGGTAGCTCTGCTGATGAGTTGCAATGCGCGGCCGTCATCGCGAGGGCCCGCAGGTGCTGCCTTTGGGGCGTCCCACTCCCCATGCCGGACATGCAGCGCAATGCGGCCCTGAGCGGGCCTCCCAGCAACATGAGGCCGTCGGATCGGCACCGCGGACTGTTGATCTTTGCGTTGGGACTGCGTGCAAGCTCGAAGAGCGGACTCGCGAACACCCAGCCGCGCTCGAGGGCTCAAACAGGCCAAGTTGCCGGTCCCAAGGTGCGCTTGCGTTTGATACCCGCCCGTGCAGCTTGTTCCGCAGGCACACGGGGCTGCACACTCTTCCGGGTTCGCTGATGGGCCCTCCCGCTTGGGGCGCAGCCGCTTGAGGCCCTTGTGGCTGCTGGCATGTCTCTGATCGCAATCTACAGCAATTGGCTGCCGCCTGGCTTCAGGCGTGGCCTGCAGCAGCGGTGCACTGCCGCTGCCGCCGCTCGCTGTGCTGCCGCGCCGCGCCTCAAGCGTCAACAGCCGTTGCCCAGCACTGACGCGCTCCTTTTTTGCACTGCCACGTGCCTGCCGCAGGAGCTCAGCAGCCATGCAGAAGCGCGACGCCGCCAGCGACGACGAGCAGGAGGTTGAGGTGGAGGGCGAGGAGGTGGAGGAGGAGTTCAGCGACAGCGGCGACGAGGAGAGCGAGGAGGAGGAGGCGGCCGAGGCGCAGGCCGGCGCCGAGGAGGGAGAGAAGGAGGGAGAGGGCGAGGGAGAAGGAGAGGTGCGTGCGGCAGGGTCTGGTGCGGTGGGTGTGGAGGGACCAAACATGGCACATGCTTGCCGCGGCGTACTGCTGCCTCATGGGATTGCATTTACGTGCGCCAGTCTTTGGCTGGTGGCTCACTGGCAGGATGTGCAGGCATGCACTGACTCTCTTTGCCCTTGTTGTGCTGCCTGCAGGATGGGGAGGGCGAGGAGGGCGATGGCGAGGCTGCCGAGGAGGAGGCCGCGCCCGCCCCCAAGCCCATTGTGCGTTTCATTGTGGGGCGGCTGGGGCTGTGGTCTGGCCACGCTGGCCACTGGCATGGCATGCTCCATGCCATGGCTGCGACTGCCTTGAACTTGAGTTTGCGCTCGCTGGGCTGCTGCCTGTCAGCACTGCACCACGCTGCCGTGCCGTGCCTGGCCTGCCCACGGCTGCCTCACCCTGCTGCCTGCCCTGTACTGGTACCGCCTGCAGCGTAAGCGCCTGGAGCCTTTCGAGGTGCCCAAATCTGGCGCCTTCTGGCTGCACGACGACCGGTTTGAGGCGGGGGAGGAGGAGGGCGGCGGCGGCATGCGCAGCGAGCAGGTGGAGGGCGAGGCGGACGAGCGCCAAAAGTGAGCGGGGGAGGGCTGGGCGGGACGGTGCAATTTTGCAGGAGGGGCTGAGGGGGGTGGAAGGTGTGGTCTGATGGGCTGACCTGGCCTGGCAAGCCTTGACATGCAAACTGCCATACCTGTATCAAGCCAGAACCCTTGTTCAAGGCAGCACTGCTCTGCTCTGTGCACCTAGCCAAGCTCCCTCACCGACTGACCCACTCCCTCCCTCCCCCTCCACTGCTGCCCTGCCCTGCCAGGGAGCGCGGCAAGCTGTGGGACCCGTCCAGCAAGGAGCGGTGGGGCCACGATGCATTTGAGGCCCTGGAGCGCGGCGAGCAGCCCACCGCCGATGATTGGACCGAGGTGCGCCGCCCGCTGGGGGGGCTGGGTTGGGGAGTTCGGCACAGGCTGCGTCTGCAATGGCGTGTGCTGGATGTTGGTGGCATTGTCGCTTGAAGAAGATCAGAAGAGCCGTGCATCCTGCACATTGGCCAGTTGCCGCCCAGCCAAACCCAACCGCCAGCCCCGCCACCCACCCCCATGCCTGCAGTCCTTCCAGCGCATGCGCATCGGCGGGCGCGGCCGGGGCGGGCGTGGTGGCCGCGGTGGGCGTGGCGGCCGTGGCGAGGGCTACCAGGCTTACAATGCAGAGGAGGAGGAGTATGAGCGTGGGCCGGCGCCTGGCCGCGGCGGCCGCGGTGGGCGGGGCGGTCGCGGCCGCGGGCAGCAGTATGGCCGTGAGGCCGAGTTTGGCGCGCCTCAGCCTGCTCCTCGCCGCGCACGGTGAGCGGCTGCTGAGGGTCGTGAATGCCCATGCCGCATGCAAATGCCATTTGCCTGCCACGCACTTGTGTGCTCCTGCTGAATGCTTGTGCGCCAGGTTGCGGTGGCCCCCGGCCTTGCCCTGGCCGTCCATGCCTGGGTCCTGCTTGCTGCAATTGATGCTTCGCCGCCGCTTCACGCCTGCCTCAACGGCACTTCCTTCCTGTTTGCAGCGCGGCCCAGGAGTTTGTGGTGGAGGACGCCGACTTCCCGCCCCCCGGCTTTGAGCACAAGGCGCCCGGCGGCGCAGCCAACGGCCGCGCTGCCGGCGCCCGCCCCACCAGCCGCACCAGCACCGGCAGCGGCGGCGGCCGCGTGGTGACGGCCGTGCGCCAGTCGGGCAACATGGCGGTGCCTGTGGGCCAGCAGGTGCCCAAGTCGCCGGGCCGCCGCCGGCGTGGCAAGCAGCTGAACGTGGAGGCTCAAAACTTCCAGCCCGGCCGCGGCGCAGGGCAGCAGGCTCCCAAGGTGGTGGCGGTGGCCCCCGCAGCACCCGCCTATGCGGCCGTGGCAGCCGGCACCGCCGCCCCTGCGGCCGCCCCTGCCCCTGCCCCTGAGCCGGCACCTCAGCAGCACGCTGCGCCGGCGCCTGCCCAGCCCGCGCCGGCGGTGGCTGCGGCGCAGATGAGCGCGCAGCAGTCTGCGGCTGCTCTGCAGCAGATTGCCATGGGCGGCGGCTTTGCTCCCAGTATTATGCAGCAGCCGCAGATGCAGCAGGCGCCCATGCAGCAGGCGCCCCAGATGCAGCAGCAGCCCCAGATGCAGCAGCAGCCGGTTCAGTATGTGATGCAGCAGCCGGTGCAGTATGCGCCCGCCCCAGGCATGCAGCCCGGCTACACGTACGTGGCTGTGCCCTACCCGCCCCCCGCTGGTAAGCCAGGCACAGGGCGTGCAGCTGAGCACTGCGGGCTGGTGCATTGCTGTGCGACATGCTTGCATGGTGGCATAGCTCCGCTTGCAGTGCTGAAGGTGCGCCTCCCAACGTCCCATGCGAGGCTGATCCCCCGCTGCTCCTCCCCTTCCCGGCCCCTCCATCCGCAGGCATGCAGGGCGTGCCCGCCATGCCCACCTACCAGCCCGCGTACGCCCCCATGGAGGGCGGACCCATGCCCGCCGTGCCGCTGCCGCCGCAGCCCGTCAAGCGCCCGCTGACCATCACCTCCCCCGACGACGATGGCTCGGGCGCCGCCGCTGCCCAGTACTACCAGCACCCCCAGCAGCCGCAGATGCCGCCCATGCAGCAGGTGGACTACCAGCAGCAGCAGCAGCTGCAGCAGCAGTACGCCTACCAGGGCTACGGGCAGAGCATGGAGTATGGCGGCGAGCAGCAGGGGGCGCCGGCGGGTGGCAGGCGCTACTCGGCTGTGGCTCGTCAGTGAGAGGAGAGGCTCTCTACCAGGGAGATGGCCGCTCATGCAGCCATTCTGCCCGCCAATCCGTGCCGCCTGTCCTCACTGCTTGCTTGCAATAACACGTCGATGCTTTTGCCGAGTGCTTTTCCACCCATCTTGTCTGCCCTTTCACAGTGTTGAGTCATTGCCAAACCAAGTGGTTATGCCAGAGGGCAGGCGGGTGGCTGAACGGCTCACTAAGCTTTCAAGCTGGGAGTCGCCACACATGAAAATGGATTTGCAGTGCAATGCCAGCCGTAACAGGAACAGATGCCTGCAAGCTGCACTGCACCTCGGCCAAAGTGCACCTATTGCTGCTGCTCTGCACCTGCTGCCTCGCCGCTGCCTGCCGCATCCCCTGCTGCGCCACCGCTGTTTGCCGTTGCCGGCAGCAGGAAGGGGTCTTCCTTCTGCTGCTGGTACTGGGGGTGAGCCAGCGCCTCTTTGCTAACCTCGGCATCGCGGTGGATGCGGTCAATCAGCGCTTGCAGGCTCTCAAAGTTGGCCTGCAGAGGGTGGGTAGGACTATGGAGTCGGTGTGCCCCCTGAGGCATCACTTGCAGTTCGCAAGGAGCGAGGGTTGCCGGGAAACAGCTCAATATTTGTGAGTATGCATGCAGTCGGGATTCAAAGGCAACAGCAGGCACAACAAACCAGTCTCATGAATCGCAGTAGCACATGATGCGCACAGGACGCCAACCGGGCCCACCCACCTCTGGCCGAATGAATGCGCACACAATCAACCTGATCTCCTGCCCGCAGAAGTTGGCGCCTGCAAGATTAGAGGCAATTAGCCCTGCTCAGCGCCACTGTGCATATTGCAGCATGCGGCACAGGATGGCAGCACGCTGACAAAGCCCGCCAAGTCCCGGCATAGCCCCCAAAAAGCAACAGCCAAGCGTTGCTCACCAGGGCCAAAGTCGTGCAGGATCCACGGCTCCGCCGTCTTTTCACGATTGTTGAACACAGGATTGAAGCCGATGCTCATGCACCTGCAAACCAGCAACTTGACTTGATTTAGCGAGATGCTAGCGCAGCAGGCGGCAGCCTTCAAAGGTCAGCAGGGCAGGACGGCCCTCAGTGCACACGCTGGCAGACGCACATGGGGAAGACCTGGCTTGGGTAGGCGTCAGGCAGCGTGGCCCACCCAGCAAAGATGCCTGCAGAGCGTGTAGCGGGAAGGTGCCTGAGGTGGGGCAAGCACCGCCATTGTCAATGCAGTGGAAGCGCCAGCTGAGCTGCCCAACCAGTGAGGCCACACTGGTGCTACAAAAGCACAACACGCAGCGCAACAAACAAATACCTGTGACTGCTTCTGCCAAAGAACCTCGCAGCGAATCCGCGTCTAGATTGGCTGTGGGGATGCCTGCACTAGGGCCGCGAAAGGAGCCTGCGATTGGCGCACTGTGCAGGCACCGACCACGAGTGCAGAGCGGCAGCTGCTGAGCCAGCACAAAACAAACCAGCAACCATGTCGACAATGCCTTGTACGCCCAAGCTGCACCCACACTCACCCAGCTCGCGGCTGCCGCGCCCAAAGCCGGGCACCACAGTGCCCCGCAGGTGCAGCACCGGGTGCATGGGGATGGTCTCGCCGATGCGGTCTGGTAGAGAGTGAGCGGGGACGAGGGAGAAGGCAGTGTTGTGCTGGGGCAGCGTAGATTGCTGAATCCAAAACCCCAGCCTGATGTCAAATCCCTGCCACCATCTGCTGCAGCTCACCCTCCTGCCCTGCCCCCACCCACCTTCAAAGGGCGGCAGCCCGTAGCGCTCCGGCCTGAACTCCAGCAGGGAGGGCAGGATGCTGACACAGCCTGCCGCAGCCCCCGGGCAGGGCTTTGCATACAGGTCTGAGGGGCGCCCGCCCTTCTGCAGAATGCTCGGCACCGCCACCACCCGCATGCCGGCGGCGGTGGCTGCAGCCACGCCCGCTGGGGCATCCTCAATCACCAGGCAGGCTGAGGGCGGCAGGCCCAGCCGCTGTGCCACCGCTGTGAAGCAGTCGGGGGCGGGCTTGCCGTTCTGCAAGGGGGCGAGGGGAGGGGGCATGGTATGGGCTGGAGTGGCACCAAAGCCTGCCAATGCGCCTTGCCTAGCAGCAGGCCGCAGCCGAGCAAGCAGGCCCATGCGAGCACATGGCAGTACCTGCAAGCTGGGAACTCCTGGGAACCTCAGCAGCAGCAGCCTGCACGTGCCTGCACATCGTCGCCGCAGACGCAGAGGTGGGGCTGGAACGCGGCCCGCATCGCGCCCTTGCTGCTCAGCTTGCGCTCCAGGGTGGCTCGTGGCGTGGAGGTGGCCAGCGCCAGCGGGATGCTGTGCATGGACAGGTGCGCGATGAGGCGCGCCACGCCCTGTGCAAGTGGTGGTGCTGACTTGTTAGTTGGTGCAGGCAGGTGGCAGCTCCAGCTTCGTACCAGCCACCTAGCATCAGAGCACAAGAGAGCAGGTGGCCTGTGGCGGGCGGGCATGCATGGCTAACGCACTAGCTGCCCCTTGCCCTGCAGCGCACCGGCAGCAGTGGTGCTTCATGCCAGCGGTCGCGCAGCAGCGGCTCGCTCTGCAAGTGTGACAGAGCAGGTGACGCACATGAGGTGGGACAAAAGTGCCATCCGCTGAAAGTCGACGCCCACGCGTTGCAGGCACTAGAACCACAATCCAATGCTGAGTCCTCGCCTGCTCGTACAGCTCTTGGCCTGTGGCTTGAATGCCCAGTGTCTTGGCCACCGCCTCCCACGCCTCAGCCGGCCGCATGCCCAGCGCCTGCGTCGCGGCTTCGGCCGTGAGCGTCTTGCCGTGGCTCTCAATCACGCACCGCACCACCTCCAACACCAGCGACTCGGTGTCGATGATAGTGCCCTGCAGCAATGATACGATGCAAACTCTCTTGAAGAGTGCCAAAATGCTAGCGGCGGCGGCGAACAGGCGGCAGCGGTGGCAGCAAGCGGCGCAGGCAGCTGAGGATCTGCACTTGCATCTAGATCGAAGATCACGGCTTTGACGGCTTGGACGCCCTCATCGTAACCCTCTGCGCTCGGAGCCATGTTGTGGTTTGCTGTTCGCTGGCTGGGCGCGACTGATGCCGTGCTGGTCGTAATTACGGACACTGCACAAAGCACAATCGATCGTGCAAGGGCTGCTTCCGCATTGCAACAAGCGCAAATGTTCGCCCATGCCTCCGGGCGCATGTTTTGCGGCCGCTGCATCACTGCAGCAGCATTCAGCGTCCATCCATAGCATACTACACCTTGCAGTCGGGGCTTAGGAGCCCCCAGTCGCCATGGCCACGGCCGAGCAGGACCCCCTGCTCGCTGCCAAGGCAGCGGCGCTGCAGACCCTACAGAATGTGTCGGTGCAACAGGTTACACCCGGCGGCAAGGCCGCCCAGGCGGAAGAAGAGCTAGAGTCGGTGGGCAGGGCCGCACTCTGGTCCCCTGGCGCTGCTGCGAGCCTGGCCAGCGACCTGCCGCAGCCCCTGTTCCCAGATGAGGTGTATGACGCCGCCCTGGCAGCTCCAGAGCCGGCAGCCGCAAACGGCGCCGCCGGCGCCGCCGCACCGACGCCAGAAGTGCAGCAGCCCGCCGCGCAGCCTGGGCCAGCTCTCCAGGCCACAAACGGCATCCAGCAGGCAGCACAGGAGCAAGGGGCACCAGTGAGCGGCGAGGCAGCCGTGGAAGTCGAGCAGCCCACGGCAGGCGCCGAGGCAACGGCGGCGGCAGCGGCCAACCAGGCAGGCGCTGGGGAGGGCGACCCGGCACTGCCACCGGTGGCAGCAGCAAGAGACAGGCAGGGCTCAGCAGACGCGGCCACGCTAGATGGGGCAGCTGGTGATGCTCCGGCAGCTCCAGCCGCCGACGATGCAGCAGCGGCAGGCAGCGCCGGCACTGGCGGTGCGGTGGACCCAACTGCCGTGGCAGCAGGCGAGGCGGGCAGCGCGGCAGCGCCGCCCGCTGCTGCTGAGGGCCAGCAAGCAGCTCAGCCGTCGCCTGGCACGCAGGCGGCGCATGCCGCTGCAGCGCAGCAGTACGCAGCGGCCTACTACAGCGGCGGGTACGGCGACCCATCGGCGGCGGCCTGGGCGGCCTACGGCTACGGCGCGTCGGGCTACTACGGCAGCGGCTACGACTACGGGGCTGCCTATTACGGCGGTTACTCAGGTGGGCCGTGCGTTGCCTGCTGTACACCACACCTTTGCCTCCTGCTCCACTGTACACTGAACATCACCCCACTGCTGCTCGGGCTGCCCAGCAGCGCACGGTTGCTTGCCCCCGCATCGCGCCAGTGCGCCCCAGCCTGCGTGGGCCTGGGTGCAGGGCTGAGACGCCCACAGCCACCCCACGGCACTGAGTAAGTGCTCTCCCAGGTGGGCCCCCTCCCCTGCATGCCGCCACCCGGGCGCGTGCCTGACCGCCCGCCTTCCCGCCAACCCACCCGCTTGCAGGGTACGACCCGTACTCGGCAGCAAGCTACTATGGGGCGGGCTATGATTACTACAGCAATGCCGCAGCCTACGGCACGGCCGCTGGGGCCGCAGCCAAAGCCGCCGCAGACAGCGTGCCGCTGCCGCCGCCCCCCGCCAAGGCGCTGGCTGCCCTGGCCGCTGCCCAGGCCGCCAAGGAGGGCGGCGACAGCGAGGACGCCGAAAAGAAGAAGGAGGAGGTGCGGCAAGGGGTGCTGGCTGACTGTCCTGTGTGCCAGAGTCCTTGCAAACACATTTCACAACCGCTGGGCGTCGCTGCTGGGAGGTGCAAGGCTGTCGCCTTTGCAGGGCCCCAAGCCTGCACACTCCATAGATTGCCGCCGCCGCTCACACGTGGCCGCCTCTCGCCCCACATCCTGCCTCTTGCAGGAGCGACGCAATGCTGTGCTGGTGCCCCTGCTGAAGGGCGCCAAGCTGGCGGTGGCCGGCCCTGGCAAGGCCTCCCCTGCTGGCCCCAAACCGCTGGGCGCATCGCCGGCGGCAGAGGCAGCGGCTGACGCCAAGCCCGAGGCAGCAGCGGACGGCAAGCCCGATGGAGCTGCCGCCAAGCCTGCCGCCCCTGCCGCCAAGCCTGCTGCGCCCCCTGCCAAGCCTGCAGCAGTGCCGGCGAGCGCGCCTGCGCCGCCGGCTGGCGCACCCGCGCCCAGCAAACCCGGGCCCAAGGCGCTGTACCTGCCCCCGTCCATCAGGTGAGGGGCAGCTCATGCCTCAGCAGGTTGGTGAGATGCACAAATGCCCCAACAGCTGCCAGCATGGCAATAGCTTCACCATGGTCATAGCTGGGTTTGCATGGCCGTTTCTGTCGGCTGCTAACGCTCTGCTGTGCACCTTTGCTCTCTGATGCCTTGCAGGCCCCCACCCCAGCCGTCTGCCTTCCAGCCGCCGGCCCCCCTGTTCCCAGCAGCCACCAACGTGGCCCCCACCGCTGCACCTGTGCCAGCGGCTGCACCTGCGGCTGCGGCACCGGCACCTGCCCGCCGCTTCTCACCCATCGTGCAGCATGGCCGGCGCAGCCGCAGCCGCAGCCGCAGTGCAGACAGCGGCGAGCGCAAGCAGCGGGGCAGGAGCCGGCGGCACTCGCGCCACGGCAGCCGCAGCCGGACGCGCAGCCGCAGCCGCTCCGGGCACCGGGTGCGCAGCAAGAGCCACAAGGGCAGCAGCGCGCGGCGGCACCGCCGGCGCAGCTACAGCAGCGGCAGCAGCCGGAGCAGGAGCGCCAGCTGGGAGCGGCGGCGCGCCAAGTCGCCTGTGCCTCGCTGGAACATGCCGGCGCCCGAGGCACCCCCTGCCCAGCCTGCCGCAGCACCCAGCCAGCCGCCAGAGGCTGCTGCCCCGGCGCCCCCTGCCGGCGGCTCGCCACCCAGCCCTGCCACCGCCACCGTGCAGCCTGCGCCCGCCCGCGTCACCAGCGGGGAGGCCGGCAGTCTGAAGGAGCAGCTGCGCCAGGCGGCAGCAGAGGCGGTGTCGCGGCAGCGCGCAGCGCAGCAGGCGCAGCGGCGGCGGCAGCCGGAGCAGCAACCCCCTGCTGCCCCAGCAGCCACGGAGCAGCGGGCGGCGCAAGCAGCTGCGGCAGCCCCCCAGGCAGCCCCCAAGGCAGCCCGGCAGCAGGCCCAGCAGCAGGCCCAGCAGCAGCGGTCTGGCAGCGAGGATGACTTGGAGGGCTATGATCCGTCCCAGTTTGACTGGGATCAGTGGCTGGGGGAGGAGGGCAGCGGCGATGCAGACGCTGCCCAAGGTGGCTCTCGCGCCGCAACTCCCGAGGCGCAGCAGCCACAGCAGCCAGCTGAGGCGGCAGGGGGTGCGGCGGCCCCGGAGTCGTCCAGCCACAAGCACCGCAAGCAGAAGAAGGAGAAGCGCAAAAAGTGAGTGGGGCACAGCAAGAGTGGCAAGCACAGGCTTGCTGCTTTTGAGTTGCATTGTGCTGCCTGTTGCAAGCTGAAGTCCATGGCATGTACATGGCTCTTGCAGCTGAGACTGCCGCCTCCCGCTGCCCGCTGCCCTTGCGCAGGCGGAAGAAGGAGAAGAAGCGGCGGTCGCGCAGCCGCTCGCCGTCGGGCGCCCCCCACGCCGCCAAGCGGCCGCGGGTTGCAGAGGCGGCGCAGCCGCCCAGCTCCCGCATGAGCGCCGAGGAGCTGCTGGCTTGGGAGGCAGCTGCGCGGCTGGCAGCAGGGGAGGTGGACGCTGCAGGGGCGGGCGAGTCGGACGACCCCGCTTACGACCCGAATGCCTATGACTGGGAGGGCTGGCTGGACAACTGACCAGCCCTGCTGCCGCCTTGTAGCATAGTGTGTACATGGTGTAACATGACTGCCTTGCAAGTGGCAGACAAGACGAGGAGAGAGCAGTGTTGCGTAGTGAAATCGGGAGGTCAGCCGCCAGGTCGTGCCAGCTGGGGGGGCGGCTGGAGATGATCCCCCCAACAAGCGGAGTGTGGCGGTTGTTTGCTCGCCGCCCTGCGGCGCTGCACCAGCAGCATGCTGGGCCTGGGGACGCGCCTTGCGACAAAGAGCACCGTGCACACCGCCGCGTTTTTCAGCGCTTGCTTGACCGTGGCGGCAGACGCCGCGGTCTCCTCACTGGCCAGCACCGCTGAGGGCGTTGGCAAGGTGCGGAGGGGCTAGCAGCCGTCTTAAACGGCAATCGCTCGAGAAAAACAACGCGGCCCGGCAGCGCCTGGCTCCGCTGCCCTTCCCAGCCCGCTGATCACACGTCCTACAGCACAGGGCAGGCGGTGCGGCTTGCGGGTCGCCCGCCCGCCGTTGAGCCGCCGCCGCCCCAGCCGCTCGCAGCTTCCGGCTGCACATTTCCCGCCGCACGGCATTCGCGGCCTCCACCCCACCATTGGTCCACCTGCTTCTCCTCCCACTTCCCCATTTATGCAGGGCGCATCACGCTGCCTGCGCAACCTGCTGGGCGCTGGCGAGGAGGAGGGCCAGGAGGAGCATGCAGTACACTTTCTGGCCTATGCGCACATTGCGCTGGCCGGCTTCCTGTCCACTGTCACCACCGCCTTCCATGAGCACTCGTACTGGACCGCCGCCGCCATGCTGGACCTGAGTGCGCTGTGGACCGTGTGGCGGCAGCACAAGGCAGCGCATGCGGAGGCAGCAGCAGCGGCCAGCGTGCGGCGAGCGGCAGAGGATCCTGGCAACGCAGCGGCCCACGTGCAGCTGCCTTCGCAGGAAGACATGCCGCTGCTGCTGCTGGCCTCGGCACACGCCAAGGCCGCTTACGGTGCAGCCGCACTGACCAGCATCAAATCTGCTGCCAGCTTCGCCTACCTGGTCACGCTGGGCAACCTGAGGTGAGGCGACAGCGGCAGACTTGACCTGTTGGGTGCTGAGCCTTCCCTGCCCTTTGTTGCTCCTGACCTTTCTGTTCTGGCGGCAGACACGTTTGCCATCCAGACAAGCTCTCCCCTTGCCCATCGCTCACCGCCCACTACTTTGCTGCCCCTCCCCCCTTGCTTTGTGGCCTTGCAGCAACCAGGCCCCCCGCCGCATACCGCTCAAGCAGCACCTGGCAGCACTGCAGCGGCTGACGGGCGTGCCGCCTGAGGATGTGCTGGCGGCGCAGTGGAACGCGCACCTGCACCGCCCAGCACACTATGTTGCCATCGACCGGCAGCATGGCCGCATCGTGGTCTGTGTTCGTGGAACGCTGCAGGTGAGGCGAGCCAATTTGCCTGAAGTGAGGGCACGTGCGTTGCTCGCCCCGCCTGCTGCCCCAACCCCTGCGCCTTGCCCGAGCAGCACCCCGCAGCCTGCAGCCCGTCTTACCGCCACCACTTGCGCCATCTGCTGTGCAGGCTGGGGATGCCTGCACGGTGCTGGACGCTGTTCCACAGCCAGCCACACTGTGCGGTGTGGCAGGCCATGTGCACGGCGGCTTCCTGGCGGCAGCCTGCAACCTGGTGCAGCCGGTGGCGGCAGCGCTGCGTGCTGCGGCCGAGCGGTGCCCCGGCTCCCCTGTCCTGCTCTGCGGCCACTCGCTGGGCGGCGGGGTTGCAGCGGTGCTGACCATGCTGCTCCTGGACATGCGGCAGCGAGCCGAGGCGGCAGCAGAGGCAGGCCTGCAGCTGGCTCCGGAGCAGGCGGCTGTGGTGGAGGCGCTGGGGCGGCTGGGCGGCATCCGCTGCATCGGCATCGGCGCGGCTGCTGCCTTCTGCCGCCAGCTGGGCATGGCCAGCCATGCGCACGTCACGTCCGTGCTCTTCGGGTGCGCAAGGCAGGCGGCATGCATGCGTTGTGTGTGGATGGATGCATGCCAAGGTGTCCTTTGCGTTGCAAGGGCGTTGCAATGCTGCAAGAGCTTGTGCTCCCTAGAGCTGTGGCCCTGCCCCCACCATCTGAACTGTTGCCTGCTGCCCCTGCCTTGCAGGGCCGACTGCCTGCCCATGTTTAGCGTGCTGGGTGCCCGGCTGCTCATCCAGGAGGTGCATGCCAAGAGCCGGCTGGCTGGGCTGGTGCGCGGCCTGCTGACGCGTACCCAAACCGGCCGGGGCAGCAGCGGAGCGGCCGGCGGTCGCAGCACCCTAGAGCGCTCCACCAGCAGCAGCAGCGCGGGCAGCAGCTGGCAGAGCGGCAGCACCGAGCCCTCAGAGATTGAGGAGGCCCTTGAGTGCAGTGCGCAGCCTCCCGCAGGCGGCAGCCGGCATCTGCGACGCTGCAGCAGCGCCTGGAGCTCCGCCAGCACCGCCAGCATTGCGGCCTTTGCTGCGGACGCGGCCAGCGAGGAGGGCAGCGAGGGCGGCAGCCCAGGCGGCGACCGCGCGCTGCCCATGTTCCCGCCAGGTGAGGCCCCATGCGTTCGGGCAGCATGTTGGCATGGGGAGGGCATGGCTCATTGCATGTTGCCTGTCATCGGCTGGTGTCTCCTGACTGCTGTACTTCCTCTCGATTGTCTGGGACAGCTGGCTGCATCGCAGGTGCTCAGCTATGCTCCCTCCCATATCACCTGCTCGCCTGCAGGCCGCATCCTGTGGCTGCTGCCTGACGAGCGCGACCCATCGGCCAAGCCGCAGATGGTGCAGGTGGACCAGAACGCGGTGCGTGGCTTGTGTGTGCATGTCTGTGTGTGTTTGTGGAAGCTGGCCTTTTGCTGTGACAGACGAGGGGGCATTGCAATGCATACGAGGCAGACCATCACTGATGCAAGTGCCCGCCCTCATGCGGTGCCTCAACCGACCCCCACCACTGCAGTTTGAGCGCTTCCTGTTCACCCTGGAGACCACCACGCACCACCTGCCGGACTCGTACAGCAATGCGCTGGCCAGCCTGGCGCAGTGAGGGAGCGGCTAGCCATGACACTTTGGGGCTGCCGCTAGCTGTAGCGCCGCAATGCGCAGGTACTTGATCTATCAGGCAGCGAGGCGCATCATCGTCCCACAGCCCTCGACTGCAGCAGGGTGCACCCACGCTTGCCGTGCAGCACCCGCCCTTGCTCTGCCTCTCGCCTCCTTCACGCCGTGCTCTCCCCTGTCTTTCATATTAACAACAACGCTGAGTGTCAGCCCTGCACCCAAATTTGTTTGTGCCTGCACCCGCCAATCGTGCCTTGGACCTTTTTTCCACACCTCACCCTCCGCCAGCCGCCAGTCCACACTCCCAACGTCCATCCGGTTTCAGTCGCATTTCTGCTAACACCGTCACGTGGCTCCAATCCTTGGCATTTTTCATTTTCCCGTCCGCCCAATTTTCTCGACACCCTACTGTAGCAGGCCTTCTCAGCTGTGCTGAGAAAGCCACCATTTTTCCCCTCGCCTGCTTTGTAATTGCTGACTGTTCTGCTCATTCACAGACACGGGGCATCGGCAGGCATCAGGCACGTTCAACGCTAGCATCCAAGCAGCAGGACTATGGGGCAGAGCCGCTCAGCAGAGGTGTACCACAGCCCGCCGTGCTGGTCCAGTTCGTTGCGCCGCTCAGGGTGTCTTGGCGCCGCCTGCATGCCCGCCAGCCGCGTTGGTGTCGGCGGTTGGGATGCCGGGGAAGTGCGGCCCCGACTGCAGGGCGGGGTAGTGGGCAGGGCAATGGTGCTGAGCGATGCATTGGGCATGGCTTCACACAGCTGTCCCCAGCACGTGACACTGAAGTCGTCTTCCAAGCTGAGGCTGCTCAGCATGAGCCTGTGACGGCCGGCCGGTCTTTGCGCACCTGCACGCTCTGTTGAAAGCTCTTGCCATACGGCGCCTTCTCTCCATGCGCTCCAAACTTGTCCACAGCCGCCTCTGTGGGGAGCGGGGTGCGGGGCATGCGCCAGCTGAGAAGTTAGTCGGTTGCTGTGAGCAGGTTGGGTGTTCATCCGTGTGCTGTCCCATCAATGCAGCAGCAAGCCAGCCCTGCCCATGGAGCCCACCCTGCTTCTGCGCCACCTCCTTCTGCGAGGACCACCACCACCAGGCCGCCCCGCCAATGCCCAGCACCATGGCGATCTTGTAGGCAGGCATGCGCGCATCACCGCCGCCCGCAAACGCGCTGCATGCAGGTGTGCGAGCAGGGTGGCAGCAGGTGAGTGGGATGGCTGCCACTGGGAGTGTGCAGCAGGCGTCCAAGCTCTCAAACAGTAAGCAACTCACCGGACCTGCCACGGAAGGCCACCTGCACCAGGAACAGAGGGCAGAGTAAAGATGAGCGGTTGGCCAGCCATGGCCTGGCGGCGACGGGCCGCCGCCGCCGCTGCCACCCACCAACTCTCGCAAAACTCCACCCTCTGCCTGTGCCTGGCCCTCCAGCCTGCTGCTCACCGCCTCCAGCCATCCTGGGCTGCTGTTGTTGGGTGGAGGGGAGGGAGTGGGCCAGGAGCTGGGTGCTGGCCTGTAGGAAGCTTTGTGCGCCTTGGACTGCTGACAACTGAACCTCTAGCCAGTTTGCTGGGCGGCAAGTGAAAGCCTCCAGCAGGAATCAGCCACCTTCTGCAGAGCGCCGAGTGGCGGCGACGCGGCGCCAGCGCATCCCATGCTGGGGGCCTCAGATACGTGCAAGTGCCTTCTTAGTTGCAGCTTCAGTGATTGTGAACCTGTTGGGCTTGCTCGCAGCTGGTAATGTGCAGCTTGGTGCAGCCTGCGGCCTGGACCGGCGTGCAGCGGCCGGCTGGCGGCACATGCAGCCGCAAGCCCAGCCCTTGGGCGCCATGCAGTGCTGTTCAGCGGCCTGCAAGCGACCCTGCGTCGCGGTGCAGGCCGCAAGGCGCGCGCCCGCCTCCTAGGACCTCTCTGCGGCGCAATGCGGCAGCTGGAGCTGCAGCCAGCACCTCTGAGGTGCGGAATTAGCTCTCAAACTTGGTCGGCACCGAGCAAGCCCCACACATCGCCGCTCGCCGCTCCCGCCTGCTCTAGCTGGCTAATTAAAACACGTGCTTCCCCTTCCCTGCCCCTTCCACCTGCCTGCAGGCAGCAGCAGCACTGGTCCAGGAGTTCAGTGTGCAGCACGAGCTGCCATGCGGCCGGCTGACCATCCGGCCGGCCCAGCCCGAGGACGTGGGGCCCGCCTCCGTGCTGCTCACCCGCGCGTTTGCGGGGTCGCTGCAGGGCGTGCCGCTGCAGGACGGCCGCCAGTACTGCGAGGACAGCTTGCGGCAGCCTCCAAACGGCGTGCTGCTGGTGGCGCGGTTGCACCCGGAGGGTGAGATCAATAACAGAAGCAACACTTGGCATGTGGTTGTGGGCTGCTTGGATCCCTCTGCTGCAAAGCACTACTGCTGCCTCCTCGCCCTAGCCATGCACCTGATCAGATCTGCCGCTCCTCGCCCCGCCCAATGCAGATGCGTCGCTGCTCCCACCTGGTCAGTCGTCACGCCTGATCGCCACCACGGGCCTGTCCTTCTGCCGCAGCACGCGCGAGCAGTTCCCCACGCTGCAGCCACCTGATGAGGAAGGTGCGAGCAGATCTGCACCGTGGTGTGGAGGCTGCCTTGCTGCCGAAGCACCATGTGTGAACTCCCACAGCATTTGCATATAAGGCGTGTGATCACCCACCCCCCACCAGCGCCGGCCTTCTCGTGCCTGGCTTCAACCACCTGGCCTCTCCCACCTGCTCGCCTCACCTGTGCCGCAGCCTACCTGGCCAACATGGCGGTGGATGCCAAGCTGCGGCGGCAGGGCCATGCCCGCCTCATGCTGGCAGCAGCCGAGGCGCTGGTGGCAGCCCGCGGCTTCTCCTCGATATGGCTGCACGCAAGGCTGGCGGACGCAGCAGCGCAGCAGCTGTACCTGTCCAGCGGCTATGCTGTGATGGAGCAGGACAATGCGCTGCTGACCAAGCTGCGCGGCATCACGCCACGCGCGCTCATGCGCAAGCAGCTGCAATAGCATGGCCAGCAGTCAAGTGTATGAGCGGGCATGCCAGCATGATGAGTGGTGTCCCGCATTTTGGCCTGCTATCCCCTTGCCACACCGTCAGGCCTGCATGTGCTGCTTGTGCCCAATAATTTATAAGCTTGGCATCGACAGAAAGTTAGCAAGTGGTCAAAAGTTGCGCCGCCCTTGGCCACCAGGCAGCACACTGTGTGCTGTGCCATGATGGCGCTGCAGGTGTGACCACCGATGCTGATGCTGGGCGAGACATGGCAGCGGCAACTGCTCGTGCTTCAAGAGCGGCTGCAATGTCCCAGTGCGACCATTGGCAGGCTCCCATCATATGCATCACGGCAGCGTGCAGGCAAGTCGCCTTGATGGGTATTCCTCTGCCTCCGCAGCCAACCGAATTGTTATAGCAATGTGTTAACACCCTCAGGACAGCAAGGCTAGGAGGAGGTGCGCCCCACGGGCAGGCACGGTGAGGGGGTGCACACAGGTCACAGCAACAAACGCGAGCAAAAGCAGAGGGCTAGGTTTGCCAACATTGCAGGCCGGGCCGCTCAGGCATCGAAGAACGTCGAGTAGCCGCGGCTGAAGGAGGGCGCGCCCTGCACCAGCACTGGCCGCGCCTGCGCCATCAGCGGCTCCCGCTCGCCGCGGGACGACCCATCGGCCGGGATGTTGAACGCCAGGTGGTAGCCGCTGCAGGCAGGCAGGGAGGAGTGGGCGCTGATCACTGCATGAACACACAGAGCCAGCGCAGCACGGCACGGGATCTGCCCACATGCAAAGCAGCAGCACCCATAGCCCGCAGCCCCAGCGGCACTCACTTGTTCCCCAGCTTCTCGGCCGCACGTAGGAGCGCCACGGCATCCGCCATGTTGGCCGCTGAGGCGTCCTTCTGCCCGCCGCTCACGGCCAGCCCATGGCCGTGCCCATTCTGCTGCTGCTGCTGCTGCGCCAGGGTGAGGAGCGCAGCCTCGTTGGCCGCCGCGGCCTGCTCCCCGGAGGAGATCCGCAGGAGCAGCTGCTGCTTCTTGGCCGCCTTCTTGGCCTGCGGGGCAGCAGGGGTGGCGGCGCATGACAGTAGGGTGAAGCGGCGGGTGGGCATACAAGTGAACCCAGCCCTGCCTTCCCAAGCCCCCTTCCTTCAATTAGCAGTCACAGTCCTGCACCGGCGCGCCTGCACGCTGAGCCTCCCCGGGCGGCGCACCTGGCTGTACATAACCACGCCCGTCACGGTGATGGCGTAGCCAAACACGGAGTAGAAGGTGACGGGGTTGCGGAAGTAGATGAGGCTCAGCACCACCGCCACCACGCCCTTGGCGTTGCCCAGCACCTGATGACAAGCAACAAGTGCACAGGAATGGTTGAGGTGAGAGCCTGAGTGGGACATGCCTGCCGCCTTGCCGGGTGCCCATGCAAGTGGTATGGAGGCGGTGGGCAGTCCTGCCTCTCAGCAGCCCAAGCTTGCCGCCAAGGTGCCACACCCAACCCCACCTGCAGCGTCAGCGCGCTGGTGTGCTTTGTGACCAGGAAGTTGGTCAGGTTGACAAAGTATGCCAGGAAGGAGTTCAGGAACAGCAGGGCCCAGAACGCTGCAGCAGGGACGGCAGAAGGTGATGCAAGTGAGGCCTGGTGCTGGGGCTTGACCCACGCCAACCAGCTGCTTTTGCGTTTCTGTGCACGAAGCGCAAACTTGCAGGCACGGCCCGCCCACCCTGGCTTGCGCCGCCAGCGCCGCACTCACATCCGTCCTTGCCCAGCTTCATGGCCAGCGCTGCGGCGTCCGGCTCAAAGAACAGGGTGGTGGGTATGAGCGCCACCACCGCCACAGGTGCCATGTACATCAGCAGGCTCAGGCTGTCCATACGCTCGTTGGAGTCGGACAGCATGATTCCCTGCGGCGGGCCGGCAGGATCGCAGGTCAAGGCCGGCAAAGTGGGCACGGCTGCCTGGCTGAACCAAATGCTGCCCAGCTGAACACCTGCAACAGCGGTTGCAGCCAGGCTGGCCCACCTGCAGCACACTCTTCAGCGCACGCGCCGAGGCCGCCGTGACTGCCGCCACAAAGCCCAGCATGTTGAACATGGGCTGCGTAGAGGGTGGCGAGGGAGTTGCGGGGTCAGTTGGTGGTGTGTTTTATTAGTCTGCAACTGAAGCGTGCGGCAAATGTTCCACGGCTGCCCTGCCTGCTGCTGGAATGCATGCAAGCCAGACAGACACTGCAGCATGCACAAGCAGCAGCAGCAGTGTACATCAAAGGCGCAGAGCACGCCGCTGCCGGGTGTGCGCACCTCGGCGCCACTAGCGATCACCACGCCCACCACCACGGGGACGAGGGACAGATAAACGGTGCGCGATTCACGCGTGTGCCCAATCATGTAGCCCAGCATCGCGGTGAAGGCAGGCGTCGTGGCGCCGATTGCCTGATGTCAGGCAGGCGGAGTGGCGAAGAGCGTGTGAGGAGTGGAGCGCAGAGGTATGAGGGCTGCCAAAACACCGCCCATCCTTCCACCTGCCACCCAATCACGCTGTGCTGTGCTGTCGCCTGGGGCTGCGCGGCCCGCACCTGGTTGAACGACACGGGGATGAAGCGCAGCGACACGTTGCCCAGCACGACGGTGAGGCAGAAGATGAGCGCCAGCAGGCTGATCTTGTAAAACTGCTTCCGCGACTTGACCGCCTGGAGAGGCACGCAGCGTGACGCCGCTACCGCGTACGACATGCAGGAGCATGCCAGCATGTGGCACAGCGTGAGGAAGACGGGGCATCTGCGGGGCGGGAGGGCGGCGGGCGCCATGAGAACCGTCGGCCGAGGGGTGCGCTGCAACCTGGAGGCCGCAGCGTTACAGTTACGCAGCCAGAGCTGTGAGCGGCGGGCTTGTGATGGGCCAGCGCAAGTGCCCCAGCAGCACACGAGGCGCAGTAAGTGCCAGATCAGGATCAGGCTTGCAGCGGCGGCCGACGCTGGCGCGCTCACTTGAACCCGAAGATGGACAGCAGGTACTTGTTGAGCAGCAGGACGCCAATGTTGCTGCCGTACCTGCGGGCATTTGTTCATGGGGTGTGGGGCTTGCAGCAGGGGTGGGCGAGCGCCTGGCACTGTGCGCCGGCTCGAGGGGAAAACCGGCGGGGGCAAGACGACGGGCGACGAGCGGGCGGGGCAAGGCGGGCGCCGCGGCGCGCCTGACTGCTCACCAGGACAGAATGACCACCCCGGTGACGAGCGGGGAGCCTGCGGCGCCCATTTTGGGCGTGCACCGCCCCTCTGCGGTTGCTCGACAGCTCCCTGGGCTGGCGGCGCGGTGGCAGCCTCTGACAGGGGTGCCTGCTGTTGCTGCGACAGGCCAGCAGTCCCCCGGCAAGCCAGGCGCCCACTGGTAGCGCTTGACTTGAGGGCCGCCTCACGCCCCGCCGCTGATTGTGTGCACGCCTGGGAGCAGCCCTGGGCCGGGAGGGAATGGCAGATGGCTGCAGGCGGGGCCAGCTGAGCTGCACACCAGGTGGCCAAGCCATGCATCAAGATCTGTGGCCCTTCCGCCCCTCCCCTGCCACACATTGTTTGCACAGCGCCATTGGCGATCCGGCGGCCCCTCGGACGCTGCGCAGAGACAGCCCAGCCAACTCGCAGCCCGGTCCTGCACGTCCACCTTCTGCCGGCGGCAGGGGCAGCCCCAGGCCAAGCCTCATCGCCGCAAGCCGCAAGGCTCACCCAGCTCCTCCCAACCCCACCAGCCATCAAGCCAAACCGCCGCCCACCCGCCGCTGCCACGATGCACACCGAGCGACGGCTCGCTGCGCTCTTTGGTGGCGGCCGGCTCAGCCGCCGAGACAGCACCAGTAGCGATGAAGCACTCGAGGACCAGGACTGCGTGCCACGCCTGGCAACCTGCCGTGCACCCCACAGCAGCACAGGCAGCGAGCAGGGCAGCTCGGGGGACGAGCGCACCGTGGCGACGCTCCGGCCGCGCTGGGCGGCGCCGCTGCAGCCCACGGTGCAGGGCAACCGCCCCACTGCTGGCAGGCAGACCAATCGAGCCAGCCTGCCACGCTGGGCAGCCCGCCAGCGCTTCACCAGCAGCAGCAGCGCGGAGGACAGCGGCGGCAGCACCATCACCGCCATGCCGTGCGGGAGCGCGGCTAGTGCGCAGGGGACGCCGCCCTGGATGCGCTGGGCGCGCCGCTGCGCCCTGTCTAGCAGCGACAGCTCTGGTGGGGCCTCCCCCGCCGCTTCGCCCAGCCCCAACACCTCGCCCAGCCCAGGGGCAGCCTCGCCGTGCTGGGCCAGCCCGCCATGGCAGTCGCCGGCTCACGCCAAGCCCAGCACCGCCCAGCTGTCGGGGCAGCGCACTGTGCAGCGCAGCCGCATGCGTGCGCCCACAGGCCCCCGCCGCTCCCTGGCCGGCGAGCTGGAACGCGCCGCCGGGATCGCGCAGCATGGACTAGCTGAGCCGGGAAGCGGACCGGTCTCCTCTCCTCCCGTCTTTGCGGTCTTGCCCCTGCTGGTGCCACCCGACCTCGGCGCACGCTTCAACCTGGTGCCGGCTGGCCCCGCTGACTGGAAGCCTGCTGGCCCCATGGGCAGCCCAGCGGCAGCCTCGGCTCACCTCGACTCATGGCTGCTTCCTGCTGTGGCAGCGGCGCTCAGCCAGGCTGGGCCACGCGAAAGCGCCAGCCCAGGGCAGAAAGGAGAGGTGGCAGGCGGTGGCAGCTGGGGCAAGCCAGCCACACACAGGGGAGCAGGGGAGCCGTCCTTCTCGTTTCAGCAGTGCGGCAGCCGGGTTGAGCTGCAGCAGGGCACGGTGGGCAGCTGGAGCAAGACCGAGGAGCCGGTGGCGGACGGGGAGCCTGCTGCTGCACCAGGCGCACAGCCTCCCTCCTTCTGGAGCCGATTGTTTTGCCGAGCAGCCTCTGGCGTCAAGGCCTAAACGTCCTGCTCAATCTCATCACGTCCATTTGTGACAGTTGGAGGCAGTCTCATGGAGACACGAAGGACGGTTGTTCAAACGTTGAGGAAAAAAGAAGCGACGTTCCCAGGCCGGCAAGTTGCGTCCATGCTTTGCTCTGGTGCCCCTACAAACACAAGCCGCTGCAGCTCGGAGAAGCCACAGGTGCACCAAAGATGCGTGTTGGAATTGTTCGAGAGTGCAGGTGGCAGGCGAGCGCTACACGCTGCCGCATTTAGTTGTGCAGTTGTGCCTCTTCAGCCTTTCACTTTGCCAGGACGGCACGTCACAGGAGGGGAGGCGGTGGGGCACCAGCTCGGTGGTTGCCAGGGCAGTCAGGCCCGCCAGCAACGCACAGGTTACTGTGCAACGCGCTGCTACGTCGATTGACAGTGATGAGCAGCATCCCCCAGCCAGGCAGTCGTCACCAGCAGCGGCGCATCGCCAGCACGACAGGTGCGCTCCGCCCACATGATGATAGGGGCGTTGAAAGCCTGATCGACAGTGGGCTCTCAGTCCGGTTTGACACAGTTTTACGCTGCCTGATCGCCGCTGCGGCGAGCGTTCGCGAGGCTTCATAAGCGGTGCGCCGGGCTCAGTGGACAGGGTGGTGTGTGCTGCACGCTGCTGACAACGGGATCGTATGGCCACTCAATACAGCAGCATGGCAGGCCGGGAAAGCCGCCGGCGATAACACGAACCCTAATGGCGCCCAATGCGGAGGTTGGGGAGCCAAGTGGAGCCTGCAGCACCTTGCGATCACAGCCCATCGTTTCCACGAATTGATTGGGAAGGCCTACGGCTGAGTTCAGGCACCGTGCGGGCAGCGACCGTCCCCTGCAGCCCTGCCGGATGGACGACGACTTTTTCAGGGACCTGCTGCCCCGGGCGCCGCAGCCCGCGGCGCAGAACGGCGCGCAGCGACCGCCCGAGCAGGACGATGTGCTTGTGAGCCCAAAGGCCGCCGGCGAGGCGCCCCGGCCGCCCCCAGCAGCGGCAAACATGGCGGGCGCGCCGATGGTGAGGCAGGGGACGTCGAGGAGGCGCAGATCGTGAGGTCTCGGAACTGCGCCTCCTCTCCCGGCTCCTGGCCGCCACGGCGACCCCTGCGATCATGTAGCAGTGGTGCAAGCGCTCCAGCACGCTGCGCGCCAGGCTGCTTGGCCCTGCCCACACTGCCGCCCGCCGTCTCCGCCCATGCCCCGCGCAGCGCAAGGACTCCACGAAAGAAATCGAGGGCGCCGTGCAGCAGGTGTTCCAGCGCTTCAGCGGCAGCCTGCAGAAGATACTGGAGGACATTGACAGGTGCATGGTGTTGTTGGGACGGTTGCTTGAGAGTCGACCGCAATTACCCGCTCGCTGTCCTGCTCTCTTCGGCGCCAATGTCCCTTGCAAGGCGTTCCTTCCTGTGCTCCGCTACTTTTGACTGCCCATTTCCTGCAATTGCATACAGGCGGCTGGAGAGCCTGGAGAACCGCACCGAGCAGATCAGCCAGGTGCGGCGGCAGCCGTGCCGTGCCTGTGCAAAGCCGTGCTGCTCTTGGCATGCACACAGCTCCCGTAGCCTTTCCCCGCGGGCCCCTCCCCACCCCATTCCACCTCGTCACCCCCACCCACCCCCACCTCTCACAACCCCACTCCTCTGCCAACAAGCAGGTGGTCACCGACCTGCAGTCGGTGGCGGGGCTGCGTGAGGACGCTGCCAAGGAGCGGCTGGGCGGGCTGGAGAAGACGCTGCGCGAGGTGCACCGCTCCGTACAAATCATCCGCGACAAGCAGGAGCTGGCCGAAGCATCTGCAGAGCTGGCCAAGCTGGCCACCGGCGGGGCCGTTGCCGCCACAGCTGCTGCACCTAAGCCCGAGCCGGCAGCGGCGCCTGCTGCTGCGCCAGTGCCCGAGCCGGCTCCCGCGCCTGAGCCGGCAGTGGTGCCGCCACCTGCGCCCGCGCCTGCCCCTGTGGTGCCGGCCCCTGCACCGGCGGCTCCAGTAGCGCCGCAGCCGGCGGCGGCGCCCCTCCCGCCCGCGCCTGCGCCAGTGGCGGTGGCGCCGCAGCAGCCGCCCTCGCCTGCCTACTCACAGACTGGCTCCATGCCAGCGCCCACCGCGCCCCCGGCGCCGCAGCCGCTGCCGCAGCCACAGCAGCTGCCGCAGCAGCCGCAGCAGGTGGCGCCGCAGCAGCCCTACGGCGCACCTCCTGCCGTGGCGCCACAGCAGGCACCCATGCCACCGGCATCGCCCTACGGCGCCCCACCACCGGCCGCCATGCCTCCGCAGCAGCCGCCCCCACAGCAGCAGCCGTTCGGCGCGCCGCCGCCCTACACCCCGCTGCCGCCGCCCCATGCCACGCCCATGCCGCCGCCGCCTCCTGCGCCCACGGCTGGCCCGCCCCCACCCAGCCACCACACCATGGGGCCACCGCCGCCTGCAGCCGGCTACGGCGCTCCCCCCGCCCCTCCCTCCTACGGCGGTGGTGCCAGCTACCCGCCGCCCCCGGTGTCGTATGGCAGCGGCGGCGGGCTGGGCCCGATCCCGCCGCCCCCGCCTGGCTACCGCCCCATGCCTGCCTCCTCCCGCCCGCCACAGCACCAGCAGCAGCAGCAGCAGCCGCAGCAGGTGAGCCTGCCTGCCTGGTGCCCTGCCTGCTGCTTGGAACCGTTGGCGGCGGCAGCCCTTCTCCAAAAGATGTAGTGGCCGGTTCGAACCGATCAAGTGATGCCCCTCACACTTTGCCCAGCCGGCCTAGCCGTTCAGCTGCCACGCACCTGCACCCCTCCCCTGCAGCTCTCCTCCCGCACCCAGAGCGTGCCGCTGGAGAAGCTGATTGACGACATCGCAGGTGGGGCACGGGCTTGGTCAGGCGGTGAGGGGTGAACGACTGAACAAGGCTGCAGGCCAGCATGGACTGAGATAGGTTGGCCGGCAAGCAACATGCAAACCGTCGGCAACAGCGCACCCACCCCACTTGCTGACCTCCGTCCCCTGCGATTGCAGTCATGGGCTTTTCCCGCAACGATGTAAGGCACCCGCAACACAGGCTGCATTCTGGGTTGTACATGCGCTGCATTCTTGGCGGGTGTGGCAGGCAGCGGGCAGCCGCTCTGAGCGAATATTATGTGTTGCTGACACTTTGGCGTGTCACGGCCGCGCCAGCCCTGCCCAGCCGCCGCTTTTGCGTACCTTCACAACTTGGCTGCCGCGGGCCTGTTGCCCACGCAGGTGCGGCGCGTGATTGAGGACATGCGGCAGAGTGGGCAGAGCATCGACATCAATGTAGTGGTGAGTGTTTATAGTTCTTCTTGTGGTACACCCGACTTGTTGCCATCAAGGTTACTCAATCTTCTGCTAACAAACGAGTTAGGTAGACGAGCAGGGAAGCTGTGCAGATGCATTGAATTGAATCGCTGAGGAGTGCTGGCATGATTCATTGTGCAGGTTGATCGCCTGGCGCGTGAGTCGTAGGCAGCAGCTGCGCCAGCTTGCCTCGGCGGCAGCACAAGCAGCAGCAGGAGCAGTGGCAGCAAGGTTTGCCTTTGGCGTCGCCACAGCAGCAGAAGTGGGCGGGCTGGCAGGGTCAGGAATGATAGCATTTTTTGTGCTTGCTACCGCGCTGCATGCTTGCTTCAGCCCCTTTGCATGTATCCCCCGTTCAATGCCACGCCTGCATGCGTTGCATTTCGGCTCTTTCTTGCACCCGGAGGGCCTGTAACATATGCACATTGTTGAGTTGCACCGGACGTAGGAAGAGACACACAATAGAAAGGGAGCGCACACCCACTCCTTGCTTGCACTGGAGATGTTACATAGTTTACAGATGCACAGGCCGACAAGCACGGTTGATTATTTTTGACAGCACGGTCACGTCCGGTTTCAAAGCAGCAGGAAGGCTTGCAGCCCTGCCAAGCCAGACACTTGACAGCCATGCCCTCAGGTGAGAGTGGGAATGAACATCAAGCGCCTGCAAAAACAGGGAAGCAAAGGGGAGCAATACTGCTGATGCCGGCCACACCAGTCGCATCTGATACTCAAGGATGGAGTTCCTGAAGATTCCATAGCACTACACAAGGCAGATTCCGGCGGCAACAGCACAGGCGCCTTCTTACCTGTGCCGAATCCATGCCACGATGCCGGCTACCAGCCCGACGCCGGCGAACGCCATCAGCACAATTGCGCCCACCAGATAGCTGTGGTGATTGGCAAGAGGAGCAAGCAGTGGAGGGTAGGACGGGGGGTGTGAGCTGTGAGAAAGCATCCGGGCGGCTGGGTACCCAACCTTAGCCCACACCAAAAGGCAGGTGTGCAGCACCCGGGGGACTGCCGGCTCAGCCCAAGCCCCAGGAACCGCCCATGGCTCACCTGTACGACTGCGGGTAGGGGTGCAGGTTCATTCCATAGATGCCCGCAACCATCGCTACAAAGGCCATGCCGGCAGTGACTGCATGGTGGGCAGACAACCAAGGGTGAGGAAGGGATCATGAAGCAAGGAAGGAGCATCCCAGTTGCAGCAGCTGCGGCCACACATCCCTCAGCAGCAGCCGCCCATTCGCTCCCAGCTCACGCGTGGTGACCATGAGGTCTGTGGCAACCAGCTCGTTTCTGAAGTAACATAGAGAGACGAGAAGAGGGGTCGGGCGCCACTTGTTGGATGTGAGTGCAGCGCAGCACCAGGCGCGGTGCCGCCACCCCGCATGCACCAGTCCAGCAGGCCCCGCCCCGGCCGCACTGTGCCATGAACACACCGTCGATGGTCCATCTCGATTGCCACCAAGTCCTCCACATCGTCGATACGCTCATTGATGATGAGCAGCCGGCGCAGGATGTAGTCGATCTGCGGGTGTGCGGGAGGAGGGCTGGTTGCGGTGGCCTGGTCCTAGCGCTGGCAACCAAATGGCCTGGTCACAAGCGGGTGCAAACCGAAACCACGCAAGCATGCAGCATGCGGCAAGCACAACATGCCAAAAAGGTTTCAGAGTGGTCTTGCCTGCAGGTAGTAGGACTCGAGTAGATCCTCGGCATCCTCAATTTCGTGGGGGTCCACCGCTGCGGGAGGGTGGAGGGGTGGGAAGCAGAGCAGCTGGATGGAAGCAGCAGGCATAAAATCATTGGTAGGTGTGCCATGTGCATTCTTGCAAGCCACACGCACCCAACGCGAATAGCTGTGACAGAGAGCCGATTGCCTGGCAATGCTGGCTGCCGCTTCACCCTCGCTGCGACGTGCAACCCTGCCCCTCCCACTTTCACGCACCTGGCATGGCCGGCTGCTCAATGATGGTCTCCCACTGCTCCGCATCCGACTCGCTGTCGCCGCCCTCGCCACCAGCGCCACCGCCGTCGGCGCCGGGCCCTGCACAGCAGACAGCGTCGCATGGGGTTGTGTCATTGGCTCAGTGTTGGTGGAGGAGGATGGCAGCCTGTGGAGCGGCAACTCGTGCCATCACAGCGGCGGGCAGTAAGCAGGCAACCGCAGCAGCCGCAGCAGCACATCAATACCCAACCTGTGGAGATGGCTGCCGGAGCCGAGGATGCCGTCTCCATGCCGCCGCCCTCCTCCAGCAGCGGCTGCCCCTCACCCCCCGCCGCCGCCTCGCCGCTTGCGCCGCCGGGGCCGCCGCCGCCTGCCGCATCCGGTGAGGATGCGCCGCTGGGCTGTGCAGCTGCCTTCGGCTTGCGCTTGAGGGTGCGGATGGTCCTCACTACTGTCCCTGCCCGCTTGAAGTGCTGCGTGCTGCTCTTGCCGCCGTGCCGGCTGCCGCCCACGCTGCCGCTGCTGCCGGTGCGGTGGTGGCCGCCGTGGCCGCCATGGCCGTCATGCCTGCTGCCATTCCCTCCCGCCAGCTCAGCGCCCGACCGGCTGTGGTGCCCCAAGTGCTCATGCGCCGGCGCTGGCAGGTCGGGTGCGCCACGCCCGCTGTGTGGGTGGCCGCCGTGCACGCTGGGCGGGTGCACAGCGTTGCCGCTCTCCGACATGGCATAGTGCACCTCACCGGCAGCGGAGGGTGGCCTGCAAAGGCAGGCAGGGCAGCAGGAGGGACAGAGGGTTGCACGTGCATCAATGACTGCGTGTAGGCGTGCTGCCGCTGCCTGTGCCAGGGGCGGTCATCTGGTTGCTGGGCTGTTATACGCCTGTTGCTGCAAGTGCGCTGAGACCCAGCTTCCATCCCGCCCACCTGCCACGAAGGGGGTACTGCACGTCCGCCTCGCTCGCGTGGCCCTTGCCCAGCACCGACAGTGGCCGCTGGCTGCCTGGCTCATGTCCAGACCCAATCATGGCAGACTGCACAGGGAGGTGTGTTGTTGGTTGAGGCGTTTCCATCAGAAACGAACCACGCAATATCGCCCACGTGTATGAGCAGCTGTGCACTGGACTGCAATACAAATCCAAGTCCGCAGACAACCATGATACAGCCAGTCAGCCACGCCATGTGCAGCTTGCCAGAAAATCAGCCCTCCCATTGCAAGCAGCCCCGTTTGGAACATGCAATCCCACCCACCCAACTCCGCACCTGGGACTTGTGGATGGCAAAGTGGTCAGGCGGTGGCCCCTCACCCAGCATCGCAGCTCGGCGCGCCAAGTACATGTCGGACATGTCGGCGTCATCCTCCAGTATTTCCTGAACCAGAATCAGAAAACAAAGAGGTGTGGGGTGACTGGCGCAGTGAGGAAACAGCAGTCATTGGTTGTTGTTTTATACAACAGCGCTCAGCTGTCGGCCGCACAGCGCAGCACCAGACCTCATGCCGACATGCCACAGGTGGCTCATGGTCAGCCCACATTCCCAGTGCGCCGCTGCGCTCAACAAGCTGTGAGCGCTCAGCCACCTTACACATGCACCCCAACTGCCACCCAACCTCGCTCCATCGCACCTCAAGCTCCGTCTTCACTCGCTGCACGCGCCCGGTGAGTCGGCCCATGACCTGCTTCACCTGCCGCACCTCCTCCAGCACCTCCTTGGTCACCTTGGCGGCCAGGCGGTCTGTGGGCAAGGAGCGGTCAGACGGGTTGTGGGCAAGGTGCAGCGGATTGGGGGTGCCATGGGGCGCGTCTGAAGCTAGCTGGCTTGGCCAGACTGGCAATGAAGCATGCAGTGCCTGGCATCATCGTGCTGCTAAGAGCTTGCATCGGCAGCATGCAACAGAACCTTGCGGATACATGCATGTAAGCATTGCAAGCCGTGCCATGCCATGCCATGCCATGCCATGCCATGCCTTGCCCACACCATGCCATGCCATGCCTTGCCACACCATCCCACGCCATGGAACATGACATTCATTCAGTTGACCAATGCCTGTGCCCAACCTGTGTCCTACCTATGGCGGGGTAGGCCCGCAGCTCCAGGTCATATACTTCGCTGTCCAGCGCGTTGGTGCAGGCGGCCAGCGCCACCTCCAGCGCCCGCAGCTCGTAGGGCGCGTCATAATCAAAGCCTCCTGAGTTCCTGTGGGGGGAAGGTGGCAACAAAATGACTGTGACTGAGAGCACAGTTTCCCCCCTCCGCAGCATGACCGCAACTGATGGCAGCATGCATGCTGAGCAGCCTGGCAGGCACAGCACCATGTCATGGCGACAGCGCGTCAGGCGCTTCCAGCGTGCCGGCCATGGTGTGCATTTTCACACTGTTGCAAGCTGCAACCCGCAATGTGCCCACCTGCTCAGGTCGTGCATGGTGGCGGTGCTCTTGCCGCTCCGCAGGCAGCGGCACAGCTGCCAGATGAAGGGTGAGTCCAGGGTGGGCAGTGTGGCCACGTGTGGGTCGCCTGCCTTGGGCACTGCACGCACAGGACGGGCCAAGACGAGAGTGGGTGTGCCTGGGCAGCCAGCCGGTGGATATGTGCTGCACGCCGGCCCACATGGCGAGCCATGGCTACATAGGGAGCCAGCATCAGTCGCAGGCATGCACGCCGTGCTGCTCACATGGCGGCACAGCCACAGGCATGCGCCCCCAGCAGAGCCCTCCACATCATAAATCTCACCAGACAGGACGTAGCACTGGTTGGAGCAGATGAGCATGCGCACAGTCTCCAGGTTGACCACCAGCGCCTTTGGCCGGATGAGCACGGCCGCGGGGAAGGGGATGGGCACCTGGTGGGTTGGGATGGGTGGGGCAGGCGGCATCATGCATGGGATGAGGCAAGCGGGCTATGGCAAATGCGCTCTGCACAGCTCAGCAAGGCATGCACATGCACCCACCGTGGGGTCCAGCTGCAGCAGGTCTCGGTAGCGCACACCCAGCTCCTGTGGTGGGGGTGGGGTGCATCATGGGTTGATGAGGGTGGGGCGCAGGGCACTCTGCTGGACAGCAGCTGCAGCAGCTTCCAGGAGGATGGCCAGCCAAAGCCAGGCTGTGAGATATGTGCTTTAATGCACGTATCACCCACCTGCACCAGTCGATGCTTGTCCACCTGCAGATCGGGACGGGGCGCAGAGCAGAAAGCATGAAAGAATCAGCATGCCTCATGCAGCAGCTAGCCACACACTGCATGCACACTGCACGTACCATGCGCTCTTCATGCCTTTACGCTACACATGCTGTGCACCTGCAACATAATGCCATGAAACACCAATGTGTTCTTGCTGCTGCAACTGCTCAGCCGTGACCCAGGCTGCTGCGCCACTGCCTACAGCCAACATACCTCCACTGGCGTAGGGTTCCCGGCCTGGTCAATGTGCATCCAGCGCCGTGCAGCTGCCCCTGCCACAGCCTGCAATGAGCCGATGTGCCAGGGAGCAGGCATGCTGAGCTGCTGTGCAGACTTGTGGCAAGGGCGGGCTCCATCCACCGCTGCCACTGCCTTGGTGCCCAACATCATGCACTGCATCATAGCAGCCACTCGCCACCCCGGCATGATGCGAGCGGTTCCCCAGCTTGCCTGTGGGCCTCCCCCCTCCAGCAGCGTGTCCCACAGCTCCGCGTTCGAGCCCTTGATCAGCGACGAGTGGCGCAGGCCGTTGGAATCATCATCCCGGCCGCCCGCCATCCTGCCTGGCGCGCCGTTGGCGACTGCGCCGTTGCCCCGCTCCCCGCCCAGCTCCTCGTAGCCAGGGACGTGGCTGTGACGACGCATGCAGCGCCCGCCTGTCCGCTAGGCTCAAGGGTGTGCAGGCTGCTGCAGGCGGCAGCGGCGGCGGCGGCAATGGACGGTGAGGAGGTGCAGGCCTGGCACTCGCACAGATCGCACAGATCGCACTCTGACACTGCCAATACATGATCATGCGCGCGGGACAGCCCTCTGAGTCTGCAAGAAGAGCAGGTGCTGCTGGGTGGGCGGGGGCGCAGATCTCCCGGGCCAACTCGCACCTTAAGTGCTGTCCCAGATGCTTCCAGAGGTGTTGTAAGAGCAGGGCACCACGCAGCGTTACGCCGCGCGCTCGCGCCAGGGCACTCTTTCCTCTGTGGCCGTCCACAGGCCCCAGTGGCTAGCGGACAAAAAGGAGGTGCAACAAAGATGCAGGATCACGCGCGAGAACCGCACTGCTCACTGTAGCAGACGCCACCCTGCCGCCGCCCTGCTGTGGCTGCAATACCTGCGCTCACGCGATTTCGGTGTTGAGGGTCAACCTGGATGGCTCAGAGGTGCGCGTCGGTTACTGTGTGGTACTATGGAGGAAAAGGCTTCAATCAGAACATACGGATCAATCATTGCAGTGCCGCTCAAAAAGGTCATGGCTGCCTGCAGCGCCACAACCGCCGGAAGGGTGGCGATCCGCAGACAAACGAGCTTGCAGACCGTCAGAATCAGGCAGAACCAAATTGATATGGGCAACTCAGGAGCAGGTCGCTAGTGCCTGGTGGCCAGCCAGCGCCATCAGCTCGCCACTGCCAGGCCGCCGCCACAGCATGCCGCTCACTGCTGCTGCTGCTGCTGCGCAGCACGGCGCGCCGCCGTCGCCTCCATGCGCCGCTGCCAGGCCTGCTTGAGGTTGAGACGTGCACGGGGCTGCTCCTTCAGGCGGCCCTGCTCGTCCATCTCAGCCGGCAGCGCCGCCGCAGAGTTGGTGAACAGCTGCAGGGGGGTGGGTGGCATGGGTACGCATGCGTCACCACAGTGCACCAGTGGAAGCGGAACCGAGCGGGCATGCAGCCGGGCTGGCCAGTGCACAGCACGCTTTGCAATGCAATCTGCAGCATGTGGCTTGCAGCTGCACCCCTGGCTGCCTATACATCACTCACATCCAGCACCACGACTGCAGGCCAGGTGAAGCGGTTGGGGGAGGGGAGGGAGGCAGGGGGGCTCGCATCAGTGGCACAGCAGACGCAGCGACTTGCTGTCTCTCTCACAGCCCATGCCGACAGCAGGCAAGGTGCTTCAGTCGTAGCATGCGCCTGCGAACGCTGCCGGCTGACAATCATGCCATGCACATGTTACGCCAGCTGGCCACTCACAGGCCAGGATGGGCGAGAAGTCGATGCCGCTGTGGGTTGGTAGGTGAGGGTGGGTGGGTGAGCGGGATAATGTGTTAAGTCAAGCAAAAGGGCAGCGACAACAACAGGCCAGGCCACACAAACCCAGAGGGCCACAGCACCAACAGCAACGAGGCGGGCCAGAGCGCGCGCCAACAGCTGGCTGATGCAGGCCCTGTTGCTGCGGCGCTGGCGAGACTGCTTTATTGCCACGCTTCGACTCGCTGCTGGCCTGTGCCACGCTGCCCGCTTACCCCAGGGGCGGGATGATGCCGCGGAACAGGTTGAGGTACTGCGGCAGAGGTGCACAAGGGGCAGGCAGCAGGGCGGCTCAGACTCGCAAGGAATCGAGTGCCAGTGCGCATGGGCTGCCTTTCCATGCTTACAAGCCAGCGTGCAGGTGCTGCCTCTGTCTGCCTGCGCTGCCAGCAGCATGCTCTTCGATCTGCCCGGCTGCCGGCCTCACCGGGTCCACCACGGTGGCCAGCGGCGTCACGATGGCCTGGGGCGGGTTGGGGAACGTGCAGCACAGGGAAGCAGGGAGGGGAGAGGCAGACCAGGTCGGCTAACAGCAGCTGCATCGCATCAGCACGTGCTGCAGCCAATGTCACGCCGGCTGCGGTGCACCAGAGCTTCCTCTTGCCAGCACGGCCCGCCCCGTTGGCACAGCCCGCCCCGCTGACACAGCCCCGCCCAGCACTCATCAGGTGAGGATGATGCGGCCGATGAGGGCGGCGTTGTACAGCTGCAGGAAGCTGTTGATGCCCGAGGTCAGCACCACCTCGGCCACGCCGTCTCCTGCAGGCAGCCATGGAAAGGCTTTGCAGGATCAGGGCTGCATGCAGCATGGCCGCCCTCAGTGGAAGGCTGGCGTGCGTGCAGGCAACCGCAGCGGCTGGGACAAACGTGGGCAGGGCAAGTGGCTGGCAATGTAGGCCAAGCACTTGCTGCCGCAGTGATTACCCCACCCTTGCGGCCGCGGCAAGCTGGCCCCACCTGGCAGGATGGCCGCAAACTGCACCGGCGAGCCGCGCACAACGTGCACGTGGCTGCGCAGCGCGGAGACGCCCGCGGTGCTGTCCGACATGCACAGCTCAAAGCCGCCATCAGGCCTGCGGGTGCATGGGCAGGCAGGCGCACACGGTCACATCAAGCCTGGCTGGGCTTGCATCGTTGTCTCCCAGTCCCCGAGCGCGGCGGCGGTAGCCGACGCGGCCAAATGGCTCACCCAGCCAGTGGGCGCCCATCGCGCCTGCGGCCTGGTACATTGTGCTCATACAACCATCGTGTAGCTGATCAGCAGCCGGACAGCCAGCAGGCGGGCAAGAGGAAGCCAGAGCCCCTCCAACACCACTCCTGGGCTAGGCCACGGCCCCACACGCTGCGCCGCCCACACATTGCAACCCACTGCCCAGATCAGGCCGAAAGGCACCTGTTGAGCTCCACCACGCCGCTTGCGGGCGCCGGGCGCGGCTTCCGGGAGCCGAACATCACGGGCAGCGCGTTTCCAACCCCACTAAGATGACAAGGATCGCCTGGAACGGCCGCCGGCACTGTGCCCGCCCGAAACAGCCCGCCTCCTGCTGCGCCATGACGTGGCGCTGCCGCCGGCGATCCCATCCTCGCCCGTGCGCAAGCAGCCCACGAGTGGGAATTTGATTACAGACGAACAGTTTGCATGCAGGGGCTAAGGGAGGAGAGATGAGTTTTGCTGCTGCCTTGGGCAAGGCCATTGCACAAAGAAGCAGGAGTGTGGGCAAGAGGGGGTGGGAGGCTTCGCAGGCACCCAGTCCCACCAGCCTCATTTATGAATGCTGCGTTTTATGAATAGCTTGAATGTGGTTAGTATGGGGTGGGGGGAGGTGGAAAAGAGGCAATGAACTGCAGATACAGGCTGCCTTAGGAGGGAGACGGAGTCGGGAGGCAGCCAGTGCTGGCAGGAGAGCCGGGCGTGCGCACCAAAACTGGGTAGGGTTCAAACATGCCGATGCATGGCTTGGGATGCATATTTGGCCAGGCAGACAGAGCCAAAAGGCCTGGTATAACGCATCCATAACCAGGCGGGTGCCTGGCGAGCAAACAGTGTAGGGACAAATCGCTAGATACATGTTAGTAGGCTGAGAGTGGGGAGTGGCATGGTGGCATGGCACGGTGCGCAGCTCAGTGCGCGGACCGTGGGCTTGGATTTATGGCGGTGAAAAGAGGCTCAGGAGGGTTGCAGAGAGAGCAGACAGGTAGGATATAGGATAGGCTCAAACCAGCACCTTGCGGCGGTGTGCTCGCGAGCTAACTCAGGCCAATGCTTGATGCTTTATTGAGGAAGCTTGCGGTGCCTGGCACGGCAGGTTGCCCCGCCTCGCCGCAAATGGTGGCTGCTGCTGCCAAGCTCAGGTGCCGGTGGCACACGCAGCCAGCAGCTCTGCAAGCTGCTTCTGCAGGGCAGCGGGCGCCTGCAGCTGGCCCTGGAGCTGCAGCGACATATCTGGCTGGGTTGCCGGCGCGGCGGACTGCAGCTGCGGCAGCGGAAAGCCAGGCAGAGCAGCCGGCAGCGCTGCCTGCTGTGCCTGTGGCTGTGGCGCTGCCGGCTCGATGGAGGCGACGGCGTGTGCAAAGCTGAGGCCGTTCCAGCAGAAGGGGTGCCCCGCCAGCAGGAAGCGCGCTGCCTGGACCTGCAAGCAGGCAGGCAGGCAGGTAGGCAGGTGGGACATGGCAACAGCTGTGCACACCTGCAGGTGGGCGCTGGGGCGCCGTCCTTGCCACACGTGCGCAGCAAGCTTTGCTGGAGCAGGCGGCCACTGCCCCAGCCAGCCCCAGCCCTGTGGCCCACCTTGGTCAGCAGGCCATCCAGCAGCTCGCCCATCAAGTCGCAGGCGGCGGCCCGCTCCTCCGCCACATTCTGCCCCAGCTGCGACACCAGGTCGTCCAGCTGAGCGCACGCCAGCGCACAGGCTGCAGGCGTAGCAACGGGGGATGGAGGCAAGGCGCAGGGATAAATGAGGGCGGGGCACAAACAGCAGGTGGAATGACCAAGGGATGAGGAGTGAAACGCAAGAGCGGATCAGCTGCAGATGCTTGTCCTGCTTCCCCCCACCAATGGCAGTTGAGAACAGCTGCATGTGCGAGTGCGCCACACAACCAGCAGCTTGCAACAGAGCACAACCCAAACAGCACGGCAGGCGCAGCAGCGCACCCGAGTAGCCCACGCTCTCCGCCGCCTGCAGCAGCAGCGCCTCCACCCACTGGCTGCCGCCGGCCCCCGGCAGCTGCGCCAGCTGCGCCTTCTGCAGCAGCCGCCGGCCGTAGCAGTCGTCGATGCGGTGCAGGAAGCGGGTACGCCAGTCGGCCAGCGCGGCGCACTGCTCCGGCGTCAGCCCCACCCGCGCCGCCACCATGCGCCACTGCTGCAGGCTGTCGGCGGGCGATGAGGCGTCGGGGCCGGGCGCCACTGGCATGCCGGCGGTCAGCAGGGCGGCGGCGTCGGGGCCTGAGGCGTGCAGCACCAGCTTGATGAGCTCAATGCCCGTCCGCACCAGGGAGGACAGGCGGGAGGAGGCATCCGCTGACAGCCCGGCGCCTGTGGGTGGGTGGGGTGGAGTTCCAGGTGCTTGCTTAGTGTTGTGGCGGCGGAGACAGCATTTGGCAGTGCAGGGTCTGGCCGAGCAGATGCCCAAGTGAAAACAGCAAACGGCACCTGTCTGCAGGCATGGCGGAGCGGTCACTGGGGGCACAGCGCAGTGGGCAGCCCTCACCGTCTGCAGGCACGCGCTCCAGCTGCACCGAGGCCGCAAACGCCTGCAGGTCTCGGTAATACAGGTTGAGCGCGCCCTGCACCTGCTTGGGCGGCGCGGCCACCACCCCGCTCTTGCCGTTTGGCGCGGTGCCGCTGGCGCTGCTGGGTAGCTCAGCCAGCGTGGCCGCCGACAGCGGGCGGGCGGCGGCGGTGGGGCGGAATGCGCCGCCGCTGCCGCCCACAGCGGCGGCGAGGGGCAGGCCTGCGGCATGGCCCATGGCTGGCGCTAGCGCATCGGGCAGGCTGCCGCTGGACGCTGCCTGCAGCTGCTGCAGCGTGGCGGTGGCTGTGGCTGGCGAGCAGCCCGGCAGGCCGGCTGCTGCCGTGGCCACCGGTGCCACGCTGCCGCTGCCGTCGCAGGCCTGGCCCAGCAGCGTGCGCAGCCTGGTTGTCTCGGCACGCAGCCGCTCGTTCTCCTCGCGCACCCGCTGCAGTTTGGCAGCAGTGCAGCGGGTAGGCGGATGGTGAGGCGCGGCAGGAGGGAGAGTTGTGTGCTGCCAACAGCGCAGCACAGGGCTGGGTGATCATGCTCGTGGGTCACCACACAACGCTCCCCATGAGGTTCCAATGCCACCAGTGGGGTCGCTAATTAGGCGCTCCCGGAGTGCAGAACCAAGTAGGTTGAGCGTACAGGCGCATGCCAACAGGCCGCTTCACACATCATGTGACCCTCCATCAATCAGCGTGGTAGGAAACCACACCCGGCACCCACCTGCAGCTCAGCATTCTCCATGCTCAGCGCCTGCACCTTGCGCTGCATCTCCTCAAACTGAGCCTTGCGCTTGGCGCGGTAGCGCTGCTGCGCCTGCAGTTGGCGGCGGGGGTGTGGGTGCGATGTGCTCGGTATTTTGGATGTGCGGTCCGATTACGAGAGGCAGCATGGCATGCAGCGGGCGTGTGGTAGCACTCGGGGTGGCGACACACTGAGCTTGCACAGCCTGCTGGGACATGCAGCACAGCTTGCTGTGATCGCGGGATTGTATGCACGCCTTGCAAGCCGCTGCCTGCCACAGAGCCCCACCTGCTTGTTCTGCTCCTGCTGCCGCGCGTTGCGGCGGCCGCGCTGCGACTGCGACTGCGTCTGCGGAGAGGCGAACATGGCGTGGCCTCCCGGCTGCGCCAGCATGGCCAGCTGCTGCAGCTGCTGCAGCTGCTGTGGCGGCACAAAGCTGCCTGGCTGCGGCTGCCCCGGCGCGCCCTGCTGCTGCCCTCGCTCGGTGGGAAACGTGGAGTGCGACTGGCTGCCGCTGAGCCGGCCCTGCGGCTGGTCCTCCACGTCCTCCATGTCCTCCGAGCCCTCGCTGATGGCCTCATCCCTGGAGTCAGTGGCGCCTGCCGATGGGTTTGCGGACCGCGAGCCCGGCGAGCGCACAGCCGCCAGCGCCGCCGCCGCCGCCTCCTCCTCCGGCTCGCTCTTGATGGCGGCCGGGGTGCCCTGCTGGGCGTCGGGAGCTGCCATGGCACGGGGCTGCCAGGCAGGAGCTGCCTGCGGGCAGGGAGGGCACCAAGATTAAAATGCCTGTTTTAGGCCAAGCGCTCCGCGGCGGGACTGCGGCGGGCGCGGTGGGGAGGCGCCCGGGCCCCGGCGGCAGCAGGAACGAGCTCGGGCAGCCTGCCAGCTCATGGCTGCGAGGTGCACCCGGCTGCCGGCCACCCAGCCGCTGGTAAACCCGTGTATGCGCCTGGCTTACTGGAACTCGCGCTTGGCGGTCCGCGCCAGTTGCTACGAGGCTGGGAGCCCCGCTAAAGGGAGGGAGGCGGCCGGATGGGGCGTAGGCCGCTTGGCAGGCGGGCGAACTTGCGCGTGGGTGGGTGGGTGGGGCACTGGCCTGGCTCCCCCAACACACTATGCAAGGAGCTGCCAGACAGATGTGGTTGGCGGGAGCAGGGTGGGGGCTCGGGCGTCATGGGTTGCAAGGGTCGCGCCGCCGAGAGGGGGCACTCATCATGCGCTCATCTGTGCGAACCGGGCTGCGGTGTTTCAGTCCAAAATCGCTGGACGGGGTCCGCAGCGTGGCGCCCATGCGGAGCCCTCGCTCTCCCGCCCCCGCGGTGCGCCGTGGGAGACGGGGCGGCACTAGGCCCGAGGGTAATTACAAGAGGAGGGCAGCAGCTGACGAAACCAAGTGGTTTGCGTATTAGAGGGAGCAAATCAAGGGCAAGTGCAGTGATGAAAACGCTGAAACTCTGAACGAGGGGTCTGAAAAGTGTGTGGAGCGCAGGGGCAAACATAGCGAGGTAGCGAGGTGCGAGCAGGCGGGCGATGGGGCGCGGCGCTTTGAGCCGAGGGCTGCGCCGCCGTGCCACGCAGCTCTAGCAGGCAGTGATGGGGAGCAGGCCTGCGGCAGAGGCCCGGGCGGAGGGCGGAAAAGGGCCGATGCCGAGTACCGGACTGCCGCACGGCTTCATGAATTCACATCTCTCGGTCGCTGTTCCGACTCGTCCAGCCAGCGGCCGGCGCCAGGGGCACCGCAGGGCGAATGAGCTGCTGCTGCGCCATCTCTGCTGGAGCCTTAGATGGCCGCCATGCCAGCGCGCTGTGCTGCGTTCAGTGGTTGAGCTGGCTCAAGCCGTGGGGATTCACGCGGTGACCATAGCCTGCGAGGAGAATTGAGGTGGGCAAGGCATGTCACCAGCATGCGGTGCACCTGCTGTGCTCAAACGAAATGCACAAGTGCCGCACGTTACCACAGCCAGAGATTATGCGCCGCACACATGTAGCTGTGCACCCCAAACCGGGCAGGGGCGCCGCGCTTGCTGCTCCCAGCGGGCAGCTCTGGCTCCCTGCACTCGTGCATGCCTCACCCCCAACTATCATGCCGGCTGCTCGCAGCCTCGCATGTCACAGTCGAGGGCTGCAGCTGCCAGCACTTGCCCCATTGGTTGCCCCCCAGCCCCGCCTCACCTTGCGCAGCAGCTCCTTCACCTCCTCCTTCTTGGCCAGCTCCATGGCCGACTTGCCATCCATGTCCTGCGGCAGCGTTGGGTGGACGGGTGTGCAAGGGGTGGGGTTAGGTAGCAGTGGCAGTGGACCAGACTGGGCAGCTCAGGGATGCCCAGCAATCTCATCGCCGACCCGACAATGCAGCCCAGGGCAGTCCGGGGCCCCATGTTGCCGCGCCATGGCCCCATGCATGGTCTGTGCTGCCTGCCAGTAGCCGCCTAAAACACACAAGCGGCGCACCTTGACGTTGGGGTCAGCGCCCGCCTCCAGCAGCTCGTTCACCTTGCCGTCGTCGCCCTCGGTGCAGGCCATGAGCAGCAGCAGGTCGCAGGGGTGGATGCCGCCTGCGCCGGAGCGGGCGGGCAGACAGGGGTCAGCACTGTGCGCTTTGGATGGCTTGGTGTGCTGCCCAGCCGGCCGCCAGGTTCCATGCAAGCAGATTCAGCTAATGCGTGATGCCGGTTGCGCACAGGACGCGTTGTGAATGTGCCACCCATCACCGCTCACTTGCAAGCATGGCCTCGCAGCGGTCGTACGTGCCCTGCAGCCAAAGGGGAGCAGAGCCAGGTGCATGAGAACCAGAGAGGCAGCCATGCAGCAGGGCAGGGCAGGGAGCCCTGCAGGGCTTGGGCTCGACTCCTCCTGCGCCACCAAGCGTACCCGTCTTGCACCCGCGCTGCTGCGCATCTGCACAGCAGACCATCCCTCTGCCTTGCCTCGCTGGCCAGCATGCCCATGTACATGAAGTAGTCCTGCACGTCAGACGCCTGGTAGTCGTCGCGGTGCTCGCCGGTGAAGTACTCTGGAGCAGACCAGTGCAAAATGGGGAGGGGATTTGTGGAGGGGCCAGGCCAGCGCAATGGTGCCGCAGCGGCAGCGCCCCGCTGTGCAGGTTTGAGGAGGCACACACACGGCAGCGGTCCGCCACCTGGCGCCCCGGAACACCACCACAGTGAGGCATAGCAGGTACGCGTGTAAAACAGCTCCACGATCTTTACATACTGCTGTAGTAGGGTGCCCATCTCCCCGCCGCCGCTGCCGAAACAAAGCCTGGTGCCCGCCCTGTTCAATACCGAGTCAACCAAGCCCAGCCCAGGGCCCTGCCCATTCGCACCTGCATCGATCGACACGCCGCTGTCGTAGCCGCGCTCCTTGCCGTTCTTGTCCTTCTGGCCGCCGCCAAACTTGAAGAAGGCACGGCAGCGGGCGCCGTTGCCGACGGCGCCGCGCAGCTGCCGCCCAGCCAGGCTGCTCCGCTGCACGCGGGCCTGCACAGCGCTGCCCGCAAAGGTGCTGAGTGCCGCCTGCATTGCTGTTGCCGCGCTGGGGCGAGGGGGAGACAGGGAGCGCTGGGCCGAGGCGAGCAGGGAGCGGGCGGGCAGTGGCTGCAGCTTATGCAGGTCCTGGTGCAAGCGGGAGACAGCAGCGAGGCCCAAACCAGCGCCCCCTCCATCTCACCCGCAATCAATCTTCTTCCATGCAGCGGCTCGGCCATGCCCATTGCCCGCCGTTCCGCTCTTTTCGCGGCTGTCATGAGCGTCTGACTCAATTGCGAAACGGCCGGGGCAGCGCGGGAGCAGGGTTGCAGCCATTTCACAGCGCCGCTGCCCCGTCCCGCTCTCCGCTGGCGGCTGGTTTCCTTGCCAAAGGTGCACCCTCTGCACTGCAATTCTGCCCTAGGCGTGTTTTCAAGGTGAGGTGCTGTCTTCACCGTGGCCATGTGTGGGCCTGAGCTTGGCCCCTTGCGACACGCGTGTAGCTCATCCCGCCAGGCCTGCTGTGGGGCCGCCCGGCGGCGGAGGCAAGTTGGTTGTCGGCCAGTTGACGTTCTGATACGGGCGAGCTACTGCTAGTGCTGCATGGCACCCTCCCACCTTGCAGCATACAAGTGACGGAGGTATGGGCTGCTGCCGCTACCAGCAGATGGACAATGTTTTTAACAGAAGCACGTGATGGCGACCCGAGGGATGCGCGCTCAAACCCAACCAGCCAAGCTGAAAATACTGTGTGTGAGTGCAGCAGCTGCACCTGCATTGCTCGCCAAAATCAAGCCTTCAACAGTCAGGGCAAAGTCGGCAGGCACAGGCTGGGCATCGGCACCACTGCAGGGGATGCAACTTGCCCGCACGCGAGCTGGCCTGGGCGCCGGTTGGTTGGCTGCACCGGGCTGCGACACACCCAGCTGCACTGCATGCGCTGAAACATTGCCTCAGCCACACGTGCAAGTGCCCGGCAAACCAAGGCTTCTATTCGGCAGGCCTGGATGGAGGCACGCATGCGACTGGCTTATCCAGGGGTTGTTGGCAGGCGGTTGGGGGCACCACAGCTGCGTGCGTAGGTGGCTGGCTGGCCGGTGCGCCAGGGCTGCACCACTGCAAGCTGCAGGTCCGTACTGGTTGGATATGCAGCTGACTGAACTATCCAGCAGCGCACTACGACAACTGCAACACCCTCTTGGCAGCGATGTTGAGCTCTTGAGCGAACGGCAGCAGGGAGAGGCGCTGCCCAAGGCTGTGCTCAGCCAGAGCACTTCCAGCAACAGAGCGTGCAGGAGCATGTACAGAAGCACAGGTGAAAGACGGAATCCTTCCCCCAACCAATCCCGCAGGGGAATCAAGTGGGCAGGCGGCAGGGCGGCGGCGGCGGCGGGGCGGCAGCGGCGGCGCGTGTTCGACTGCCTGGAGGTGCTGCGCGCTGTCTGCAAGCTGCCTGACAACCAGGAGCTGCCCCAAGCGGCATGGAGCTGGATGGGCCGCCTGGCAGTGCGAGGGCAGCGAGCGGCAGGGTGGGCAAGGACACCTGCCGCTTCGGGCTGGGTTCACGCATCATCCCCATCCGGCAGCAGCCCATCGCACACAAGATCGGGATGGGAGCACGCAACCAGGCGCATCTGAGTGACAGGCACCGCACGCTCCGCAGCCCCGATGAGGCGACGTCGCCTGCCGAGCCCTTATCACAGCGCGTGCAAGTGCATTCTCCTCACTCTTTCACACTTCACCCTCCCACCCAGCTTCGGGTAGTGTCGCTCAACACTTCCCAGCTGCGATGGCGGCGCTCTGCCAGCAGGCGGCCTTCACCCAGGCCAAGCCCAATGTTTTCGCTGCCCGTAAGGTGCGGGAGGTCTCTAGGGAGCGCCGGCGGGCCGCCCCGCGCAGGGGACCGCGCCTGGACCGACACCAGGCACCATGCATGGCGCGCGGCGGCGCAGCCCCAACCCAAAGCCTCTCGCTGCCGCCGCCCCGCCTCGCTAACCATCGCTCTCTTGGTGACCGGATGCTGCAGGCCCAGCGCTCGGTGCGCGTGGCCGTGAAGGTGCAGGCCGCGGTGAGTCGCCGGCGCCGTCCCGTCGCCGCCGCCAGCCCTATCCGCAGGCGCCGCCGCGCTATCTTGGGCGTGCGTGTCTCATTCGCGCCAGCCCTCTTGCCCCCGGCCCCTGGACCCAACCCCTTGCCTTTCGCTTTCATTTTCACCTGCAGCTGGCTGCGGAGAACTACATCACCGAGGTGCCCGAGTCGCTGCTGCGCCCCGGCATCGATGACCCCAACAGGTGGGCACATGCCGCACTGCAGCAGCTGCCTTTGCCACGCGCTGCCAGCCACCAGCAGCAGCTGCAGCATGGCATGGGCAACAGCAGCATGAGTGCAGCCAGCGGCTGAGCAAGTAGCCCAGTGCTCTCTCTGCCGACGAGGAGAAGGGATGCGCCGCCCCGGCCACCTTGCGCCAACCTTCCGCCCCTCTGCCCCCGCCCCTTCCTCCCCACAGCATGCGCGGCCGCTTTGAGAAGATGATCCGCGGCATCCAGAGCAAGGTGTGCGCGGCCATCGAGGAGGTGGACGGCAACACGTTCCGCCAGGACGCGTGGACCCGCCCCGGCGGCGGCGGCGGCATCACCCGCGTGATGCAGGAGGGCAACGTGTGGGAGAAGGCGGGCGTGGCGGTGAGCGTGGTGTACGGCACCATGCCCGCCGAGGCCTACCGCGTGGCTGTGGGCAAGGACATCCCCTTCGACCGGGTGAGGGCCGCGGGCGGCAGGGCCGGGGGCAAGGGGGGCCTTGGTTTGGTGAGCAAGGGCTGCGCAATTGCATGCAGGCAACAGCCTGCCCTGCTTGCAACGCCCTGCCCTGCCCCTAGCCTCTGCTAAACCACCCCCTGCCCATCCTACTCTGCAGGACGACCGCGTGCCCTTCTTCGCGGCCGGCATCTCGTCTGTGATGCACCCCTGGAACCCCCACTGCCCCACCATGCACTTCAACTACCGGTGAGGCTCAGCGGGCCCTGGCGCTTGATTCATCGCATTCACATTGTCACCTGCCCTGCTCTTATCCCAGCCCCCGTCCGCCACCACCCTCCGCTCATGCTCTCTGCCTCCTCACCCCCGCCTCCCCCGCAGCTACTTTGAGACTGAGGACTGGAAGGGCATCCCCGGCCAGTGGTGGTTTGGCGGCGGCACCGACATCACCCCCAACTACATTGTGGAGGAGGACATGCGCCACTTCCACGGCGTGTACAAGGTGCGCTGCACGGGTCAAGCACCAGCCCGCAACCAAGCCAGCCTTGTGCACCAGCCACTGCTTGGGGGCTGGCGCTGCATTCCCTGGCCCTCCCCTCGCCTGCCTGCTCTTGCTCACCTGCCCCTACTCCTTCTGCCCCCCGCCGTTCAGGCCGTGTGCGACCGCCACGACCCCACCTGGTACGAGAAGATGAAGCACGACTGCGACGACTACTTCACCATCACGCACCGCGGCGAGACCCGCGGCCTGGGCGGTGAGTGCAGCATTTGAGGCAGCGGCTGTGCGCAGCTGTTGTGGGCAGCGGCAGCCAGGTGGCAGTGTGTCCTGCCTGCAAGGGCAGCTAGTGTGACCACTGGCTGGCATGCTCCCACATGCACTCTCCCGGCTGCCCCTCCCCCATCTAATCCCCTCTCCTGCCTCCCCCTCCTCCCCCCTCCTCCCCACAGGCATCATCTACGAGGACCTGAACGACCGCGACAAGGAGAAGATCTTTGCCTTTGCCACCGACGCGGCCAACCACATTGTGGAGTCGTACGTGCCCATCATCAAGAAGCACAAGAACGACCCCTACAGCCCGCGGCAGAAGGAGTGGCAGCAGATCCGCCGCGGCCGGTGAGCGCGCTGGGGCTGCGGTGGGCGGTGGGCAGGGGGCAAAGAGGCAGCAGCACTGGCGGTGCCTTGCCTTGCCTCGGATGCAGCCGGATTGCGGCGCTGCCGCTATTTCTCCTGCACTCCACCTCACCTTTGCTCCTGCCCCTCCCCGCAGCTACACCGAGTTCAACCTGGTGTACGACCGCGGCACCATCTTCGGCCTGAAGACCGGCGGCCGCATCGAGTCCATCCTCATGTCCCTGCCCCTGACCGGTGAGCCATGTGCCTTCTGCTCACCCTCGCGTAACAGCGGGTGACCGCTGCTGCCTCCCCTGCATGCCAGCAGTGCCTGCCTGCCGATGCAGCAGCACCAGCACCAAGTGCGGCAGACCCACTCACCGCCCTTCGCCCCTCCCCCCTGCTTCCCCTGCCGCAGCCAGCTGGCGCTACGACTACCAGGTGGACCCCCAGGGCCCGGAGCAGAAGTTCCTGGACGCGGTGCGCAACCCCCACTCCGTCAACTGGGTGTAAGCGCCCGGCAGCCTGCCCTCGTGACGGGGGCGGCGGCAGGCGGGCGGCGCTCGCCACCGCCCCACGCTGCCTCCGCCCCGCGCGGCCACGCGCCCACGCGGCGCACGCTATAGATACAGCTTTTCCAAAGCCTGACCCCTCTTCCACGCCCCTCTCTCATCATCTAGTGTGTACCCTACACTTGGCCTGTGGTTTTGTCTCCCCAACATTTTCCTCCACCAACCCCTCGCTTTTTGCTTGCTGCTGAGGGCGCGGGCGACATTGCCCTGCGCCCTTTGTGTACTCAATGCACCCTCCCAATGCTTTAATCCTAATTCATGCCAAACTGCGCATGCTTGCGGGGGCGCCCCCCAACCCCAACCCAACACGACATTGTAACACGCCCGGCCGGCAACTTACACAGTCAAGTCAGATATCAGGAAGGGGGCAAGTCAGGAATAACAGCAAGGAGGGCAGCGAGGAGGGGCAGCAGCAGCAAGGAAAGGAGGTGATGACAAAGGCAAAGGGGCAGACTGGCATGAAAGCGGGAGGGTCTGTTTGCATGTCATTATGGTTGGGTGCTGCCAAGCCTCGCCGCAACCTGGGTCTTCAGGCAGCGCAGCATGATGTCGTACCCGCCAGGCACGGGGTGCACCTGCACCAGGAGCAAAGGCGGTAATGCTGGTCAGTTGCAGGAGTGTGCATTCTCAATGCCTGCCCCAAGTGAGGGTCTTGATTATGGGCCACCCCATCCCACATGCGCTTATTGCCTTCCAGTCACAGCAGCCCGTCCTCCGCATTCCCCCTGCTTTCCTCTCCCTCCTGCACCACCCTGCCCCTCACCACCCTGCCTCACCCCGTCCTTCATGTCGTCAAAGCTGGAGGGGTCCAGCCCGGCGCCACACAGGCTGAAGAAGACGCGGGGGTGCGCCTTGAGCATGGCGCCGATGGCGTCGCGCATGGGGATGTAGCGCCGCTGCCAGCTGGGCGGCGGCGGGATGACCAGCAGCTGGCTGCCGGGGTATGCTCGCTCCAGCCAGGTGAGCAGCACGCCCAGCTTGGCGGCGGGCTGGGTGTCCATGTCGTTGTTGGTGCCGATCAGGATGGCAATCACCTGGCGAGGTATGGGGGTTGTGGGGAGGGCAGGCAGAGCGGAGGGGGTTTCCGTGGGAGCAGCAGCACTGGAGGATAGGCGACACATGAGCAGGCTGGGCTCCACCGTACGGTGATGTGCAAAGCAACTGGCATTCCTGCCACAGCCGCCACACCGCTCACCTTGGGCCCAAGCGCAAAGCGCTCGCGCCCGCCCATGATGCGCCATGTCAGCTCCTCCACGGTGCTGGCCGACACACCCAGGGGGAGGGCATCGTACTCTCCAAACCACTTGTCCCAGGTCTGCGGGAATTTGAATTGTAATGCCGCGGTGATCGAATCGCCCCACAGCACAAAGTCCAGCCGCCGGCGCTCCTGGTTGGCATCCATAACCGCCTGGCGGTTGAAGTCCAGAGACTCTCGCCGGCTTTCCCCTGGTCTGTCCAGCTGCTGCGCCCAATCGGGCAGCGGCGGCAGGGCTGCCGGCTGGTCCGCAGCCGCCTGCATGCAGGAGGGCGGCGGCCACTACGCATCGGCGGCGGGCAAGTTTGAGGGCAAGCCAGGCGCCACAGCCTGGCGGCACCAGCCATCGTGATGCCATCTGACCCCGCTATACAATGGCTCCAACAGTGCCTGCCCCTGGCTTGGAGAGCTCGCACCTGGATGTATGCCGGCACCGCGCGGGCGGTAGGCAGACTGCCGCTGTGGGCGGCAGCAAGCAGCGCGCATAAGAGCAGCCGGATCCCTACTCCGCGCGCGTTCTGCATTTCAGATCTGTAGTGTTGTGCAGCGCCGCAGGCGGGGAGAGTTCCAGCGTGGTCGAAAAGGCGGCCCGCGTCCCTGGCCGTGCTCGCGCGCCTCTGACGGGCTAAAACCTAGATTTGTGGTGCGCTTGCATAGATCCTGCCGGCGAGAATCGAAATTGAGCTCCGCCGCCTGCTGCTTCGGCCCCTTGGCGGCAGCCCCGCTGCAGCACGGCCGAGCATGCGAGATCTGAGTTCCGAGGCACCACGCATGCAAGGGGGAGGGTGTGAGCACACCAAATGTTTGTGTATCCGACAGTCTGGTAAAGGCGTGCATAGGGTTAAAGGGCATGCACGGCCGTCAAGTGGGCTGGTGTTGGGAGAGCAAGGGTCAGTTGGCGATCCCTTCCCATCAAATGGAGCCGCGACTCAACCATGCTTGCCGATGGAGGGAAGGCAGGCACATACCATGATGACCAGACCATGTCCATACTCTGTGCTCCTTTACATACAGTGGCTGGAAGCGTCTTTGATGCAATGCTGGGAGCTTGGCAAGCATGCCTCAAGGCAAAGGAAAGCCATTATCCATTGGTGGGCGGCAATACGCATCTAGGTAAGGAGTGCAAGAGTACCGCAAGGTCGTAGTTGCAGGTGTACACGCAATGGGATGATAGGACAACAGTATGGACAACCAACTGTGCAGCACAGGCAAGCGCTGTGCACCTTGCCAGAGACGTTCATTAGGTCCACACGTCAGGCGCAGCTGTGCCGCTCAGACCACTGTGCCGCTCAGACCACTGCGTACCCGGCCTGGCCGCCGCCGCTGCCCGGCAGCGGCACAGCCTGCGGCGCAGTGTTTGGGTCTTCCTGCTCCTGTGCTGCTGCCTGGCTGCCGCTCTTCGTCTTCTTCTTCTTGCCGCCAATCTTTCTAAACAGGTTCATGATCACGTAGGGGGCCTGCAACAAGCAATGTGTGGCAGCAAGTGGGACATGAGACGCTGCTCAGCGGCTGGCACTGAAGTGCAAGGAGAGGAAAACATGGCCCAGCCGCAGGCATTAGCTGTTTTGCGGCTCGTCTTGCGTTGGTGGCCGGCCCCAGACGCTCGTGGCCCCGCTGGCCATGCTCACTCTTGGCACCAACGACCCTCACCTTCATGATGCCGTGCTTGGTTCCCCGGCGCTTCTCGTACTGCTGCACAGCCTCCTCATCCTCCTTGTCCACCAGGGCAGCGTCCTGAACAGAAATAGCGGCAGGTGGAGGAAGGTTGATACAGCGCCAAGTGCAAGCCAGCAACAGCAGGCCTGAGTGGGGAGGTCTGCCAACAGCACGGCAGCGCAGCGCACCGAGGGCTGTGCGAGAGCTCTATGAGAGAGCACACAGCTTCAGTTGCAAGACAGTAGCGGCACATCAGGACCATACATGCGAGGCGGCACCCCAGCGGCGGTGTGTGGCTGCGGCAAAAGCATCTCAGGCGTCAGGGCGGGTGCTCACCAGCTTGCTGACGCCCTTGCGCCATCCCTGCAGAGCAACAGGGCGAAAGGGACGCACGCGGTGCTGAGAGCAGCCGTGGGAAGGGGCGGCCTGCGAGCCTATTTGAGCGGCTGGCGGCCCAACTGAGCAGCGCGCTCACCACTATGGTCAGGCGGATGGGCACCATGTTCAAAGCTAGCCAGAGGAAGCGCTGGGCTGCGGCTGCTGCGCAACGCTGGCTTGCAAGCAGTGGTGGGCAGGCCAAACGATGCACCAATGCACGCGAGCACGGACTGGAGAAGTACCGTGGGCAGGCGGCACCCAGCGCCACTTTCTGGGCCACCGCCGCCAGGTGGCGAGCGGTGGGGGGAACTGCCTTCAGGGAACTGCTCTCTCTGGAATGTTCATCCAGCCTGCCTGCTATGGGCTGAGCCCAGCACTTCCGTCTTGTGTCATGCCTTACATGGAATGGCAGTGCGGTCAGCGACTGTTCTGGTCAACGGCGTCTTCGTTGCTGCAATGTGCTGCCTGCGCCGCGGTCACATGAGCGTGGACAGCAGCAGGCCCAGCACCAGCATGCCGCTAAAGGCGATGTGCCACTTGGTGGCCAGGAACTTGAGCGTCTTCAGGCCGTCAGGGTCTGCAGCTCGAGCGAGGAGGCAGTCAAACGACTTCAATGCGCATACACAAAATCAGCAGGCTGCCGCTTTCTTCCCCTGTGTTGCATCCTGTTGGACACAGAGGTGCAAGCCTGTCCCAGCCCAGCCCCACCCCAGCCCCACTCACTCATCAGGTTTGTCTCCGCCAGCTTCACCATCTCTCCCGCCATGCCGTACGCCACAATCACCGAGGTCAACACCGAGAAGGGCAGCACGCCGGTGAAGGCGAGGGCCGCGGCCAGGATGTACGTGGTGCCCACCGCGCCCTTGAGCACCTGAGCAGGAAGATGGGTGGGCTGAGGGCTCCATTTGAAGCACTGTGATCAGATGCAGGGAGGGCTGCCATGATGCAGCACTCGCACCATGTAACCGCCATATACACTGCTGCCTGGCAGCTCCCTCCCAGCAGCGCACCTCTGTGCCCTTCTTGGTGCCCAGCCGCACCAGCGGCGACAGCTTGCCGTGTGCACGGTCGCCCTCAATCTGCGGGAAGCCCGGGAGTTGCTAAGTCGAACCTGTGCGCAAAGCTGGTGGGCAGACCCTGGTGCAATCTGCTGCACGCACTGCACCAATCCCACCCATGTATTACATCGAATGGCGCCATGTATTACATCGAAAACAGAGAGCGCTGCCGGGCATGCGTGGCGGTGCAGCCTGCAGGCAGCAGGTGCTGGGCAGGCAGCAGGAGCAGGAGGCCAAGCCCACCTGGTGGAAGTGCGCGCAGAACAGGATGACAGTGGTGGTGAGGCCCACCAGCGTCGACAGGCCCAGGATCATCTTGTTGAACACAGCCTGGCGGGGGCGCGGGGTTGAAGAGGGCAAGCGAAATGGCATGGTTGCACAGGCAGGCAGGCAGCTTGATCGGAGCAGGTGGGCAGGCAAAGCAGAGGGCGCACAGTACTAGGTGGCTGGGCATGCGCAGCAGGGCTGTCAACAGCGCCAAGCAGGTTGCGAATGCGTCGCTGCTTGCAGGCACAGGCCCAGACTGGCTGCAGAAGTTGGTACTGCCACCACAGCTGTGCCGCATGCATAGAGCGCAGCGGTGCCCACCTGTGCGGGCGGCACTTGCGCAAAGTAGAAGGCGCAGGTGGCCAGCGGGCCAAAGGCCAGGAAGCACAGCGGCTCGCCCAGCCCCAGGTAGCTCCACCTGCCGGCAGGATGATGTAAATGGGCCGACATCAGCGATGGGTGCAGGGTACAGTGCCAGCAGTTTGCAGGGCCGCAGCGCAGCCCCAAGCCTGTGCCTAAGCTGCTGCTGCAGGCCGCGTGCTGCCTGCCGCCAGCCGCCATTGCTGCCACCAGGCCAGGCCCAGGCACATCTGCCCCAAAGCCCCTGCCCGACCCCTGCCCCCGCCCCTGCCCCACCTGAAGGGCGGCCCCTGGTAGATGTAGCCCATGGCGATGGCGGCGTACAGCATCTTGGGCGCCAGCGGGTTGCCCTGTATGGTGCGGCAGCAGGGGTGTTCATGAGGGGAGGCTGCCCCATTTGGCCAAGTGCAGCAGCACGTGCAGGTTCCGCACGAAGCCCCGCACTGGGCGGCCTGATACGCAGCAGATCCCTCTCCCGTCTGCAAGCACCAGCACCGCTGCAGGCGCCTCACCGCCGACTGCAGCAGCCAGAAGAGCAGGCCGCCGCCCGCCAGCAGCAGCGCGGTGGCCAGCCCAAACACGAGGCGCGCGTTGCCGCCCAGCAGCGCCACCACGCTCTCCGGCTTGTTGGCGCGGTCCACACCCGTCATGCCGTCAAACACGTCATTGCTGCGTTGGGAGGTTGATGTGTGGTGCAGTGCAGAAATATAAATGCTGCAGCAGGGCCGGTCTGATGCCTAGGTGCACCGCAAACTGGCAGGCCTGCTGTGGCATGCAGCGGCGCAAGCTGGCCGCTCGCAGCCCACCCGCGCACCTGAGGTTGAGCCAGCCGATGATGGCTGTCGCCGCCAGGCACAGGAGCAGCGTGCGGGCAGGGTCAAAAGCCCCTGTTTGGACGAATGCTGCTGCTGCACTGACCTACACGGCATGGCAGACAGGGCGGCACAGGTAGTTGCAGCAGAGGCGTCAGCCGACGGCAAGGTAAAATAGGCAGCAACGAGGTTGTCAACAGCCATGCACCATGTACATTTGCACTGCAGTGCTGCAAGTCGAACAACAACGAACCAACTCTGCATGCCGCAGCTTTGCTCAAAGGCACCGCGCACTCCCCGGGCCTCACCAGGATGGGCGCCCAGCCAACCGAGTACATGGGCAGCTTGATGGCGCGCCGCCACAGGTCTTTGCGGTCCTCCTCGCTCTGCGGCTGCAGGCGCACCGTGCCATCCGGGTCGATGATGCTGTCCGCCTCCACCTGTGGCCGCAGCTCGCCGTCTGCGCCTGCCGCCGAGGCTGCAGCCGCGGCCGCCGGCGCCAGCAGCGGCGGCGCAGGCCGCCAGCGGCAGCAGCGGCGGCAGCCCGGCAGCAGCGGTCGCAGGCCCAGCGCCGCGCTTGGCTGCGCCTGTGACTGCTGCGCTGCTGGTCTCAGCTGCGCTGCGCTGCACAGGGGCGCCCAGGGCAGGGCTAAAATGGCGCTCATCCTGCTGCGTTGCTGCTGGCGGCTGGCAGCGCGTCTGGAGCTTGTACAAGCGAAATGCGCGATGTTTCAGAGCAAGTAGGGTCGGGGCGTGCAACCGGCGGCGCTTGCAGCAGCCTAGGTGAGCTTGCAGGCGGGCTGGATGGGGCAGATCCGAGTCAGTGATCACGATGGCGCGGTGGGTGCGCGATGCCAGCATTGAAGCACACCCCACTGTCTGCCGCCCGCTGAGGGCGACGCGTCTCGTACGTGACCAGCGCCAACGGGAACAGCCGGGCTGTGTCGCGCCTGCATGCCTGGTTGTATGCCTAATTTGTGCCTTGTTCGTAAAATTTACAGCTGTAAAAGATAATGAACACCAGTCAGTGGTTGATGATACAGGAGCTACACTCGCCACTTGCCAAAGATGCCGCCAGCTTGCTGCTGACGTGCGTTGTGCACTGGACGGACGCCGAGCATCACAGATGGTTGCCTTATCCGATCCTCATGCCGGCTGCTCGCCTGCTGGTGACACAGCCTCCTCGCCCTCCTCGCTGCCGCTCGTGACGTCATTGCTGCCCACGCAGCTGGCCGAGTTTGGAACGAGAGCTGCCTGGCAGAGCACGTCCAGCCTGCTCAGGCGGGGGTACTATGTACTATGTATGGCATAGCAGGTGTTCTGATCAGGCGGCGTAGACCTGCCAGGCAGCAACGGCCACTCCACTCTCAGCCAACCGAGCATCCCATTGGGCAAAACTGCGCTCCCTGGTGCTCACTGGTGCGTTTCGATCAGCTCTGGCTGAGTGCTCCAGTCGTGCCTCAAGGCCATCAAGCTGTTGGAGGCGATATCCCGAACAGGCAGCTGCTCAGCCGGCAGCAGGTGCTGCAAGTTGTGGCACACGCTGTGCTCGTCGTCATGCAGGAGGTGTGCCATGGCCTTGAGCGTTTCTGGCTCAGACACACTAGGATGGCCTGGTGAACGTGTGTGGAGGACGTCAGGAGCAGACTCATCTCAAAGAACTGCCATGCATGGCAGTATCCAGGCAGTCGGCAGCGGCAGCCATACGGCAGTCATTCCAAGCATGGTGTGGTGCAAGCCTTATAGTGGTGTCAGCCCTTAAACATTCAGCAAGTGGGAGAGCTCAGGGCCAGCCGGTTTGCTCTACCTGGACGGTCTCAGGCCCCTGCTGTGCAAGCCAAAGCCTCTTCTGAGCATTAGCACTCACTATGTTCAATAAATATGGCGGAACGCCAATGTGCGAGGTTTAAGGAGGAGCGTAAGTGCGCGTAGGTGCGCGGGGCCGCGCGCGGGTAGGAGAGCGGGGCTACGCGCGTTGGTGCGCGCAATTGAGCTGGCCACGTGAGTCCGGGTGCAGACTGTCAAGGCAGATGTTCACGTCTGATCAGCAAAGATGGTGAACTGTCAGTGCTTCAGACCTTTTGGCCTTACCAGGCAGGGTGCGTGTTGATCCGGGATGCACGTGCATGCGCGCTTCATGCGCGCATCATGACAATCCACGTGCGACGCTGCAGTGTGTGGCTGGTGTGCGGCCACCTCACGGCATGCTGACTGGTGGCAGCAGAGTCGTTTCGCTTCAGGCAGACAGGAGACAGGATGACATAACGCACCATCTCTGGAAGACCCTCGGCTGCGGCATTCGACATGGCGGCGGCGGCGGCATGTTCATGGCGGCCGCAGCGCGGCGCTCGTGTGCTTCTTGCGGCTTCGTTTGTCTGCCATTCTAGACCGCGATCGGGGCGTCTTGCAGCCGACAGAAGCGGGCCGACAATGCAGCGGCGCGGGCTGGCGGCGGACGACGAGGATGATCTGCTACAGCTGCAGGTCAGGGTCTCGATCGCACATCGCCGGCAGCAGCGGGTGCATACGGCGTGCTCGGCGCCTGCGCGACCCTCACTCTGCCCTCCCGCTTTCCCTGGCTCGGCTGCAGGCTCAATTCCAGGCCAGCGCCGCACAAGGTGACACCAGGCCTGCCGCCAAGGTGACGCGCGTCTCCCGACGGCCAGCCACTGGCGGCGGCGGCGGCGCCGGCGGCACGCCTGCTGCTTCGGCGCAGCAGCCTGCAGCGGCCTGTGCAGCGCATGGCCCCAGCTGCCAGGGCCACCACCACGCCGAGGATGTGGCTGGAGAGGAGCAGCAGATGGCAGGCCTGATGGCTGCCATGCAGTCGGCGCTGAAAGACATTGTGGGCGATGTGCAGGAGAGGGCCACCGCTGCGCCGCCACAGCCGCCTGTGGCCCCCCGGGCACCAGCAGCCGAGGCATCGGGTGGCGCCTTCCTGGCCGCCACTCACCGCAGGCTGTCCAAGTTTGCGCTGGGGCGGCAGCAGCAGCGGTCTGGAGGCGTCGCAGCGGCAGCCGCTGGGCCGCCCGCTGCACAGTCGCCGGCAGGCGCAGCAGCAGCAGACGGCCCGCAGGATGATGAGAGCCGTATTGATGCCGAGAATCGACAGCTGCTGGCAGCCATGGGCCCGGAGCAGTTGGCGGAAGCGCGGGAGGAGGTGCTGCAGCGGCTGCCGCCTGCAGCAGCTGAATTTCTGCGGCGCCGCGGCGCCGAGAAGGCAGCCAAGGCGGCCTCTGGCGCAGGCGACAGGGCAGCGCTAGCAGCAGCACAAGCAGGAGCAGGCACTGCAGAGGGCGAGCACGCATCAGCAGCACCATCAGCAGGGGCTGCACCTGCCGCCGCAGCCAAGCAGCCAAAGGCTGCGGCCCGGCCGCTTCCACCGCGGCAGCAGGCACAGCAAGCGCAGCTGCGGCCGGCACCAGGCGGTGGCGACAGCACCCCACATGCCAGCCTGGCAGCTCGGCTGCGGTTTGATGTGGATGGCGCCGTGGTGGGGCTTCGTCCTGCCAGCAGTGGCGCAGATGTGTCGCCTGCTGAGGTGGCGGAGCGCGATCCGCTCAGGTTTGCAGCTGGGCCCGGGGTTGCACGATATGGGCTGGTTTTGCTGGTGACGAGCCTAACCCCAGAGCCATCAACCGTGCCTGTATTGCCTGCCTGTCACCCCCATCTGCTGCTGCAGGCAGGAGGGCGGCGCCGGCGGCGAGGGCTACAGCGTGCAGGAGGCGTGCCTGTTGGCGCGCAGCAGCGTGCCGCAGCAGCGTGTGCTGGCGCTGCGCCTGCTGCGCTCCGTGCTGGCGCTCAGCCGACCCAGCGTGGCTGCCAGCGGCTCTGCTCTGGTGCCGCTGCCGCCAGCAGTTGCGGCGCAGCTCCGGGAGGAGGGCCGGCAAGAGGCTGATGCGGTGGAGTGGGCTGCTGTGTGGCACCATGCTCTGCACGCTGCGGATGTGGTGCTCCTGCTGCGCCGATCCCTGGACGACTCCCATTCTGCCGTGGTGGCGGCAGCGGCTGAGGCTCTGGCCGCGCTGCTGGGTGCCTTAGGGCCGGCGGGCGCGGCAGAGGAGGCGGCGGCAGAGATGGGCGACGCGTGCACCCTGACCGGCTGGCCGATGCCTGCCATGCGGCACATGCAGGTGGGGTGGTAGCGACCACCGTTGTATGGGGTTGGCAGCAAGATTGGTGTGGCAGTCATACGGCTGTTGGACAACGTACTTGCCTGCCTAAACTGGTCCTCTGGCAATGGGACAGTCTTCCTTCCCCACTTCTCCTGCTCCCTACCTGCAGCGGCCTACTGCCAGCAGCGCATGGGTGGCAGCGCCCGCCGCCCCGCAGCTGCACATGGATGGGGACGCTGAGGATGAGGGTCAGGCGGAAGCGCTGAACGAGCACCAGCTGGCAAAGGTGGACCCGCTGTCAGGTGTGTCCTGGGACAGTGCTTGCCATGTGGAGGCTCTTGCCTTCGTTGTTTGGTGAAATATTAGGCATTCATTCGGCAGTTGCAAAGGTTGGCAAGAGTCAGTCAGCCACTGGCAAGCACCATGCCTGCGCACCCTCGCCCGCCCAACATGCCTGCATGCGTTCAATGCATGCACCCCCTTCACACCCGCTGCCCAGGCCTGCTGCACATGAGCCTGCTGGAGCGCATCGTCTACCTGCTGACCACAGCGCGCGCAGCAGCGGCAGTGGACCCGCTGCTGTCAATCCTGATCCGGTGCGGGCTTGCGCTTGCTAGCTGCAGGCATGCACGCATAAGTGAGGTGCGGAAGTATTTGGCTTAGGTTCGGGTTGCAGGCTTGCAACCCCCACACCCTGATGTTGTCGCCTGCGTCTGCGCCCATTTCATGCCATGTAGGTGCTGCCAGGCGGGCAAGGATGTGGCGAACCAAGTGCTGGACACGCCCGGCATGACCAATGCGCTCAAGGCAGTCCTGGATGCGCCGCCACCTCCCCTGCCGGTTGGAGGCGCGGCGGCGGACGGCCCCTTTGGTAAGAGCATCTCAAAGGGGTGCGTTGGCTGCATTTGGCTGCAGGCTAGTCTGGCTGGCACTCTGCCCTGTGGGAATGGAACAGCGACTCCAGACCTAGCGCATCGGCCAACGCTCGCCTCGTGGTCTCCTTTGCTGGCCGTCCCGTGCAGACGCCACGGCCGCCGCGTTCTACGCCGCCCGCCCCAAGGCGCTGCGCCTGCTGCGCCAGCTGGCCCAGGCCAGCAAGGCGGCCGCCCGGCAGCTGCAAGAAGAGGGGCTGGTGCGCTTTGCGCTCGACCAGCTGCTGCGCCCCGCTGGCATGGCGGTGGAACCATCTCCGGCAGGCAGCAGCGGCGGCGGCAGTGGCAGCCTGAAGCAGCGGGGCCAGCTGTCCGAGGCGCTGCGCCTCTGGCGCTCTTACGCCCAGCACGGCCTCTACCTGCTGCTCCTGGATGATGCCTACCCGTCGCTGTGCACGCACTTCACGCCGCCACCCCTGCCTGCGGCGCTTAGCAAAACAGCGCAGGAGCAGCTGCAGCAGTGGGCGGTGGCCCGAGAGGCGTACGCCGCTGCCGCACTGCTGTGCTGGCATGCCGCCAGGTGGGGCAAAAGGGGCTTGCTGTGACTGCTGTCTGTTGTGCATGGATGCTGATTATGCACAGCCGACTGATCTGAAGGAGGCCATCACAGCAGACTTGCTGCCACGGCTCATGTCCACCTTCTTTGCACCTCATGCTGCAGGTGTGAGCAGCACGACTCGCAGCTCAGTCCCCAGTGTGCGGCCGCACTGGCTGCCGAGGCCTTGGGGTGGCTGGCCGGCTGCCCCCTGCAGCAGCTGCTGGAAAGCTGCGCAGCTGCACCAGCCGCAGCGTTGACAGCAACTGGCACCAGTCTTGACAGCGGCAGTGCAGCTGCAGCAGCTGTCATGGCCGCACGGCTGAGCTCCTTTCCAGCGTTGGCAGCGGCTATGCACAGCAGCAGCCAGCAGGCCGTGCTGCTGTCCACCCTGGCGGCTGTCCTGCACTTTGTGGGCAGCTACTGGAGCACACAGACGTGGCACACTGCAGCAGAAAAGGCGGCGGCAGCCCAGCAGCTGGCCAGCCTTGGGCTGCTGCCTGCAGCAGATGCAGGCGGCAGCATTGGCGGCGGCGGCGGCAGCAGCAGCGTGCCAGCGGTGCAGCAGGCAGTGAGCCTCTTGCTTGAGCAGCTTGTGGCCTCCGATGCAATGTGGCAAGCGCATACGGGGGTAGCGACTGCAGCGGCAGTGGCAACCGCTGAGCTGGCAGTTGCGCTGGCCAGGCTGGCCACCGCATTCCTGCCACGGCACCAGGCAGCATCGGTGGCAGCAAGTTTGTTGGCCCCCCTACACAGCCAGGCGGCAGCCGCTCGCTTCCTGCAGGCTGCCGCTGCAGCAGATGCCACGCTGTGCCAGCCATGGGATGCGGCCAGGCTGGCGCAGCTGCTGCCGCTGGCCCGTGCCGCCTCAGCTGGGCTCCAGGCAGCGGTACGGGCAGCCGGCAGCGGCGGCAGTGCAGCGGTGCCGCCTGCGGGCATAGACACTGCGCTGGCTCTGCTCCGGCTGCTGCCTGCCGGCGACGAGCCAGAAGCGCTGCAGCTGCTGTCCGTGCTGCTGTCACCGCGCCAGCTGGCCGTCACGGCAGCAGCCGCAGGCACTGCTCTGCGGGATGCAGCCAGCAGCAAGATGGCGCAGCTGGTAGGCGGCACGGCGGATGGCGAGAGCAGCAGTCTGCCCACCCTCCCAGACACCGCTCGCCTGTCGCAGCTGCTGCTGGCTGGCTATGCTGCCCCTTGGCTGGCCATGGTGCCTGACCCTGACCAGACGGGGGCCGACACCGCTGCTGCGGGGCTGGAGCCGCCCGCCAACATCGCCCTCCTGCGCCCGCAAGGTGTGTGCGCGGGCCGGGCTGTGTTCTCTCACGGCAGCCGCTGCTGGGCTGAGCGTTGCTGCAAGCTGCACGAACCTACTTCATCGGAAAACATGCTTCCTCAACCACTGCATTCTCCCCCTTGCCACTACAGGCTCCCGCCTCCCCCTGCCAGCCGACTGGATGCTGCAAGAGCTGCCGCTGCCGCCCGCAGAGGCGCAGCTGGCGGCCAGCCCCGGCGGCGCCGGCGAGGGCGCCCTGCTGCTGGCGCTGGGCTGGGAGCAGCAGCAGCTGGGCAGCATGGGGCCGGCGGCGCTTGGGGATGCGGCAGCCATGGCAGAGCACAAGCTGCGCAGCGCCGTGCTGCTGCTGTTTGGGGAGCAGCACGAGCAGCGGGCGCAGCAGGGGGTGGTGCCTGGCGCCCTGGAGGCGATTGGAGAGGAGGAAGAGGAGGAGGACGATCGTGCGCTGTGGGAGCGCCCCATGGCCCGCTGGCTGGTGGCGGCACTCATGGACCGCTACTGTGCAGCAGCAGCAGCAGGCCCACCAGCGCAGGCAGCAGCGGCGGCAGCAGCAGCAGGGGACCGCGCATCGATGACCACCGCAATGGCGGCCGGCGGCGATGAGGCCAGCAGCGGCCTGCGTGGGTGGCAGCAGCAGGAGGCCCGCCAGCTGGCCCAGCACTTTGCGGCCGCCAGCTACGGCGATGCACTGTTTGGGGCGGCTGTGGCGCTGTTGCTGCGCCGCACCGTGCGGCTGGATGTGCAGGCAAGTGCCGGAGGGGGGCACTGGGTGGGCAGGTGTATGATCTGGTTGATCGAATGTAGTGCAGTGAACAGGGCTGTGCCGATGCCGTCCTCTTGCCACTCTCCGATGCTTGTAGCTGGAGGTCCTGTCTGTCCTGGCAGACGAGCAGGCGCTGCACCTGCTGCCCCCGCTCCGCCTGCTGCCCGGCTTGCCCGCCGCCTACCTGGCGTCGCCCAGCGGCAGCGGTGCCAGCACCTTTGGCCAAGCTTGCTTCGGAGCAGGCGCAGCAGGCGCAGCAGGCAATGTTGGCAGCGGCGGCGGCAGCAGCAGGCGGCAGGAGTTGGACTTGTATCTGAAGCTGCTGAGCGATGGGCCGCTGGAGCGCTGCCTGGAGGCAAGCAGCAGCAATGCGGCAGCGGAGGGCGACAGCAGCAGCGTGCAGGAAGGCGACGGCAGCGGGTTTGCAGCGTGCTCAGCCGCGGTGCCTCTGGTGCTGCACCGCCTGGCCAGCGCCTGCTTTGCGGTCGCAGACTCCAGCAGCACTGGGCCGGGCCAAGGGCATGCGCTGCTGTGCAGCATTCTGCAGCGATGCGGCGGTGGAAGCACCACTCAGCAGCGCCTGCTGGGCATGCTGCTGCGGTGGGACGCCGATGCCGGCGCGCCCTCGGATGCACTGAGCCAGGCCAGGGTGGCAGCTATCGAGGCAGCATGCAGCGCCGTAAGCATCGATGCCGCTGGCGTGCTGGGGACGGCGCTTGAGGCCTGATGGTTCAACGCTCACTGTATTTCTCTTGCAAGCCTGTCTGTGATTGGTCATTTCATGTCATGCCATGCGAGTGCAATGTCGATCAATGCAAGCAAGGAGACACCCAGCAAGCAGCTGGTCAAGGAAGCAACCAGTAGCTGGCTGCTGGTTTGGGCTGGCAAGTCAGGGCATCTGGCCCTCAGCCCTTCTTCTTGGACTTGCCCTGCGCCTGCTTCATCTTCAGCAGGCCCGCGCTCTGAATCTTCACAGTGCCGCACAGCACGCCAATGGCCTCCGGCTCCGGCACAGCCCTGCGCAGTGGGCAAGGAGTGCTATGCGGTTGCGGGTGCCATGCCACAAGCTGGGGAGCAACAGAGTGCTGCATGCAAGTTGAGGCAACATGCGCACCAGGGAATTGGTAGGAGGCAGGCCACCCACCGCCCCTGCCTACCGGACCAGGTCTCGCTCCCGCTGCGTCACATCCCCAGACTTGAGCAGCAGCTCGCTGGCCTGCAGTGGAGTTGAGGGGTGCAAGCCACCATTTCAACAAAGGGTATGCTCCCTTCTTGTGCAGCAGCAGGTGGCCACGGTGCCGCCAACACCAGGCCTGCCTGCGCCCAACTGCGCTGCCTGCGGGCAGCAGGCGCCCCTAACCCACCTGGCGAACCGCCTTGCCCTTCTTCAACGTTCCAGGGATGATTTTGACCTTGTACTTGTAGGAGGTCATGACCTGCAGCAGAGGGTGTGGGCAGGGGACACGTCGGCAGGGCAGTAAGAGGCAGTCTGCTGCCACATGCAAACAAATCGCTGGTGCACAGCAGCTGCTCAACGGGCGATCGCTGGCCTGCACAGTCTGTACCTGGTACGGCGCGCAAACAGGGACGGCGTAGAGCAGGATGTCATCGGTGCGCGGCTGCCCCGTCAGCTGGTCCAGCTGCAGGGTGGGCGGGACAGAAGGGCATTGTGCAGGCGGTTCACAGAGCACCGTTAGCGCTGCGCATGTTCATTGCCGCACAAAGCCGCAATCCCCCCCGGCCACCCCAGCTGCAAGATGTCCGCAACGCCCCCGTTCATGCCGACCACTTGCTCGCCTGTGTCAGCTTCTCCCGCTCCTCGTCCGCCAGTGCCTCCAGGTTCTCCTCCCGCAGCAGGGCAGCCACTTCAGCAGCAGCATCCTCATCGCCCTGCCCCCCAGCCGCTGCGCCCTCATCACCGCTCTCCCCGCTGCCCGCCGCCGAGCCGCCCCGCTCGCCCTCGCTGCTGGCTGCTGCTGCTGCTGCTGCTGCGCCTGCCTCTCCGCTGCCCCCCTCCGAGCCGACCTGCTGGCCGCTTTCATCGCCGCCTTCTGCAGCAGCTGGCCCTGGCGCCCCCTGCTGCTGCTGCTGCTGCTGCTGCTCCTCTGCACTGGTGCCGTCGCCGCCGCTGCCGCTGCTAATGCTGCCCTCGTCCTCAGACCCGCTATCCTCCGCATCACCCTCAGCGGTTGAGGGGCGGGCGGTCAGCTTGGCAATGTCCTCCGCAGTGATCTCCTGTAGCGGGCAAAAGTTGCAAACGGCTGAAGTGTTCACAACAGAGCTCGGCAGAGGGCCCTCCCTCAGACGGTCGCCGCCAACTCGCCAATGCCCATTGCCCCCCCTGCCCCCACCTGCTTGGGCAGGCCCGTTCGCTCCGCCTTGCGCGCCGCCATGCGCTGCTTGCGCTCCTCCTTGCGCTGCTTGCGGTCCTTCTTCTGGCCTGCAGTACAGCAAAGTGCGGTGGAGTAGGCAGGAGCAGCAGTGGATGAGGGTGGGTACCAAGAGGCAACAACATCACCCATCCCACTCAGGTGACATCCGCGGTTGACTTGCACAGGCTCCAGCCTCCCTCCCACCATCACCCCAACCGCCCCGCAGCGCACCTGCCGACTGCAGCAGCTGCTGGGCCAGCAGCCGGTCCTCCTCATCCTGGTTCGCATACTTGTCCCTCCCGCCCTTCTTGCCCTTGCCGCCACGCCCCTTGGCCGCCTGCTGCTGCTGCTGCTGCTGCGCCAGCTGCTGAGCCTGTTGCTGCTGCTGCGCCTTCTTGCCGCCGCCGCCGCCGCCTGCCTGCTGCTTGCCCTGCTGCTGCTGCTGCTGGCCGCCGCCGGCGGGCTTGCCCTGCTGCTGCTTCTTCATCAGCTGCCGCTCCTTGGCCGACAGGTGGCGCCTGCCGGCTCCACCCTCGCCTGCCGCGCCAGCCCCTGCCTCCTCCTCCTCCTCGACAGCTGGCGGCCGCTCAGCTGCCAACGTGTCTGCCAGCCCATACCGCGCAAAAGCGGCCGTGACCGTGTCAGTAGCTGCCGCCGCCGTGCCGCTGCCGGTGCTGCTGCCGCGGCGAACCGCCGCCGCCGCTCCGCCGCTGCCCAGCGTGTCAGCGGACGCATCCATGAATGCTTCTAGTGCACTGGGGGGTGCGGCACCGCCGCCCTGCTCGCCCTCTCCCTCGCTGTCGCTGCCGCTGTCGCCGCCATCACCTGCCGCTGAGCCCTGCTCCACATCCTCCTCCTCCAGTGCAGCTGGCTCCTCTCCCTCACGCAGCCGCGGCGCCCGCTCGCCAATGTGCGCCGGGATGCTCTCCTCTGCCAGTCCAAACATGTAGCCAAAGCCCATCACCAGCGGCTGGGTGGGGTGGAAGGTGGGGCGTGGAAAGGAACGGTTTGAGATTGTCGGCTGGCACAAATGTCGGTGTCGCGGCCCTCAACCCTTTGTCAAGCCTGGGCACACCACCAGGATGCCACCTGCGAGTCCCGGCGCAGATAACACCACCAGTGAGCAACACCCAAGGACTCAGCAGGCAGACCACCCCAGCAGCCCACCTGAGGCGGCAGGTAGTTTTTGCGGCCGCGGATCATGAAGGACCCGGTGACCAGGTATTCGCCTGTGGGGGCCGTCTTGCTGACCTGTCACAGAAGTAGCAGGGTAGGGTCGAGGAGCAGCAATGGGCACTGGGAACTAGGCAGTTGATGGGTAGGTAGCTGGGCATTGAACAGCAGCATGCAAGCCACGCTCAGCATCACAGTTCTGGCAGCCCGAGCAGCAGCCTGATCGTTTACCAATCAGTGCAACACAAAAACTCAAACCCTGACTGGATCATCACACCTCAGCCTGTGGCCGCTCAGGCCCTCACCTGCTCGGGGTGCACCCACCAGGCGCTGGTCACCACCTTGGCGTCCCAGGCCTGGGAGCGGCACACGCATGCCTGGCCCGCCTGCACAGCGGCGGTGACAGGCATGCAAGGCAGTGAGCAGCCGCAAGCAGCCGCGAGCATGCCCGAGGGCTGCTGATGCGTTGCAGAATGACATGTGCATGCATGTACACAATGCTGCCAATGCCGCTGCGCGCTGATCAACCAGCCGCCCCTCAACCCGCTGCGTGCCTGGGACAGCGTGAGGGGCGGCACGGGGCTGTCGGGCGTGTGGTTCTTCACAATGGTTGTGGACGCGCCGTGCAGGTCAGCGTGAACGTACACATCGCCCTTGCTGCAGGCGGATTGTGAGAAACAAGGGGGCGCACTGCGGTTTGTGGCACGTGCATTCTGTGGAAGTGACTGCCACACAAACTGTGGGATGTTTCCCTCGGCAGCCAGGTTGAGCACAGACAACAAGCCAACGGCTGGAGTTCTCTTACCGCAGGTACCGCTTGACCAACAGCTCGTTCTGCTGAGCATCGCGGCCGCTCAGCACCAGGTAGTTCTCTGCGGCCAGGCAGGGGAGGATGAGCATGCCCCATGTCTGAGTGGTGCGAAGCAGAACAGAGGGCTTGCACAGCACTTGAGGCTGTGAGCCAGGTGGCTGGATGCCATCGCACACGGAGCGTCACTGGACACCGGCTGCAGCACCACACCAGCCTGCACCACACTGCCTGCCGCCCAGCGCACCCGAGCTGATGAACCAGTGGAAGCGCTCAAACCAGAAGGGCTTGCGCGTGATGACGGGAGCCGCGCTGCGCACCTGCGGGGGTGTGGCGGGAGGGCAAGAGGCGGAAGGGAGCAGCGGTCAGTTGCCCAGCTCAGCTGCAGGCAGTTGCAGGTCAGCGCCTGTTGGTTTGACGTTTGACCAACCAAGGCCAGCCCCAGGCCGCCCCACCTGCTTCAGCTGCGCCTGTGCCTTCTTCTCCGCCGCCTTGAGCGCCTTTTGGTTGGCGTCCAGCGTGCGCTGCTGCTTCACCTGCGGGCAGGCAGAGGTGCAGGGGGACAGGAAGGATGTGAGAGCTTTAACAATGTTGGCGCAAGAACAGGATGGCAAAGGACCCGACCACCTGGTTTCAGTGCAAACCTTTCCTGCTGACACACGAGACATTGCTGCTCCGCGGCTTCCGTCTGCCCCCACCTGGTGCTTCTTGCGCGAGTCATAGTATTGGCGTGCATTGGCGTGCGCGGAGAGGGACAGGTCGATCTCCACCTGCAAGGCAGAGGCGGCGGAGGCAAAGGCGGCGGGTGAGCCGCGGCGGCATAGCTTGTGCCGAATTCCAACACCGAGGGGCCTCAAGCAAAGAGGCTGATTGCTCGACCATTGGCATGCGGCCTAACATGCACTGGACGGAGCAGCGTCTGCGCCCGTCCCAGTGTTCAGCTCACCTTGGTGGCGGGGCGGGTGGCTGCCTCCTCGTCTCCCTCCTCCTCGTCCAGCCAGTTGCTGCGGCAGAGCGGCAGGCGGAACAACAGGCGTGCATGCCTTGGAGCAAGAACAACCAGAAGAAGGGGGATCTCTGCCAGCGCAACCTGCCACCCATCCGCCCGCTGCATCCCCTCTGTGCCCACCTGAGCAGCAGCGTGACGCGGCTGCGCTCAAGCTGCAGCGAGTCGATCAGGCCGGCCACAGGGTTGCCCGCCCGCCGCTCCTCCTGCAGCAGGCGGTACACAGGGGGCGGCACATTGCTGCTGCCTGTGGCATGCTGCCTGTGGCATGCCAGTGCCTGCCTGCTTCCCTTGAACCATAAGCATTCAGCAAACAGTAGCCATGCATCACACGCCCCTGCATCAACAGCATCAACAGCCCCATACGCACAGACCGCAGCCACAACGCTGCGCTGCGCCATGCTGTGCCCCACCTTGATCATGCGCGCCAGGTCCCGCCAGTCCATGCCGCTGGCCACCGCCTCGCGCACCGCGTTGAGCGCTGCGTCCACCGCCTCCAGGTTGTACTCAATCAGGGCGGCCTGGAAGGGGGGAGGGAGTTACAAGGTTGGGGAGTAAGGCGGGCCGTTGTACATGAGGCCACAAGGGTTGGCCCTGGTGACCAGGAGCAATGCCAACGAGGCAGTGTGCTCCTCGACTCAGATACCACTGCAATCGACAGCGCGCGCCTGCCCACTTGCAACGCTCCTGCCCTGCCCTGCCTGGCAAGCCCCCCACCTTGAGCTGCGCCGACTCGGCCTCCTTGCCCAGGCTGCCCAGCCGCTTCTCGTGGTCGCGCCGAATGGCCTCCAGCTTGCCCACCGCCGCCTTCTCCTTGGCTGCCGCTGCAGCAGCAGCGCGCTGGCCCGCCGCCTTGCCAAAGAACTCGGCCACCGCGGCGTCAAAGGTGGGGAAGGCCAGCGAGGGCTTGTGGGCGTGCTGGCGCAGCAGCACCGGCTCAAACTCCTCATATACGCCCGCTGCGCCCGCTGCGCCCGCCTCGCCCGCCGCCCCTGCCGCCACCTGCTGCCCCGCCGTGCCGGGCTTGGTGAGGATGTATCCCCCAGGCGGCTCGCTGCTGTCCTCACAGGCATCCAGCCAGGCCTCCCAGGAGCGCACGCTGCCCACCAGCGCAGCACGCTCCTCGCCGCTCAGCGGCTGGGCAGCGGGGCTGCGCCCCGGCTCCAGGCTGGCGGTCAGGATGCAGTGCTCCGCGATGAGGGGGCCGTAGGGCAGCAGGTCGGCCATCAGGCCTGGAGGGCAAGAGGTGGGAGGGGGTCAGCAACATAAAGAGGTGCCAACCATACTGCACAAGTTGGCCAACCCCCCTCTGTGCACACCTCGGCATTCCGGCCACCTATCATTCCAGTCACCCGTCCACAAACACAGTTCCCCACGCCACAGCGCCCTCACCCTTGAGTGTGGCATCAGGCGCCGCCCCCTCTAGTGCGGCATCCAGGGCCGCGGCCGCCAGTGGCTGGCGCAGCCGGATGGTGTGGATGGGGTACGGGTGGCGGGCCATGATGGCCACTCCCTTGGCATCATCTCTGCGGCAAATAAAGGGAGCACATCATGCGATGAGCCACCGTCCAGCAACGTGAGGAAGGAGGGGGACATGGGAGGCCATCATGCCAGCTGCGAGCACCAAAGCACACGCGCTCAGCTGTGCAACAACACCCCCGTTGCTACCCTCAACTGCAGCGTGCCTGTGAGAGCGCAGCAGCGTTAGCACCTCAAACTTCTCATCGGCCAGAATCACGTTGCCCTGCATCCAGCGATGTGGCAAGCGCCGTGCACAGCCTCAGCATGTGTGCACATGCCTTGCAAGCCCTTGCAGTGCACTTCACGAGCAGCAGCTGCCTTCTCACACGCGTGGCTTCCCCCAGTTCACACCCTCAAAACTCCCCAGCGGGCTGCTGCTACGGTCACACCCTGCGTCCCGCCCACCTGCGCGTAAAACTCGAGCAGCAGGTGGCAGGCGGCGGGCCCGCTGCCAAACGTGAGCTGCAGGATGCGGTCCACACCCAGCTGCTTCACAGCCTCCAGGCGCCGCGTCCTGCACAATGTTGATGGCGAAGGCGTGCGGCAGCATGCTGTGGCAACAAATCTTGCAGTTGATCGACAGCAGGAGCTTGCACACTCACGCCGCCAGGCGTTGGTAGCAGGTTTGCGGGAACCAGCGCTGCTTCACGCCACTGCTGCCACCCGCGCAGCCACGCTTGACAGCAGCCCTTGCAGAAGTGTCCCATTGACCAGGCAGCCGCCTCACCGGATGTGCTTGCGCAGCTTGAGCGTGAAGTTTGAAGGGGTGTCTGCCTTCTCCGGCATGGCCTGAGCAATGGCAGGAGGCGGGAGCAACGTGCAAAAGCCTGCTGGGACAGTCGCACAGCCGAGGAATGCAGATGCCAGTGCAATCGAAAGAAGGCAGGGCGCAGTAGACCCGCTGCACTGCACGCGTCGCGACATCGACTGTTCAAGGCCCTGCAGAATCCATAACAACGGTTCTTGACGCAGCAGCATGCACTTCACACATCCAGCGCAGGACCATGCATGCACCCATCCCCTGCCTCCACCCGCTGCTCAGCCCGCCCACCCACCTCCACAGTGTGGAAGCGCGCGCCGCTCTCTATCAGCAGCAGCACCTTGTCGCCATCCTCGCCGCTTTTTGCCAGCTTCAGCACGTACGTCTGGCGGCAGGAGGCGGGCAGGGCAAGGTGGCGGAGCAGTGGACCGCATGGGACAGTGTGCAACAGGAAGCGGCGGCGGCCTGCTGCCTGCCGATCGCTCTGGCGCTCAGTACTGCGTTGCTGTTACCAGCCCCAGCGCCGGCCGCTCACCTTGGGATTGATGTCATACACATTGGCCACACGCATGCCCAGGCAGCGCTGGCGCAGGCACGCCGCCTCGGCCGCCACGTCGGCGGACGAGAAGCGCTGCGGCAGGGCAGACAAGCCGGTGAGGGTGGGTGAACAGGCGGGCCAACTCGACAGGGGCACAGGCTGCTGCATTACAGCACCGTAGCCCAGTTGCAAGCCCATCCAAGGCGCCGCCGACGCCGCATTCGGCAGCGGCGGCGGCAGCGACGACTGGCGGCAGTCGACGGCAGCTTGCCTGTTTTACCATGGCGCCTGGTGTGCAGCTTCCCTGCCTCTAGCTGGCTCTTTCAGGCCTGCGCTAGCCAGCCCAGGCGGCGCAGCCGGCGCTCAACGAAGGCCGGCAGCACGAGCAGGCGCGAGCAATGGAGCTGACGCCCGATCCTGCAAGGAGGCAACTGCCAGATCACAATTCACTGCTCGGCAGCCCGGCTGCAAGCCTCTGGTGTGCATGGGGCATTGAGCCTGCCACTCCCAGCACTTGCACTGCACGATCGGCATTGCCCTGTGCTTTGATCGCCTCGAGGAATACGATATTGCTGTGTGGTAGCTAGCCAAGCAGCACACGCAAGGCGGGGCACTGCCAAAGTCCCCAAAGTCCTGCACCCAGGCCCTGAAGCGATGGGGCGCGTCGCCGCGCTGGCGTTTGTGCTTCTGAGCACAGCAGCGGCTGCCGACGACGTGAGTTGCGGGTGGCCTTGCCCACCTGTGCCCTGTTCGAGAGGCGTGGGCACCGCCGTTCCCTTGGTGTGGCAGTGCTACGCAGCTTGCAGATGGCCTGCAAGCCGGGCGGGACGGCCAGGGCCGGGCAGCACCGGCGGCGTTAGCGGCTACGGCGGTGCGGCACCGCCCCCTCCACTCAGCAGCCAGCGATAATCATTGCTGCTCATGGTGCTGCCACTTGCGCAGGTGGTGACCATCTCTGGGCTGTCTCAGTTGGAGGAGCTGGTCAAGAAGCACCCGTTTGTGGTGGCCGAGGCAAGCCATGCTTGTGGTGCACAGCCGCCGGCAGGCCTGCTGCCTGGCTCAGCTGCAGCCGGCAGGTGCAGGGACGCTGCGGTAAATGCTGGCAGCCCTGGATCAGCGAGCATACCCACCTATCAAAACGCAGCGTCTGGACATGGCAGCTGTCCTGCTGCTGTACGAGCCACTTGGCGTGACGGCATCCAGGTGCCAGCACGCGCGCCCTTCCCGTACTGGCCCCACGCCGCGCCTTTTGGACCCAAAGTGCAGCTGCGCACCCTCCCCTGCTGCCGCAGTTTTACGCGCCCTGGTGCGGGCACTGCAAGCGGCTGGAGCCTGAGTGGGCCAAGGCCGCCACCGCGCTCAAGGGGCATGACCCCGAGATCGTTCTGGCCAAGGTGCGTTGCTGTGTGTGCAGTCCTGCTGCAGCATGCTGCTGCTGCTGCTGGCGCTGGTTTGCCAAGTGGCACTGGTACAGCTGCTGCCCAGCTGCAGCCCCCGACAGCCCCGCTTCCGCCATCTCTCACTGGTGCCGCTGCATTTTTGGTGCTGCCTTGTACGCATGCAGGTGGATGCCACGGCCAAGGAGAACGAGGAGGCCAAGTCCAAGTTCAAGATCGGCGGCTTCCCCACCATCAAGGCGAGGGGGGTGGGGTGACAAGGGGCCACACAGTGACGTGCAAGTTGTGGGCTGCCTGGCAGCGAATGGAGCAGAGTTGGCAAGCGGCTGTTTGCAGCAGCGCAGCTGTGCGGGCTGGCGGATCCTGTACTGTTTGTCTCGGGGATGACACACCAACCAGCCGGTGCGATCGCGCCTGCATGTGTGCCACAGATCTTCCGGGGAGACCTCAACAAGCCTGCGCCGTACGAGGGCCCGCGTGACGAGCCCGGCATCGTCAAGTACCTGAAGAAGCAGGTGGGGTGGGGAGGGGAGGAACGGGGAACGCGCCTCTCAGGCAGCTTGGAAGGCTTGCAATCCTTTGTGCTCAGACTGTTTGGGAAACTTGGTTGCATCCAGAACCACCCGCTCTGTTGAGTTAAGCGATTGCTGGTCCCTCAGCAATGCCAAACCTACACCTTTCCCACCTGCAGGTGCTGCCCGCCTATGCCAAGCTGGACTCGGCCAAGGCCGTCAAGGCGGCGCGCGACGATGCAGGTGCGCTGGGGTGGTGTTGCAGCAAGTTCCGCGCTATTGGCATACAGGACACTTTTCCGTCCCCGTGCTGGCTGCCTGAAACCTAAGCGTGGCCTGGCATAGCCACGTGCGCACGCACTGCTTGGAAGCAGGAGCAAACCAGGCCTGGCCCGCAGTCTGCACATCTGTTGAGATCACCTCCTGCCCAGCCAGCCCGACCGCCCTTTCTATCTCCCCTACCACTGCCCCTGCAACCTCAGAGGTGCTGGTGCTTGCCTACCTGGAGGACGAGAAGGGCGAGGAGTTCAAGACCTTTGCACATGTGGCCGACGCGCTGCGCAACGGTGCGTGGGGCGGGCTAAGTAGGTTGAGGCGGGTGGCTATGGTCGGCTCTTGTGCAGTGAGCACATTTAAGTTGAGGACAGCATACGTTGACAGTGCGCGTTGTCATGGCTGCTAGACTACTCAGCACCTGAGGGTGTGTCCTGCCCTGCGCTGCCTGCCCCTGCCGTGCAGACATTGACTTTGCGTACGTGACCGACCACAAGCTGGTGGAGGAGTGCAAGACGGACTGCAAGAGCCCCTTTGTCATCATGTTCAAGGCGGGGGAGAGCGAGCAGCCACGGTGAGGGGGCGGTCTGTGAGACGAGGGCAGCGGAAGCAGCCATGCGGAAGAGGTGCAGGATGTGCCATGCATGTGAGGCGGTAGTGCACGTTGTTGTCCCGGCTCCCCTTGCAGCCTGCTGCTGCATCACTCAAATGCTGCCCGGCTGTACACTCATTTGAGCCCTGTGCTTTCATTGTTGCGCAGGTACGAGGGCAAGTTTGAGACATCCCTGCTGCGCACCTGGGCGTCCGCCAAGAGCCTGCCCCTGGTCATCAAGTTTGGGTGAGCCCGCCCCACCTGCTGGGTGTGGGAGGTCTGGTGGTGGCACGTGCAAGCTCGTCTGCAGCACCAGAGTGCATTCTGGTGCGTGCGCTGCCCTCTCCTGCCCTACCCTCACCGAGCGGCCACCCGCCGCCCCTGCCCCCGGCCCCTGCGCAGCTCCCAGAGCGGCAACAAGCACCTGCAGAAGGCGTTCTCCGCCAACTCGCCGCGCCTCATCGCGGTGGCCAAGGCGGAGAGCGCAGACCTGATGGAGCAGCTGCAGCAGGTACTGGGGCAGCGGGTGCGGGTTGTTCAATGCATCAGCTGGTGGCTAGCACGGCGGCATATGACAAGATGTCCTTTTCCAGCTTGCAAATGTGCAATGGAGCCGGGCGGCTTGGCGCTCAACCCCCTGGCGGCGGCATCTCAATGTGTCACCCGCTCATCCCTCCTTCCTGTGCTGCAGGCCTCCAAGGCCAATGACGACCTGGCGGTCATCCTGGCGGAGGAGACGACCGGGAAGGTGGGCGGGCTGGGAGGGGTGGTGGGCTTGCCGAGCGCAATGTGCCGCCCGCAGGGCTCAAGGCCGTGGGGCAATGTGGCTGCGCACCCATGCCTCCAGCTGCACCTCGTGATGTCCCTGTGCACCCGCCCCGCCTTCTGGTCCTCTTTGCAGCGCCTGATCGACTACTACGGCATCAAGCTGGAGGGCAAGAAGCTGGTGCTGATGGTCGAGGACCCCAAGGTGCGCTGTGCTACGCTCTGCTGTGCTGTGCTGCACTGAGCTGGATTGAGCCATGGGTGCACTGTTGAGCTGGTGCTTAGCTTTGGTGCTTTGGGGACATACGCCCGAGGTTTGGAACGTGAGGGCTGCCCTTCTGCTGGAGCTCAGCCTCCCTTCCACTCACGCCCCCTGCCCGCTCTTTCAGACCGCCGCCAAGTACATGAAGGCCGACGCCAAGCCCTCCGACATCCCCGAGTTCCTGCGCGAGTTCAAGGTGGGGGCGGGGGTGGGGCGGGGATGGGCAGGGGCGGGCCGCCTGTGCGTGAGAGCTGCAGGGTCAGCCAACGCGGGCGGCCTTTTGCGCTGTGGCACCAACTGCACCTGCCTCCTCCAACCTGTGTGTGTCAAGGCCCACCTTGCTTGCTGCACCCTCAGCGCCCCTCCCGCCCACATCCCACCCCGCCCCTGCGCCTCCTGTGCTGCAGGAGGGCGCCCTGGAGCGGTGGCTGAAGAGCGAGGAGCCTCCCGCCGACAACAAGGGGCCCGTGCGCGTGCTGACGGGCAAGACGTTTGAGGAGGAGGTGTTCAAGAGCGGCAAGGACACCTTCATCAAGGTGCGGCGGCGTGGTTGAGAAATGAACAGAGGGGCAGCGGGATGCACCGAGACGCGGTAGCGGCGCGGCGCCCGGTGTACACGAGGAGCAGCTCAACAACACGCCTGGAGCTGGCGGCAGCGCTCTGTGGTTGCGTGGCTGTGAGGCTGCAGAGCCCCTTGCACCCGAAATGGCTGCCACCACCAAATGGAGCTCCGTCTGCATCTGCTCCTGCAGTTCTATGCGCCCTGGTGCGGCCACTGCAAGAAGCTGGCCCCCACCTGGGAGGAGCTGGGCGCGGAGCTCACGGTGCGCCGCTGTCGCTCCTTAATGGTACCGCTTCATCACTACGTTGTGCACTCTCTGGACCCACCTGAAGGCAGCGATGCTTGACCAGCCTTTGCTTGGCTGCCGATAAGCAGGCATGCTATTGTATCCCGTCAGACTGTGCACGCCCCTCTTCCAATCACGTGTGCCCCGCCTGCAGCACGACTCCAACGTCGTCATCGCCAAGCTGGACGCCACCACCAACGACATCCCCTCACCCAAGATGTCCGTCCGAGGCTACCCAACGCTGATTTTCACCACCGCCAAGGGCGACGGTGAGCTCGGCTGCTCGGGTGGATAGCATGCCCCGGTTGGCAAGATTTGCTGCACCGCCTGGGGCGCTGCGGCGTCCGCCAGCGACGGGCCCTCTTAATGGCACATTGGCGCCTTGCACCAGCCTCATGCTCTTTTCAACACAATGCCACCTTTTGGATGCCCCCCTGCCCTGCCTGCAGTGATCACGTACTCGGGTGACCGCACCAAGGAGGCGCTGCTGGAGGTGCGCAAGTTTTGCTGTTTCCTAGTTTGATGGCCACATTTGTATACATAGCCGCTTGCTCCCCACGCTTGTGTACTACGCGCATCACCACGGCAAGTCACTCCTTCTCCGCACCCAACTATCTCTCCTCCCTTTCGCAGTTTGTGGCCCAGAAGCGAACGACCAAGCCTGGCAAGCCGGCGGAGGAGGACGAGGAGGACGAGGAGGAGACGGCGGCTGAGAAGGCGGCGGCTGAGAAGGCGGAGCGGGAGGGCACGGACAAGCCCAAGAAGAAGAAGGAGGCGGAGCATCAGGAGCTTTAGTTGGGCATTCGGACCCATTCCCCTTGAGCGTGGCTAGGTGCTTACGCTCTGGTGGTTGTGTCGAGCGGCGGCCAGCACCAGCATGCGGCTGTGTTTCGGGCAACTGTGCCAGGCTGCTCGCTTCGCCCACCCATTCCCGTACTTGACTGTCTACAGTCAGTTGCTATCACCTCTGTTTGTTTTATTGTGAGAGCTTGCGAGAACGCGGGGTGGCATTGCCTCAGGCAATGCACCGATGCTGGCGGTGCGTGCGGCGGGCGCATCGCCGCGCTGGGAGGAAGGAACAGGGCGCCCGCCGTGTTTGCCATTGCCTACATGCTGCTCTCAGCCCGATGGGCCGTGAATGGCGGGCAAGCGATCGACTTTGGTGCGCGAGCGCCACATCAGCCCCCAATGCGCCTTACCCGCCTCTCCGCGCACAATTCTCCCATCTAGCACCTGGAGGGCTTGCTGTTAGCAAAGATAGCTTGCGATGCCCGTGTAGCCCGCGACCATTCCAAACACACTATGGAGCGCCTGCTCGCCTTGATGGCACTGGCCTCCCTGGCCGCCTTGGCGCCCCATGTGCAAGCGCAGCAGTTCCGGGGCTATGGGACGACGTACACCTGTGAGCGGGGGGGACGAGCAGCACATGCGCCTCTGGCCCGCTCCCCGCTGCTCGATTTGGATTGAGAACTGGGTTTTGGAGGCTTGCCAGGCGGGGCCGGCACGGAACACCCAACCCTGGCCACCTTGCCGCCGCCGCACCGCCGTGCGTCCGCTGCCGCTCGCGCCCCCGACCCCGCCCGCTCCGGCATACCTGCAGGGCCGGGCGAGAAGAACAGCGCGCTGGCTGGCGGCTTCAATGCCTGCCAGTTTGGTCGGCTGTCGCCCTACTTTGAGACATACTTTGCGGCCCTGAACAAGGACCAGTACGACAGCAGCATGTGTGGGCGGTGTGCGGCGGTGCGCGGCACCGGCGGGCGCGCCACCGGCAAGACCGTGGTGGTCATGATTGTGGACGCATGCGCCACCTGCAGCTACGGCGACCTGGACTTCACCACGCGGGTGCGGCGGAGCGAGGACTGAGGGAGGGCCTTGCTGTGCCACCTGGCTGCGGCAAGTGCCTGCTGCAGGGCGCTTGATGCACCACAAGCGAGCGCTTGAACCGCCCGGCTGAGCCAGCCTGCATTTGATTGCCCCGCTTGTGTGGTGCAGGGGGCGAACGACATAACAGGCTACGCCTTTGACCGCCAGCCCATCGAGTGGACGTGGTGAGCAGATGGCTGGTGCAACCCGGGCTGGCTTGTTGGTGGTGCACTTTCGCTGCCTTGCGTGCAGTTGCCAGCAGTGATGCAACCTGGTGTGCGGTGGTTTGTGGGGCAGCTAACAGTCCACATAAGCAGGCAACAGGCCACACAAGCCCACCACCTCTGTGGCCCCGTCCATGCCTCAAAGTTGTTGCTTGGGCTCTCCCGCAGAGTGCTGATTGTAGCGCCCATACCTGCGCCATGCACTTCTGCACGCTCGAACCCGTGCACTCACCCACCCGCACTCACACCTCCCCTGACAGGACGTCATGCGCCAACCCGGTGCCGCCGCGGGTCGCCTTCAGGGACTATGCGGGCGGAGCGCAGCTGCTGGCCAAGGCGCGCGGCCTGGGATACAATGTGAACATGGAGGCAAGTGTGGGGCAGATGCAAGAACGTGGCAGTGCCAGCATGCCTTGCCAAAGCAGCGCCTGCATGCCTCGCCAAACGCCTCTGCCCGGGCGGAGTGTCCCCTGTGCACAGCGGCTGCATCAAAACAGGCGCCTGCCCTCCCTCGCTGTTACTGCTTCCAGACCATGTTTGCGGACCTCACCCTGACGGGGGGCGTGATGCCCATCCCCCGTGGGCCGGTGGCCACCGCCAACCTGGCCATCTCGGTGGCGCAAACAAAGAATGCAGCAGCAGTGGTGGCAGCTAATACGGCCCGTGCCAAGCAGGGCGCAGCGGCGGCAGCGCAGCAGGCGGCGCAGCAGAAGCGCCAGGCAGCAGCCGCTCTGGCCGCCAACAATGCCGTCGCGCCGGCCGCGCTGCAACAGGCGCAGCAGGCTGCAGCGGCTGCGGCCACGGCAGCACAGCAGGCACAGCAGGCAGCCAGTGCCGCTGTGGCGGCCGCTAGCGCAGCACAAAAGGCGGCCGTGGCTGCCGCACAGGATGCCCGGGCAAAGACCACTGCTGCAGAGGCATGGCTGGCGCAAGAGCGGCAGCGCAAGCGGCAGGCTGCGGCCACAGCTGCGGCACAGGCGGAGGCAAAGCGCAAGGCAGAAGCGGCAGCGGCGCAGCGCAGGGCGGCCATTGCGGCGATGCAGCAGGCGACAGCGACAGTGCGAGGCGAGGACGGCCAACCGAGTGTGGGCTCATGCTGCTGCAATGCTGTGCATGCCGTGCTCTGCAGCTTGGCAGCTGGCTGCCGCGTTGAATCTGAGCTGATGCATGTCTTCCCCTCCCACTTCCGTGCAGCATCACCGCCGCCGCCGCCGCGCTCACCGCCACCCTCGCCGCCAGCGGTCCAGGGCGTGCCGCCGCCACTACCGCCGCCGGCGATGCCGCCGCCGCCGCCCTGGCCGCCCATGACGGATGCGGACCTGCAGTCGCTGATGTTAGCGCAGGCTGAGCTAGATGGTGTGGCAGCTGACCTGGCAGCCATGCTGACCCCTCCCGGGGCGCCTGCCCCGCCTTCGCCCCCGATGATGGCCCGCCTGGCCGCTTACCTCGAGGCCCAGGCAGCCATGCAGGCTAGCAACCTGACGGCGCCGGCGCCCCCACCGGTGGCAGAGCTTGCACCAGCGCCGATGGGGCTCCCGCCGCCCGTGGCGCAGCAGCAAGTGCGTGCGCAGTCTGTGCAGCAAGGGCGGGGGCAGACGCTGCAGCAAGGGCAGCAGGTGCGGGCCCAGGTGCTGCCGCAGCAGGCTGTCCCACCCCAGTAGTGAGCTGCACAGCATGGGCAGCATGCATGGCTCACCTGATAGTACCCCTAGCAACTCGGTGCAGCGGTGCCCTTTTTCCGCTTTTTGCAGCGCCTGTGGCGCCGCAGTTTTGTACAGCCATCCAGCCCCAGTGTGCCTATTGGAGCCCTGTTGATGGGCCCTGCTGCCACAACGTGAACGCAGCACGTCCTCACCCGTCGAACTCAACCCTCATCTGCACAGAACCACTCCCCTCCAACCGCACAACCTTGCTCTGTTTTTGCTGCTTCCCCGTCCCGATTCGTTTTCGATTTGTCCGCCTGCTCACAGCGTACGGCCCATAGCGCCCAGCTGGTGAGCAGCCTCAACAAAAACCAATTCTTAGCCTTCAACACCTCCAATTGCGCCATGCTGCCTTTGCCGCCGCCCATGACGCCAAAGCACTTACACAATCTCTTTGCAGATGCGCCGTGTAAATGCGCTGCAAGCTGCCGAGGCAGGCGCAAGGTGCAGCAAGGGTGCAGCGCAGACAGGCAGGTGTGCAGGAGTGGTCTCTTTAACTCTGGCAAGCTATGTGGTCTTGATACCGCGCTAACTCTGCCCGGCGACTGCAAGCTCGGCGGCTGTGCCCAGGTCCAGGCACTTAACTCGCAGCACAACCGCCTGCAGGGTATAGTCAGCAGTGGCAGGTGGGCACAGTTGGTTGGTGTCACTGAGCCGCGAGTGCAGGGTGGGTCAGGCGGGGCAGCGCAACAGCGGCTGCAGTTTGCAGCCATGCTGCACCTCGAAAGCTGGGCAGCTGCAGAGCACATTGGCTACGGCAAATGTCCATCTTATAGCAATGTGTCCAGTTGGTCGAAGGGCAGCACACACCTGCAGGACGTGCAGCGCGCCTGGCGCCTCCACCGCCATTGTGCCCAGCGCGTCTCGTGTGATGCGCAGCACGTGGCAGGCAGCACTGCCCACCCCCACGCCTGCATTGCTCACTGTGGCAGTCGAGGAGCGCGTCCTGCGGCAGAAGGGGTGCATAGAGGCGGCAATGGGTGCTGTTGAGTTGAGTGCGTGGGTGAATGGTGAAGGGCAACCAGCACTGCCGGCAAGAGAACATGTGCACCACCAGAAGCAATGTCTTCCCAAGCTTTGGCTCGCCGCCTCATGCCACCCACCTGCGCAGATAGAAGTCCACAGCGCCAGCCACGCAGCCTGGGCCAAACTCAAACAACCGGACGCGGCTCGCCCCCGCCTGCTGCTGCTGCGCTGCTGGACCAACCGCGCCCTGCTGCGGCGGCGGCGGCGGCGGCGGCTGCTGCTCCACAGCCGCTGCCTCCTCCAGCCCCCCAGCCGCCTCCGGCAGGCTGCCGCCACCAGGCTGCTGCACACGCTGCTGCACCAGCAAGCTGCCCCTCTCAATGATAAACATCTCATCGCTGGGCTGGCCCTCGCGCCAAAGCACATCCCCTGGTCGGTATCGCTGCTTGATGCAGTAACGCGCAATCGCGGCAGCAGCGGCGCCGCTCTCCTCCTTGCTCGCAAAGGGCAGGCCCGCTTGGCTGCGACAGGGGTTGATGTTGAACATGCACAGGTGGTGAAAAACCACAGGCCTTGCATGCTGGCAGACATGCCATAAGTCTGACTTGGACGGCAAGCACAAAGGCCATGAGACATCCACAGGGTGTGCACCCTGCTGACCACAAACAAACTGCGCAGGTGCTGCAAACCGCTGCAAGGCGCCGCTTGCACCCACCTGGCGTGCGCCCTGATCATATCTTCCAGAGGCATGGCGGCCGACGGCGGGCGGCACAGCCCGTACCTGCGCCCATGAAGCGGGGCAGTCGTATGATGCGCAGGCCGGCATGGGAGCCGCGGCGCCTCCACCCGGCAAGGGAGCGTGCACAGTCCATGCAGCGCACTCCTGGCATGCACTATGCTCCTCGGCGTCCGTGTCGCCTCCCGCCTTACCTGCCCGCCACCGCCAGCAGCTGCTGCTCGCAGAAGCGCAGCCCCTCCTCGTAGCTGGCAAACTCGTGGCAGTGCCGCTGCGGCCCCGCCAGGTCGGCAGCAGCTGCAGCCGCGGTGGAGTGCAGCAGGAAGGGCGAGGCAGCCTCTGCACTGGTGCATGGCTCAGGCGGCAGGGGAGCACCATGTGCCAGCAGCAGGGGGCGGATGCCGGGGCGGTGCGCTGCGCCTGTCACAACTGGGGAGATGTCCAGCTGGGCGAGGTCCCTGCATGGGCGAAGGGGTGGGCAAGCCAGGCTTAGGAGGCGGAGCCAGTGGGGCTTGCCCTGTGCAGCACGGCAGGATATGTAAGCAGTATGGCAGGAGGCCACGACAGGAGCAGGCACTTAAGGGCCACTGCCCCACCCCGCACCTGAGCAGCGACGCCAGCGTCCTGGCGGCGGTGGCGTCAATGCCCTTGACGCTGCAGGCAGGGGTGAAAAAGCGCACACAGGTCAGTGAGGGCAACAACGCAGCAGGACCAAAGCAAGGAAAGCAGGCAAGCAGGGACGCCGTAACAGCAGCTAGGCCAAATGCAGCCTTGCTCTGGTTCCAACCCCTGCGGCCCGCCTGCTCAGATCCAGGAGCAGGAAGCGGGGGGCAGCCGCCGAGGCAAACAGCGCGCCGCCGTGCTTGCTGCTGCCCGCGTACAGCCGGTCTGCCTGCTGTGCCTGCTGTGGTCCCAGCCCTGACCAGGCACCGGCGGCCACGGGGCTGCCGCCGATGCCGCAGGCCTCGCCGCCCTGCCCGCTGGCCAAGCACTGGGCCACCTCGTGCACGCGCACGCTGATGGCGTTTGCCACTCCAAAGAACAAGAAGCCTCTCAGCTGGAGTAGGTGGGGCAGGAGAGGAGGCGTGGCAGGGAGGTGGGGCTGAGCAACAGCAAACCATGTGCTGCTGAGCTGAAGCAAACCAGCCACACGTTTTATTGCAAGGCGCTGCAGTTCCCAGCAAGCAAATCACATCCACGGTTGCCAGGGGCCCGCCCACCTGCGCAGAGACGAGGTGCGTGGGCCGCAGCAGCTCCAGCGCTGCCTCCTGGTCAGCGGCACGCACGATGCGGGAGCGGCCAGGTGCCAGGCTGAAAGCAGACAGCTGCGACTGCGCATAGCCGAGGGCAAAGTATAGAGTGGCCGCCACCACCCCTGCTGCAATTCCCGCCTCCAGGCCCCACTGCATGATGGCTGCGAATGTGGCCCACAGCAGCCCGTACTCTGCAAGGGAGGACACAGGGAACGGCATGCTGGCACAGCATGCGCTAGCGGCACACTTGCTCATCCTGGCTCCCACCCAAATTCCAGAGACTGCCCTTTTTGCACTTGCGTTCCCCACCCGCCCACCTGTGCCCGTCAGCTTGTTGAAAGACCTCACACACCAGTCCATGCAGATCTCCACCCCAAACCACACCTGCAAGGGCCGGAAGAGGGCAAGGCACGGGATGTGAACCTGATTCCACGGCAGCGCCCAGCAGCAGGGCAGCAACTTGGCGGCCGCCGTGTGTGCCTGGCACCTGGTTGAATTGCTAAGCCTCACGAACCCTAGGGCAGCAACCCCAGGCTCACCAGAAGTGCACCGAAAAAGAAAGTGGGAGCGTACTGTACAATGGAGAACGGTACGGCGAACAATGCCAGCTCACACAGCGCGATGACTGCAGAGGGGGGCGGGCCACCACGGGCTGGAGTGGGAGCAGTGCACAGGTGTGCCCTGGATGGCTGCAAGCTTGCAAAGACGGCGGCAAGCTGTCACATTACACTGGACTAGCCCTTGATGGCTGCTGTCCTCCAGAAGTGTTGCCCCAACCTCAACCACCCACCCGCGCCATTAAGCCGGCTGTGCACGCCCGCTCGGCCGGTGAAGATGGTTTGGCTGAAGATGAAGCTGCCTGTGAAGCCTGTGCCAATCAGGCCAACAGCGACATTGGACAGGCCTGCAGGGGGCATACTGGACCGGCCGAGTCGACAAATATGTGCTTGCCATGCACCCAATCGGCTAAAATTAGTGTGTCAACCCACGCAACCCAGGTGTCACCCACCCACCGATGCATGCCAGCTCTCGGTTGGTGTCCAGCCGCTTGGGCGAGTCCTGCTGGATTGCGGCAATGTCCATGCAGCTGCCGAAGCAGACCAGCAGGAACAGGCCCAGCAGCTGCAGGGGTGTGCAGGGGTGTGGGCAGGAGCAGAAGGACGTTGGCCATGCGTAGGGGCAGCTGGCTGGCCGAGCAGCTGGCCTGCGGGTGCAGTGGCCATTTTCCCAAGACTCTCTCCAGTAGGCAAGGCCGCCAGCACACATGGCGAAGCCACCCAGTCCCCGCATGGGCCCCTGTGCTCGCCTTGCCCACTTGCTGCAGCGCGGCGCCCAGGTGCAGGCGCGCCAGCGAGCCGCCAGGCATGTCAAACAGGCCCCACAGCGTCCAAAAAGGGCCCGTGGTGGCCTGCGGGGGGCAGAAATGCCGCCGGAACGGGGCGGTGGTCAGCTTGGTCATATAGATGAGCAGTGGATGGCGGCACAGGAGCGACAGGCAGCACCATACACAACACACAGCACCGTGCAGCACAGTCCGGCTCTGCAGACAGTATATGTTCTCATGTGCCTCCCAGCTGCGCGCTGTCCTCCCTCACCGCGGGCTTGAGCACCCAGCCCGCCTCCTGCGCATCCTGCAGCGACATGCCCGCCGCCAGCAGCGCCAGGTGGAAGGCGCCCACGATCGACAGCAGCACGCCTGGGAGGCAGGAATGGGGGAGGGCCTCAGAGCAACACAGGGTGGTGTTGGGGAGCTGAGAGGCGCTGCAACGCAGGATATTTAGGCCGCAACCAAGTTCCAAGATCCAAACCTGCCCCAAGGCATGCACAAAGTGCAGCGTCGCGCACCTGGCAGCGCCAGCGGGTGCTTGCAGCGGTTCATCGTAAGCATGAGCAGTGCGGTGGACCCCAGCGTGGGCAGCACGCGCAGCGCTACCTGTCAGGACCAGATCAAGGATTGAAGAGTTTCAACACAAATGCTCTCCAGAGCTCTGTTCTAAGCGAGAGGCCAAGCAGCCGCATAGCGGCGAGCCAGGAGCAGTGAAGCACAATCCAGTAGGACAGCTCCACCCACCATCAGCCAGCGCCTGCCCCTGCCTCACCTGCGGGTCTGCCAGCTGCCCCCAGGAGGCCAGCGATCCCAGCTGGATGCCGCAGCCCAGGCCCAGGCCAGATGCCACACAGAAGTAGCCTGGGGGCGGTTGGAGGGAGGGCGGAACCAGCTAATGAGGTTCAGGCACAAACAGCAGCTGGCAAATGGCCTGGCTACCTCGGCAGTCGGCACTGGATGGGGATTGACACCCCTCGAGCCAAAACGCACCGACATAAGACAGGTAGCCGCCCACCGCCGGGAGAGGCAGGTACTGCACAGCCGACGCCAGACGTGCCTTGGCTGCACGCAGAGCGGGCAAGGGCAGGGAACGGGGTCGGCAGGCAGGGAGGGCATGCTGTGGTTGCCTCTCAAGCGCACAACCATAGATGTAACAGCACCAAATCTGCCCGCTCACCTACTGCCAGCAGGCCCAGCCCCACAACAGCAGAGGACACCGCCATGGTCAGCAGGCTGGTGCCCAGCGCCGCGCTGGCATCCAGGCCCGCGCGGCTGCACAGGCTGGCAATGCTGGATGCCATGGCGGACAGAAAGATGAGGCCCACATCCTGCGATAGGGGTTGCAGTTGGGCAGGCCGGCAGCAGCTTGGGGTTGAATGCACATGCACGTCGAGGCACGAAGCATCCGTGCTCATGCCGCCAGTACACCCGCCCAGCAGCTGTCGACACTGCGGCGCCAAGCACAGGGGCTCACCTGTACCTGGCCCACCGCATACGGCACGCTGGAAAGCAAGGTCACAACCGCCTGGTGCACCGCGGATGCCAGGTAGAAGAACTTGCTGCGCATGGGCGTGGGACGGCGGAGATAAATGGTGGGAGGCAGGCACCTCTGAACAGCTCGCCCCATTGCCGACGCTCGGCAGTCCTACGATGTAGTGGCCTGCCCGGCCCCACCACTCGAACTCACCACAGCTGATCAAGGTAGGGAAGGTACATGCGGTCCTTGAAGACCACCGCGCAAAACGCGATCAGCGCAGGCACGCCGGCTGCCGCGTTGATCAGGCCGAACACGACCGCGTGCAGCAGGCTGGTGCTGCCGCCAGAGCCATCCCTGCCACGCTTGGCACCGTGCCGCGGCAGCAGCGGCGCCTCCAGGTCGCTGCCGCCTCCTGGGCCTGCCGACGGCGTGTTGCCCTCGCGCGGGGAGGCCAGCGGCGTGCCCGAAGGCGTGCTGTGCATCACATACCTGTTAGGGTGGGGAGCCAGAGCAGGGATGAGCAGCAGCGGTAGAAGTTGCCTGCAGCTGCCTGGGGGTCCTGCTGCAGGCGACCCAAATCTAATCAGCTGTCCATGTTACTCACGTCAAGGGTGCTCCTCGGAATGGCCCGCTGGCCGCCCAGCCGTCGTCCTCGGGCGCCTTTGGAGCAGCGCCACCGCCGCTGACCCGCACAGGCGGCGGCTGCCGCCGCTGCCCGTCCTCTGCATTGTCATGATCTGCCAGCTCCCTGATGTTCTCCTCGTGCGCTGCAGCACTCATCGAGCAGGCTGCCTGGCCGCAAGGGCCTCCCCAAGCCGCGGCACGTGACGGGCCTGGCCCCTCGCCAGCCTTGGCGCTGACTGCTGCAGCCCTGATGAATCGGCTGATCACGACTATACATGCATGCGGCGATTAAGCCGATGGAGGGCCGGCCGTGCGCATTGGCAGCATTGTGAACGCAACAGGTCTTTCGGGAGTTGATCACACATCGGATCATTCTTATTACTGATACCGCCAAAGGCAGGGCGGACCAGGCTCCCCTGCGCGCGAGCAAGCAAACAGCCGCTCGTTCTCTCTGCGCAGCTCGGCAGCAGCTGTGCAGCTTCCGGACGCACTTCCAGCGCTTACTGCGTCTCAGGTGAGGCCGGCAGCACCGCCTGTTTGGCCTGTGAGCGTCGGGAGGTTGTGGCCGCGCCTGCGCAGCCGCTGCGGCCTTGCGGCTGCTTTGGGCGTTGTAGTACCGTAACTTCGTGACGCTGGGCACACGGGACGGGCCACCGCCCCCTGCACTGCTGCCGCCGCCGCCGCCGCCGCCGCCACTGCCGCCTGCCCTCCGCTCCACACTCTGTCCCGTGTGCTTTGCCGGTGTGCAGGCACCAAAGAAACTTGGCTGCATTCAGCTGACCACGCTCAGCCCGATCCAGAGGCTGCACGCCTGGTAGCCGTCGCCCCGCTCGCCCGCAGCAGCGCCTGCCCGCAGTGCCGCAGCCATGGCGACGCTGGCCGAATCGTTCCTGGCTGACCTGGAGGACCTCAGTGATGTGGAGGATGAGGAGCCGCAGCAGGCGGGGCTCGCCGGCGAGGGCGAGGACGAGGAGGTGAGGGGGGAGCGGCTGTTTGATATGTCTGGGGGACTGGCCGGTGCCGCTGTTGCGGTGCGTAGTCAGCTGCTTGGCCGTGGTGCTGTTTGCTGGTGCTTGCCATGCCGGCACGCTTTGCAGGCTGTTACGGGGCCTGTTCTGCACTGCAGTGGCAGCAGAAGACTTCTGCTGTCTGAGCTGGTAGTCACTTGTGCGCGCACGTCCCCATACCTGCCATCGCCATGCCTGCCCAACGACTCACTTTAACATCCCCCCGCCTCCCCCCCCCCGCCCCCCCCCCCCCAGATGGGCGGCGATGACATCGACAACCTGAACTACGACAACCTGGAGGCGGTGGCCCACCTCACCTCCAGCGAGCGGTACAAGGACATCATGACCGCGGTGCGCGCGGCGGCGGACGAGGACGCCAGCGGCAGCGGCGGTGCCACGGCGTGGGCAGGGCCCTCAGAGGAGGACCCCACATACAAGTGAGGCGGTTGAAGACGTGTGTGTGCATCCACTGCTGAGGCTGCGTGCCGTGGTCTGTGCTGGAGGGCCTGGTGCTGCAGGCAGAGAGAGGCAGAGAGGCAGAGCAACTGCGGCTGCAGCGCTCGAGGAGTGAGGCGTGCCTTCGCTCATGCCGCTGCTGCCCCCACCTCCGCTGCTCGCCCAGGCTGCTGGTGGACTGCAACCAGCTGGCGGTGGACATTGACAACGAGATTGTGGTGGTCTACAACTTCATCCGCGACAAGGCGAGCCGCGGCTTTTGCATTCGTTGCTTGGTGTGCATGCTGCAGCAATGCGTCGTGCTCACGCTGCTGGTACCTTATAACTCTGCAGAGCCGCGCCTCCCCTCTGCCACCCTCACCCATCCAACTAACTGCTACCTCATACCCCCTGCAGTACAAGACCAAGTTCCCGGAGCTGGAGAGCCTGGTGCACAGCCCGCTGGAGTATGCGCGCGTGGTGCAGGTGGGTGGGCGGCAGGGCGCAAGGAGGGCGCGCACG
>VFQQ010000359.1_pt1 | contig 97646 bp, 171 predicted proteins | sample 3512341 | NCBI WGS metagenome assembly VFQQ01 (sample SAMN10412373, study PRJNA504923) | tailings metagenome | isolation source: Relicate 2 Philex TSF1 revegetated site | place: Philippines: Tuba, Benguet | collected 2017-08-29 | reverse complement strand
GGCGGGCCATACAGGGGGCGGGCAAGGCAAGCAAGGAAAAAACAACGAGGGGCCGGCACGGAGGTGATATACAAACCGGCGACGGAACGAGGCGGCTTTGAAGTGTTGTTATCAAATTGAGGCAGGGTTGCTGGGGATGAAATGCGGTGTGTTGCTGGAGGGTACTGAGAGTAGGATTCGATGAGGCATGTTGTCGGGAGCGAGTGTTGTCAAAGACGGATCAGGCAGCGAATAAAAGCAGCCAGCAGGGCGGGAGGGGCCGCACTAGGGCACGGCCCCACCCTGCTCAGCTGGCCTGTTTGTTGTTCGGGAACCAATGTATTGTGTATTGTATTGCGAATTGTGCGGATTGAAGTCGATGGGCGGGTGGCTGGCGGCTGTGCGCCGCGCAGCGGAAAACGGTGGGTGCAGTTCCTTGTACTTGTGTGCAGTGCTTCTCTGTTGAATGTATTGTATGCAAATCGTTCACACCTGGGTGGTGCCCTCCTCGCAGCAGCGGCCGCTGGCGGGCACGCTGCCCTCCCCCTCCTGCGGGGCCGTGCAGGGCTCGGGGGCGGGGGCGGGGGCGGCCCTGGCGGCCGCCGGCTGAGGCAGCAGCCCGTGCTCCAGCATTTCGTCAAAGCGATCGGGGGTGAGCTGGCCGTAGGCGCGCAGCACGCCCAGCGCGAGGCCGCGGTTCAGGCTGCACAGGCAAGGTTGGGGGGAATGGGAGGCAGGGGGTGGAAGGCCAGGGTGTGAGCGGGGCGAGGCAGGCGAGGGGGCAAGCGCGCAACATGGGGGACAGCGGTGTGGGCTTTGCAGCAGCAGCGCATCAGGTTGCAACCAGGACTTGAATGGAAGGCGCAAACAGCGCCTGCGGCATCCAGCTACCCCAACAGCAGCAGCAGCAGCAACCCGTCCAGTACAGCCCGCTGCTGCACCCCTGTACGGCAGCTAGCCGCCAACCTGCCCACACTCACTTGTACAGCTGTGTGAGGGCGGCACCCGCCAGCGCCTGGCGCTCCACAGCACCTAGGGAGGGCCAGTGGCCCGCCTGGCGGTGCATCAGCTCAAACACAAGGCCGGCCAGGCCCCAGGTGAGGCGGGCCGCGGCGCGCAGCAGAGCACGCTGCTCCGCCGCAGCGTCGGCATCGGCGTCGCTGGCGCCGCCGGGCGTGGCCGCAGCAGGGGCCTCGCTGGTGCGCGCTGGGCCGCCCAGCAGCCCGGCATGCACGGCCACCACCGTCAGCGCCCGCACCGTCACGCCGTCGCGGCTGATGGTTGTGAGCGGAGCGCTGCCGGTGCTGCCGTCGGCGCCTGCCGCAAGCTCCTCGGCTGGCACGGCCGGGCAGGCCGCCTCTATCTCTGCCAGGCTCAGCGCATTGATGTGGGTGATGCGCTGCGCTCCAGTGCCTTCAGTCTGGACCAGCGCCAGCGGGCCCGGCAGCCTGCGGCAGGGAAGAGCAGCGGGTGGCGACGCGTGGTTGGCGCCGCGCGGCGGTGGGAGAGACAGGCGCCCAGCCGCCTGCTGGCCTGGTGACACGATGTGCCTGCCACACGGCAGCAGAACGCAGCGTGCCGCGCGGGGCGGCGCGCACTGCAGGCCCGCCGCGGAAGGCTCCCGAGCGTCAGCCCGCGCACCTGTAAGTCCGCCCGTTCCGCGTACAGTAGGATGATACTGACAGGTCCTGATCACGGGGCGCCGCGCCGGCCATGCGTTCTCTGGGCGCCTGCTCTGTGGAAGGGAGGCTGGTGCTCTGTCCTCTGCAAGTGCGGCTGAGTGGCGCGGCGATGACAAATGAGCGGTGGGATGTGTCGAGTGTGCCGTCTGGAAGCCGCAGAGCCGCACAAAGCTGCTGCCGCGGCGAACGCCCGTGTGGCGGGCGCGCAAAGCGGCCGCGGGCGTCGTGGCAGCTGCTCTACACGGCTTCAGCAATTCCACGCGTGCATCCTGCCAGATATTAACGTGATGTTTCTACGGCCTTGGGGCCCTTGCTGCACCGGCCCAGCTCGCCCTTGCAAGGTTCTGCTTGCAGATGGCCTCGACGTGGCACCCAGCAGCACCCCGTTCAAACTGCTGTGGCGCCACTCCTGCTGATCCGTGCACAGCCAGCCGCGGAGCTGGCACGTGCCGCATCATGCCAGGGCTTTCAGCTTGGCGATGAGGTCGTTCATCTCCTTCTTTGCCCGGCCGTACTGGCTGCCCTGCCAGTACACTCCGCTGCGGGCAGTGGAGGGCAAGAGGGGCAACAGCATTGCTTTCACGGCTGCACACGGCTGCACTGGCGCGAAATGCAGCGCTCCGCCTGTGATGCATCTTCATACAGCCAACGCCACTGTCCTCTTATCCTGCCATGCACTCACCTGCAGCGCGAGCAAACCCAATACTCGTCGACAGTGGCCAGAATGCCGGGCGGCACGTCGTGCCCCTCGGGCAGCAGGCCCGGCGGCAGCGGCTCCGGAATGAAGTCCCCGTTGCAGCGTGCGCAGCTGCATGGAGGCGAAAATCGAACAGCCCACGGTGCAGGAGTGAGAGGCGTGGCGGCAGGGAAGCAGCAGCTGCTGCAGCCGGCCCGGCAGGCAAACCTAGGCCCCTTATTCAGCACCAGCCTGACGCTGCTTGCTGCCACAGCTGCGCAGCTGTAGTGGCTGCTTCAGGCAACAGCCATGGCCGCCTCCCGCCTTCCCCTTCCTTCTCTTTCGCTCGTCACTCCCTCTCCTTCCCCTCCCTGCCCTCACCGCGTCAGCACGTCCTCCTCTTGCACGCTCAGCTTGAAGGCGTCAATCACCTCCTCCAGCTGCTCCCGCTTCGTGTCGCGCTGCACCAGGTACGCCTGCGTTGGTTGGCAGAAGTAGACAACTGAGCACAGGCAAGGTCCTGAATCGCTCGGTGGTGGTGTCAATGACCGTCATGACATCTGATGCCGTTCAGCCAACACAAGCTGCCCAAAGGGCTCTGCTTCCAACCTGGTCGCTGTAGTTGGCTCCCACAAATGTGCGGTCTCGAGTGAGCACGACTCGCTGCTCCGCCTCGGCCCGCTCTACCATGGTCCTGCGGAGCATGGGCATGTATTGGAAAGCGAGTTATGCATGCTGCACAGCAGAAGGTAGCCGAGGCATGGCAAGCGATGCACTGTCGCATGGCGAAGTGCAAGTGCGCTCCGTTTTGCAAGCGCAGATGGGCCCGCAGCTGAGCAAGCACGCACCGATAGATGGCGTGCCGGGATGCCTTCTCCATGGTGGCCTGAAGCGACTCTGCAGGAGTAAGGATTGAGCAGCCAGGGTTGTAAAGCACTAGCAAACCTGATGTTGAAGGGCATAACTATATAATAATAGTTACAATGCCCTGCAAGCTAAGAACTGAACAGGGCCCCCTGTTGCACCCATGTGTCTCCACATGGCCCCTGCCAAACCTGTGTCGAATCCGCAGAGGCGCAGCTGGCGGGCCAGCCCCTCTGCCATCACATCACACAGGAAGCGTGGCGGGCCAATCGGCTGCATGGCATGTTGGGGAAGGCAAGGGGCAGTGGTGACTGATCAGAGCAGTGCTGATTGCGTGCAAAGCAAGGCAGCTGGCAAGCGGTCGGGCGTGGCCAGGCAAGGCAGGCAGCTTCTGTACAAACCACATATCCCCAATCAACCCCACCTGCCGCTCTGCATCCCAGAAGGGCACATGCAGCGGGAAGCCGCAAGGGGCCTCTGGCTCCAGCCGCCCGCTGCCCCGCCGCGCCTCCCGCCGCTGCCGCTGCCCGCGCCTCCCGCCGCGCTTCACCGCTCGAGCGCCGCTGATCTCCAGCCGCACGCCCCAGGCTGAGGCTGCCGCCCGCAGCTGCTGCACTGTGCACCCGCCCAGCAAATTTGCTGCAGGTGCTGCTAATGCTTGCTGCTCCGATGCCGCTTCTGAGCTGGCCTGCTGCTGCTGCTGCTGTGGAGTCGCAGGGCCTGCTGTGCCTGTCTGCTCACTTGCATTGCCTGAGCTGCTGCGGCTTCTACTGCTGCCTCCGCTGCCATCGGCAGCCTGCACCTCTGGAGCACCCTCTGCCTCTCCATCCGCACCCTCTGCTGCACTCTCGTCTGCTCCGTTTGCCGCCGCCTGTTGATCTTCAGACCGTGCCGCCACAGCTGCAGCACCTGCTGCTGGCTGAGGCCCTGATGCCTCCACAGCTGCCTCTGTCATTGGCCACTCCTCCGGCTGGCCCACAACAGCAACCAGGGAGCCCAGAAGTGCCAGCAGGCAGGCGGCATCCGCAGCTGCATACTGCAGCTGTGCGCCGCTCAGAGGCCGCTGCGATGGCAAGGGGAAGGGCACGAGGCTTAGGGTTTTAGGCTTGCAAGGCAGCTGTGCCGGGATGGCATGAATGGTGGCATCAAGATGATGAAAGAATGGCATGGCGTGACAGTAGGCCTGAGCATGCCATGCTCATGCCCTGCCCTGCCCTGCCCTGCCCTGCCATTGCAAATGGCATGGATCATGGCATGCGCGCGGCATGGCAAGCCCTGCCATCGCTGCAGCCTCTTGCCACACCCATTCCTCAGCGGCCCGCACCTCTCCCCAGGCGGAGCACTGCAGGGCCTTGTCCAGGGGGCGGCCCAGCTGCGCATCAACCAGCCCACTCAGGCCCAGGTCTACCGCCTGAGAGATGGGTGGTGGAAGAAGGGCTAGTGGCAGGGCTGGTGGCACATGGCAGCAAGCAGGGTAGTCCAAAGGGTGCTGTGCTGCGGCGGCATGCCATGCCATGCATATCTGCAGTGGCACACCATGCCATGCCCTATGCCATGCCATGCCATGCTGCATCATGCTGCGCCCAGCACCGTGCCACGCCGCGCCATGCCACGCCGCGCCCCACACCGTGCCATCACATGCACGCAATGCGCCACGGTCATGCCATGCCATGCCATGCCATGCCACACCATGCCAACATATACATGCGCCATGCCATGCCATGCACCGCTCACCTTGTTCACACCCAGCACATGGCGATGGCGCAGGAAGCGGTGCACCGATCCCACATCACAGGCTGGCTCCACCACTGCCAAGCATGGCAGGAAGAAACGGTGTGACCAAGGATGCATCACCACTGTCAAGTAAAACTGGGCACGGGCATGAGGAACTAAGGAATCGTCCTGTTTTAGTGCGCCGAACGCCAGCTGCATGGCACGCATGCAGCCATGCAGGCATGCAATCATGCAGCCAGATGCCCGCCTACCTGCGATACAGCTGCCGCCCTCGCCACCCAGTGCCGCCCCAATGGCCCGCAAGTCGTGCACAAGACCAAAACCAAGCTTCAAGCAGCTCTTGTTGCTGCATGCGGCAGTGGGGAGGGCAGATCCAGGCAAAAAATGTTGCTTGAGGGCTATGCGAGGGCAGCTCCGCAACAACCGACAAGTCGGCCAGCCCACCATGAGGGTTCTTGGCAATGCAACAACAACGCATTCAGCGTTCAGGACTGCTGCCGGCTGAGCTCACCGGAACAGCTGCTGCAGGGCTCGCTTCGCGGCTGCCTGCGGCAGAGCTAGCATATCAAGGAGCAGAACCAGGCAGGAGGCAGAGCTTGTGCAGCTGCTGCTGCTGCCGCTGCTGCCGCCGCTGCCGCCGCCGCTGCTGCTGCTGCTGGTCGCTGGGCACAGCTCGGGCGGCAGGGCGGGGCTGCCGGGTGGCAGCCACAGCGCCAGCTGCACTAACCTGCAGTCAGAGGGCAGCCAAACGGTAGTGTGGTGTTGATGCAGCTGCCAATTTGGGTGGAGGCATAGTTTTGTAAGCCAGCAGGCGGCCGTCAGCGTTGCTCACGTGGCCTGTGGTGGGCCGCCGCCGCGCTGCTCCCCTGTCGTCTCTTCGGGAGGCCACTCAGCATCCATGCCGCATGCCAGGGCCGCATCTAGCAGGTCACTGCACGGAGCAGGCTGGGAGGGAATGCGTTCAGCTTGGCTGCTCCACCTTGAACGCCGCCGCCGCCCGCCGCTGCTCTCTCCGACCGCCACCGCCGCCGCCCTCTCTGACCGCCATTGCCACCGCCAGCGTGCCTGAAGCTATCCAGCTGATCTTCACTGTCTATCAGGACGGCATGCACGCCGGGGGGCAGGGTCCAGAAGCGGCTCGACATGGTGTCGCTCTCCTGCCCTCCCTGCACAGCGCCCATGTCTGCCCAGTTGAGGGCGCGTGTCGGCACTATCCGATTCTCGACGCCGAGGCTCCGATGGGCGTGCAAGTGCGCCGCCACCTCGCCGCCACATCACCGCCGCCGCTCGCCTCACCCAACTGGATCGCGGTGGCCGGGTCCGACAGGCTTTACATCACAACAGTCGACACAGTCGGTGCATAGCTCTACTAGGATCAGCAAGGAATTCAAATCGGACAGGGAGGACATGCGTTGAGCAGGGCTCGCGCGTTCAGAACAGGCGCAATTTTAGCAACAGCAACAGTGGCATGCGACCAGCTGTGGCATGATGTATGTACATGCGAGGAAGAGAGCACAAACAGACACTTTGCAAGAAGATGTGAAGGACGTGTTGTCCTCGGCAGCTGGCAGCAGCTCTTCGCTCGGCCACCTAGCGGGTGCAGCGCAGCTGCAGCAGCATGGCATCTGCAGCAGCATGGCGCCGCCAGTGCAGCATTCCAGCCACCGTGCCTTGCGGACCTCCCAAACGTCTCAGAGGGAGTGCAGTAGTTGCTGCCGCGCCGCTTCGAGGGAGCCCCCAAGCGTCTCAGTGGGAGTGCAGCACCTGGGGGCGCGACTGCACCACATGCCACCCGCCGTCGGCGGTGCGCACGCCCTCAATGTCCTGCGCAGCATGTGGCGGTGCAGAAGAAGCGCACAGGGGTGAGCAGCAGCAGCTTTCCGTGGATGGCAGCCAGCACAGCGCACCGCAGCATGGTAGCCAACCTCATTTCCACGGCATGCTGGGCAAGCCACAGTGGAGCATCCATCTTGAGCATTGTGCCCCCTGCAGCCGCAATTGCTCCATTGCTGGTCTCTGAAAAGCCTGAAGCCTGAATCCAATGCCTCCCCGGCATTTGCGACAGCTGAGCACCCACCTGGGGCACGCCGCCGAATGCTGCCTCCACTGCACCGCCCAGCTGCACCAGCTCACGCAGCATCTGCTGCCGCTGAGCGGGGTCCCACAGCAGCGGCTCGCCCGCATAGGCGATCGCACGGTGCTCCAGGGCTGCAGCGGTGGACGGTCGGCGGGCAAGATGGTTAGGCAGGAAGGACTGAACACTGGGATTGCTGGGCATGCATGTCAGGTGCGCCGGCGTGCACTGCCGCGGCCCCGTTTGAGCGAACATAGCTGCAGTGCAGGTGTGGCGCAGGCAGTGTGGTGCTTCCATCCTGCTGCCGAGACACTGGCAACACACCAAGCACTCGCAACCACAATGCCTGCACATGCTTCATACAGGGTTGGCAGGGCACCTGGGAATGGCACTGTCGTACAGCTGCACCCGAAGCGGTAAACCCCCCGCAGCATTTCAAGCGATCGACAATACAGTGTCTGCAAGGCATGCGCCAATGGCAGCGCACCTGGGAAGGGCACGCTGTCGTACAGGCCTGCGCCCGCAAACGCCTCCAGGTCCTCGCCTGTGGGGCAAACAGCAGCAGTTGCGATGCACTGGATGACGGGGCAAACAGCAGCAGTTGCGATGCACTGGATGCCATGATTCCCAATGGGACATGCGATGTGGCCTGGTGTCCAAAACACCACCTTTCATGGGCGGCGCACGCAGCTGGCATTGTGTGCACATTCCCAAGCTTGTGGCATCACCCTTGGTGGCGCAGCTCACCGCAGCAAGGCAGCACCCACAATTACACCAGAAGCAGCCACCGCAACCCACCGTTAGAGTCGGAGCGCGCGATGAGGTGCGGCACGCCGCCGCTGGCAAACAGACCCTCCCGCTTGCCGGGCAGGCTGAGCAGGCGGGGCTCGGCGCCGCCGCCGTTGCCGCCGCCTCCCAGGCTGGCGGCGAAGCTCAGCGCGCGGCCGGGATAGTTGCCGACCTATGGCGGGGTGGAGCAGAGAGCATGGTACGTGGCACAGGATGGGGTGGTGAGGAGGAGGCAAGTCAGATGGTGATACCCCAGCCTGCAGGTTTACCCTGCGTCAGAAGAACCAGGCTGCACGGGTAGGCAAACAAGCAGCTGTGCGAGCCAGCGCTGGGCAAGTGCGAGTTTGGGCAAGTACTTCAAGACCCATGTGCTGTGCGCTCTGCGCTCTGCGCTGTGCATGCTGTGCGGTGCTGTGCGCATCTCACCAGCGCCTCTCCCATGCCCACCACCAGCTCGCCGTGAAGCTCGCCACGCTCGCCTGCACAGGGCGACATTCATGGCGACAGCAGACAGTGAATGGTTTAGAAGCAGGCGGTGGGGGCCAGAGGAATGACGCATACTCACTAATCGCAGCATGGGAAAGCTGTAATGCCAGGCAAACTAGGGCAGTTCCTGCAAGGCATTGGCCGCGGCGATCACAGCACAAGTGACAGCACTGCGGTGAACCAAAGCAACCAAGCCGGCGGCTCACTGGTGAGGGGGTCGGCGGTGTGCAGCACAAAGGCATATTGCGCGGGCACCACCTGCTGCAGCAGCACCGCCATGTACAGGTCTGAGGAGGGGAGGGAGGCGAGTGGATGAGTGAAACGAGAAGCAAGAATGAGGTGAGCAGCTGCAGCAGCACCGCCATGTACAGGTCTGCAGGAGGGATGCAGGAGAGGGGCGGGCAGATGGGGCGTGAGGACGGGAGCCAAAGTGTGATGCTTCCGCAGTACAACTTCTGCTGGGCATCTAGCAGTTGTGTGGGTGCAATGCACAGTGGCAAAATATGGGAGGTGCGCGCCGCGGCCAGCCGATTGGTCGACCGAAACGGAAGCGGCTACTGATCGCTGTACGCACCCGCGTCGGGCACGCCCTGCGTGCGGCGGCTCAGCCAGGCGCGGTCGTTCCACTTGCTGGCCCACACCTGCGGGGGGCGGGGGATACAGTATGACGATGCGGGCTGGCTGTTCAATGTCAGATGCCTGGACTGGGCAGCTGCGGCTCCAGATCAAGCAACCGGCTGGGGACGCAACATGGGGCGGTCGCCCATGCAATGGTGGGCGGCAAGCTGCTGGGATGCGACAGGAACCCAAGTAATCCACAACAGCCCAAGAAGAAGGAGGCCTGCCTGGCAGATGGCCTTCCACGCCGCCGTCCAGCCAGAGCTGCCCTCGGCCCAGTCTGCCGGCGAAGCGATGAGCCCGGCTTGTGCTGCCGCCGCGGCCACCTCTTGCGCAAAGCCGGGGGGGGCCACAAGGTCGGCTGCAGGGGCGGGGCAAGTGGGCGTGGAAGTGCGATTGTTTCAGCTCAAAACCCAGCTGCGGTTCCCCCAGGGTGGCAGCCGTGAGGATCGTACGCCTCTAGGGGCGCTCGAGGTGCCACTCATGCAGAGCTGTGTTGCTGCACGCAGCAAGCAAGCAAAGCAGGCCGACCCCCACCCCAAGATGCCATGTGCAGGTGGCTTGCCTGAAATGGTGGAGCGCAGGGCGGCCAGCGCGGGGGGCACCTCAGTGCCAGCAGCGGCGCCAGCCTGCCATGGCAGAGGGGGGAGGAGAAGGAGGGCGGCTGGCAGTTGAGGCACATGCTCGGCTGTGCCGTCAGCCGCAGATCGCACAGCACTGTAAAGGCAGGCTCGGTTCGGCCCCCAATCGGGCAGGCTCGGTTCGGCCCCCAATCGGGCACATGCATGTTGCTGCGCCGAGCGGCGGGCCCGTCTGTGTGTGGCATATGCATAGCATTGTTCGTCACTTGCCCCCAACCCTCCATCTCACTCACCGCCGACCGCTCCTCCGCCGCCACAGCTGCGGCCACGGCCCTGTTGCAGTCGGCGCCCAGCACGCGCTCGAATGTGCCAAAGGGCAGGGCAATGGAGGCGGGGGCCTGGACCCTGCGTGTTGGATGCATGTGTGAGAGGTTGGCTCGGCTGAGTGCTGCGATGAACAGCGATGTGCTTAGTTGGTGCAATCCTGTGTTCGAGGTTTTGTCAGGCGCAGCTGCAGTGCAACGCAAGCTGGCCAGCATACACTGGTGCAGCAGCACCAGCAGCAGCGCGGCAGCAGAGCGGGAGGAGAGCGCACCCCTGCGGAAGCTTGGCGCGCAGCGCTGCCAGGTTGGCGCTCTTGCCGCCCACCAGCCCAGGCCCAAACTGGTCCTCACTCAGCACCTGGGGGTGGTGAAAGGGTGTTGGGTGGGAGGCACTTAGCAGAAGCACTGAGGGAGGCATTGCAGGAGGCATTTGAGGGAGGCAGGACAGGTGAGCTGGGCGATGCTCTGCGGCAACAGCCAAACCTCCAAGCCGCCTGCCTTGCCGCACTGCCCACGACTGGCTGAATGCAACTCTTCATACTGTACCCCAAATCCACCTTGACTCTGATGTGGTCAGACCCTGCATGTCAGCAGCTTCCCAAACAAAGCTCACCCAGGCCCCGCTGCCGCCCCAGGATGTCTTGGGCCGCTCCAGCTGCATGCGAGGGGCGGCGCCACCCTGGCCGCCCGCCGCGCCGCCGCCGGCTGTGGGCGCCTCCGCTGCAGCCACGGCCACACTGCCGGTCGGGGTGACGGTGGCCGATACATGAGAGCCAGCCAGGCGCTCGATGCCTTCCAGCTCTGTGGGATGAGGGTCAGGTTGATTGAAGGGAAGGAGAAGCAGTCAGGTGGGGAGTCGGGCAGGCGGATAGAGCAGGCGCGGCATGGACGGCGAGCAAGTGAGCTGCAAAGGGGTGTCGCCTTAATCCACACGGCTCAGCCTTTGCCCACACCCCCGCCCAGGCAGGCCAGAAGCATCCGCAAGGACCATCCTTTTTGTAAGCGGGCCCCCTCCCCGCCTCACCCGCGGCATCAAAGCAGGTGGCCAGCAGCACGCCCTGAGCGCGCGCCCGGATGGCAATGTGCGACAGCACGTCGGTGGGAGAGGAGGTCAGCACCGCCACGATACCCTCCTGGAGCACACAGAAACGAATGAAATGTTCAGTGGAATGCACACAGGTGCGCAGCAGCGGACCAAAGCGCTCTGTGGACATCATGCAGCTTGCCTCGCCGCCCCACCCGGCACGCCACTTGTTACTCACTTGCGCCTCACCCTCACCCTGCCACCGACCCCCTATGCCAAAAGGATCCCCATGCGATAACACCCCAAACTCACAGATGCATGCCATGCCAACCAATCCCTCTCACCGGGATGTCCTCGTTGCCCGTCAGCTTCTCGGCCACCACCACCTGCGCCCGCTCAAACCGCTGGCCCTGTGCAGATGACAAAGGGGATTGGGCCAGGGGAGCACAGTGGTTGGGGGCGGTGCGCTTGTGCGCAGTGGCTGTGCATGCTCGGTGCATCAGGCACTGTATGGGCCATTGGTGCAGCACCAAATACATGCAGCGGTCCGGCAGCAAACATCTTGATAGGACCTGGACACATGTGGCTGACAAAATGGTTAATGTAGTGTTTTCCACGCACCTGCACGCCGTCCAGGTTGGGCATGACAACTAGCTCTCCCTCGGCGGCCGCCCGACCCTGGCTGACCACCTGGTGGGGTTGAGTGGGGAAGGGGAGCAGGGAGTGGAAGGCGGCTGTGCCACGAAGTTTCGATGCAGCCTGCACAGCTGCCGGTGCAGGCCTTCAGCGTGAAGCAGTACCGCGCAGGCACGAGGGCACGCTGAACGCTGCTGCAAGCCAGGCATGCATCCTTATGCACGGCATGAGCTGAGAGCGCACCTGCCAGCTGCCCACGCCCGCCGCGCCGCGCAGCATGGGGTCCAGGAACCGCAGCAGCACGCTGCGGGGTGCGGGGTGCGTGGAGCATTTCATTGAAAGGAAGTGCTGCCTGCATTTTCCTGCAACGTAAGCCGCCGGCTGGGAGTTCCGCACCACCCCACATCCCTCCTGTCTTCCAGTTAGCCCTCGGCCCACCTGCGCATGAACACTGCCGGGAGCGCACCACCTCCCTGAAATTTGCCTACACCTCCCAGTGACCGACATGTTTCATTCAAATCACCTGAGCATGAACACTGGCTGGGAGCGCACCACCTCCTCCCCAAAGTTGGCCACATACGCACGGTCCACGCTGGTGCAGCGCGCCGCAAACGCCTCGGCCGCCGGCTGCGTCAGCCTGCAGGCATGGGCGGCATGGGCGAGGCGGCGATGTGTCTGGCAAAAATAGGAAAAGCATGGGGGGCCTGACACTCGAACCCGCCTGTGCCGCCAATGGAGCAAGAGCTTCCTCTGGACCAGCCATAACTAACATAACAGCACCAGGGGTGCCTATGGCACCAGTATCCCCTGCCCCCGCTCACTGCGCCAGCGCATCGCAGTAGTGCTCCAGGCACAGCGCGGTGTTGTCGGCCGCCGCCAGCGCCAGCAGCGCCCAGTCGCGGCCCCAGCGCTCTATGGAAAGGGGGAGGGTGGCAGGGAGCGGCAGGCGGCAGGTCAGGGGGCGGGCTGGTGTGCACTGCCCGGGCATGCCACCTCTGCGCTCAGCACCGGCTGTCGCGGCGGCGCCACACAAACAGCAACCAGTGGCACCGGAAATTTCACACAGGCGCACCTGCGCCGCCGCCCTCCTGCAGGCGGCGCCACAGGTCCAGGCACTGCCGCAGCTCCTCGCTCTCAGAGGCCACCGAGGCGTTGTCCAGCACCAGGACCACCAGGTTGATGAGGTCATCGCCTGTGGGGGTGCAGACGGACAGACAGCAGATGGGGGTTGGAAGCAGTGGGGAAGGTAACATTGCAAATTGGTCGGTGCTGACATAACATGCTGATGTAGCATACACGCCCTCCAAACACAGACGCAGCCCATGGAATGTGGTTATAGTGCATCCTGAGTGCCCCGCTTGTGCAGGCGCTCCTCAGCCTCCCCCGTGCTTTCCGGCAGGTGACCACACACCCAACAACAGACGTTCTGCCCGCCTCACCCTGCATGGCCCCCTTGTCCATGCGCTCCACCAGCAGGCGGAAGTAGCCGTCCAGAGCAATGTCCAGCAGCAGCAGGTCGCGGGACGCCCCCTCCGCCTGCGGTAACAGAGTGGCGCGGGGGAGAAATGTCATGGTCAGTGCAGGCAGCTGTCTGCATCAACAGGTCGCGCGACGCCCCCTCCGCCTGGAGGGAGGAGCGACCACACTCACGGAGGGTGGGCAGCTGTCACCAGCAGCAGCAGCAGCAGCAGCAGCAGCAGCAGCAGCAGCAGCAGCAGCAGCAGCCGCAGCAGCAGCAGGCCCCAGGACGTAGCCAGTATCGCTGCTAAGACGACCGAAGTGGCCAGCCAGCCCCACCTGCCAGTAGCCCTTGAGGCGGTGGCGGACCTCCACAATCTTGCCGGGCACCCACCACTCGTTGCGGTTGTCCAGCAGGTCTGTCGGGGGCAGAAACAGTGAGCGCAAGAAAGTGTTGGATGGCGAGGTGTGGCAGCAGGTGCAGCTAGCCGAGTGGCGGCAGCATGCCGGCAGGCACACGCACACGGCGGCGCGCACTTAGCACCGCAGAGGTGTGCCCCTGCCGCACTCCCATGCAACCCGAGTACTAGAGCGGAGTGCACCGTGGTGCACCCACCTCTGATGTTCCAGGACAGGTCTCCGTCCATCAGGCCCTGGGCCATCACAAAGCTGGTGTCCAGGTCGGCGCCTGCAGGGAGGCAGGGTTGATGGGCCGAAGGGGTTGCAGCCCGGTCAGCAGGGGGGCGATGCGGCGCTGATGGAGCAGACACTTGCAGGGGAGCCTTGCCACCGGCACGAAGCCTGTTCTCGACCACTGTTTGCATCATGATCCGCCAACGATGCCAGACCTGCAAGCGCCCCACCCACCCGAGTGCGTGGTCTTGAGGATCCACAGGTAGTGCTCAAAGGGGCCAATCAGGTGCGGCAGGTGCACCGGGTGCCCTGCGGCCAGAAATCAAGATCATGTGAACATGTGCGGCACGCATGCATGGCAAACAGAGGCTTAAACTTGCGCACCGCCCCATCGCGTACACCTGTTGGACCCCTGCTGGCCAGCAGTCAAGGCCACAAAGCAAGCAGGCAAACCGTGACGAAAAGCACAGAAAAGTGTTCACCCACCCGTAATGGGGTGGTCCATGCTGGCCAGGCTCTCAGGCGTGATCTGGCCCCGCTCCCAGGCCACACGCCTGTGGGAGAGGAGAGGGAGGTGGAGCAAGTGGCGGGAGGCGGGAGGGTGCACCGGGGGCGGGGGTTGCAATGCATGGATGGGGAGTGCAGGGCTGCCGGAGGTGCGCGGGGTATGACACCTGTTCAGCGCCCGCAGCTGCCCGGCCGGTGGCCTGCACCGCTCGCAGAGCCTGCATTGTTCGCAGTGTGCCCTGCTGCTAGGTGACGCACACCATGCTGCCCAGCGCTCACCAGAACTCGCCCATGTCGTTGCTGCGCAGGAAAGCCAGGTAGGCCTGCAGCACAGGCAGGCAGCAGCAAGGCGACAGCAGCCTGAGTACGATTGCGGCAGCGTGACTGGCTGCGCGAGCCAGGCCAAACTGACACACCGCACCAAGCGACGCAGCAGCTTATGCCACCGCTGCTGCGCTGGGCACTGCTGCAAAGCAGGCAAAGGTAAGGGGTGCTTGCAAGCGCGCCTCGCAAATCGTCACGTCCTCCGGGGTGGTGTTGGTGTGCAGCTTCTGGTGCCACTGCTCCAAAAAGTGGTCCTCAATGCCCTGCGTGGAGCAGCAGCAGCGGGAGCCAAAATCACAAAGTTGCATTTGCATATGGCGCGGCGAAGTTGGCACGCAGCAGCGCAGCAGGGTCCAGTTCAGTGGCGTGTGTGCAAGCGGTGGCATGGCGCGGGCAGCAGGGCAGCATGCGTTGGCAGCTGCGCACCGGGCGGTGGCCCTCGCGGATGCCATTGGCGCGCATGATGTTCAAAATGCCCATGCTGCGAATAGCGCGTATATTGGGGGTTTGTTAGGCCGAAGCACGGGTTGCATGGCTATCTGTCGACCAACTCTGCACGCCACCCTCCTCGACACAGCGCCCGCGCAGGACAAGTGCCGAGCCATGCAGCCCTTGTGTGGCCCGGAAGCGCGAGGCATATGTAGCAGGGTGCTCACCGAATGTCGTCTCCGTTGCCGCCGCCGCGGGGCAGCCCGCCCAGCGCCAGCCGAGCAAACAGGCGGCACAGCGGGTCCTGCGCGCTGCGTGCCTGCGGCAAGTTGGGCGGCAGTGTGCAGACGGTGCAAGCGAGCTGGGTGTCTGGAAGAGCAGCGCAGTGAGGCCAGCTGCATGTCCACCTCGTGCGCTTGCCTTTCAAGTGCAGCAGGGCCGCCAGCCGACTGCTGCTGAGCATTTGTCCCGGCGTCACACCCACCCACCTTGAACGCCATGCGCTCCGCGATGTGCTTCTGCACGTGTGCAATGTCCTTGCTCTGGTAGTTGGAATTGCGGTACCTGCTTGTTGGCAAGGGCAGGAAACACATTGGTGACGAGACACGCAGCAGCAGCTGTAGTGGCTGGAGCAGACCTTGCAGATGTGGTGCAGCAATGGCAGCATGCACGTTGGGTTCATATCAGCGTGCCAGATAGCAGTGCGGCGGTCCTCACCAGTCCAGCTGGCGCATGGTGCTTAGGCGCAGCCAGGTGAAGAAGAAGCCCATGCCCGGGGGGCCTGCAACACAAACAGGTCAATTGCACTGAAATCTGAGATCTGGAGAGGGAGCGTAACGAGAAGAGCATGGCGGGGCCAGAGGGCAAAACCGTTAGTAAGTCAGCGAAATAGGCTGCGTGTGAGTCCTGCCTCAGCCAGCAGCCCCGCAGCGGCCTGAAAGCAACTCCATTCCACGAGCACACAACAAATATGCTAGGCGTGCCAGTGCTGCCCACCTGCTGCGTCTGCCGCGTCCAGCAGCTGCGCCGCCATAACCAGCCGGTTGAAGAGCGACCTGGGAGCAATGGGTGACGAGGTGGGTAGGGTTGGACTGTGGGCAGCGCAACAGCACAGCAATGCGGTGCAAAGCGGCGCCCTGCTGGGTTTTGCCGAAGCTTGTCAAACTTCATGCTTGCCTCTGCACCCTGGCCCCCTGCCCCACTCATCCACCCGCTACTATCATCCCCTTCAACTCTCCACCAACACTGCCTCCCTCCAGGCTGCCTCACCAGTGGCTGTACTCAGACTCCGCCACCAGAATCTTCTCAAACACCTCTGCAAGAATGGGATGAGAAATGGCAACTTCAACGCAAACGGGTCGCTCGGTGCATCGCAATCAGCCAAAGCCCCTTGCCTTCGAGCGCAACGCCAGCCTGCACGCCATGCATCCATGATCCGCCATGCGGATGCGTCCATTCATCCATCTATGCATCCACCCACAAGAGATTCACCCCTGCCACCCACCCTCTGCTCCGGGCGGCTTGAGGTGCGCCACAAAGTCGCCGCCGCCGCTGTTGCTCCACTGCTCCCCCTCCTTGAGCACAAACACGATGCGCTGCGGGCAGGTGGCCTGCGGGCAGGGGCGGGGCAGGGCAGGATGGGGCTGGTTGGGGGCGGTGGGGACTCCGCTACGTGCTGCTGTGCATGACTACAGAACTGCCACATCAAGCAGGCAGCACATACTGTGCGCCGCAGCTACAGGCAACGCTCGCTCCCAGCCTTTCAGCACATCTGAGCACGTGTTGGGGTGTGTGCAGCCCTATCAGCTGCTTGCCTCTGGGAAGGTGATGGTGAGGTGGCGCCCGTCTGCCAGCGGCGTCTGCACCGCCTTCTCCCCCGCCTGGTTGGTGCCCGCTGGCCAGCTCTCCTGCAGGTGTGCAAGGCAGTTGCATGCGTGTGCAACGCTCAGCACCGCAAATCATGCCGGCCAGGCGCACTACCTGCTGCCACGGCAGCTGCGAAGCGGGGTGTGGCATGCAGAAGCGAACTACAGGCTGCAACAAACGCAATGCTTGCCGGACCCACCCGCGGCGGCAGCAGCCAGTCGTTGATGGCCCAGTGCAGCACGCAGCCGGGGCGGGGGTGGTCCATGGACACCTCCATGCTGTAGGTGACCCCCGCATCGCCATGCTTGCGCTTCACCTGCGGCAACGGGAGGTTCTTGGAAAATTGAGCACCGGCAGGAGGGCCAACAAATGATGGCGGGTGGGGGTGTCGAGCCAAGAAGCGACACTCAGTGAGTGGCCCCCCAAAGCAGCAGCAGGCACACACATGGTGGCTCAGCAGCGCCACCCCAGCCGCACCACATGCATCGTCAGGCCCGCATCGTCAAAGCGCGAGGTGGACAGCACATGCTCCTCTGCCACATGGGCTGGCGGCGCCGCGGTGGCAGCCACGCGCACGGCTTGCCGGGCTGAGCGACCAGATGATGCTGTAGTGGTTGAGGAGTGGTGGAAGCAGACTTGACTGAGCGCACTGGCAGTATGGATGTGCCGAGTTGGCCCAGCAATAGCGGCGGCAGGGCAGTGGCGGCGGCGGTAGCCGCGGCGAAGAGGCCCAAGACACCCCGGCTCGCGCGCCTCCACCATCGCACTACAATTGTGCCGCCGGTGCGCCAGCAGGCACAGCCGGCCTGCCGGAGCGAGCAGCAAGAAGCCCTGACCTGCGGGCGCCGAAGCACGGCCCGCCAGGCGCTGCCCGCCGCATCGGTAGCGTGCACATGGTCTGTTGTGCAGGCTGCCGCTGGCGATCGGGGCCCTCAGGCTCGGTGCCACTGCGACCGCGAGACCCATATCGCGTGCAACGCACAAAAGGGGGCCAAAAAGCGCCGGGCTGCAGTCGAAGCCCGAGCGCAACACAGAAAGCCCGCGATGCCGGCTGCAATGCCGCCTGTAGGTGCCGCCCTGCCCGCTTGGCATTGACCGCTGACCGCCTATACATTTGGCAGAAACATAGTAGGCCAAAGCAGTTCATTCACTGGCATAATAGTCGAGCGCATAGTGCGATTGAATAGTGGGGGAGGAGGCTAGGCAGCAAGGCATGGAAATGGCGGGTGGTGGGCATGACAGAGGGCAGGGGTGCATCGGGCAAAGCCCGCCGCTGCACCGAGCGGCAGGACAACCAAGTTTGGGGCACCTCAAGGGGCGTGCCAGCTACTCCAGCAGGTAGATGCGCGCAGCAATGTCTTTGACCAGCCAGTCAAAGCCCTCCAGCAGGCCGCTGCCGTCCACCGCGCTGCACGCCACAATGCTCCACTGCCGCCCCACTAGATCGTCAAGCCGCAGCGCCTGTGGGGCCGCCACGCAAAGGCAGACGGGACTGTCACCTGTTCATGAACACGCGTCAGCACATGGATCATGCGCTCTGAATCCCCTCCATTCAGCACGCCATTCATCACGCACATCTGCCACACACCGGATGCATCTCTGCCTGCAGGCAACATTCCCCCGGCACCCGGCAGCCAACCTCAGCGCCTATCCCAGCCGCCCTCTCCCACCTCTCGGATGGCGTCCGCTCCCAGCGCCCCCGGCACGTCCTGCTTGTTGGCCATGATGAGCAGCGTGGCACCCGCCAGCCGCTCCTCCTGCAGCAGCCGAGCCAGCTCCTGCAAAGGGTGAATCAGGGAGGCGGGGATGGCCGAAATGCGGCGCTGTGTGTAGCAACAACAGCCTGTCGGCAAGCACAGCGGCCCATGCATGCGACTCGCACTGCACTGCTCAACTCTCATCTTTAACATCATTAACTCTCATCTAGCCACAGTCGTGCCACCGCAATGTCACACCACCACAAGCACCCACCTCGGCGCAGTCCGCCAGGCGGCGGCGGTCTGTGGAATCCACCACCCACACCAGTCCGTCGGTGGCCTCAAAATAGTTGCGCCAGTACGGCCGCAGGCTGCGCTGCCCACCCACGTCCCACACATTCAGCTGGTAGCTGCAGGAGGGGAGAGAGCAACAACAGGGGTGAAAGCACAGGTGCTCGGTGGGGCGATGTAACATGGGCCGGCATGCGCCAATTCACCTGCCGGCGGCGGCAGCATTCAGCCGCCCAAGTCGACAATGTGTAAGCACGGGCCAGGAGCACCCACCCCGCAAACTCGAGCGTCTTGATGTTGAAGCCCAGTGTGGGGCTGACCGTGGATGCGTCCTCCCCGCTGATGCGCTTCACAATCGTCGTCTTGCCCGCGTTGTCCAGCCCGCTGCACAGACGATGGGAGCGCACAAGAAAAGGCACCCGCAGGTGAAGCCGCTGCCGGAGGCAGGCGCGCAAACAGCAGATGGGCGGCAAGCAGTGCACGGCAAGCAGCAGCACACACTGCCAACTCACACGAGCAGCAGCCGCATCTCGTGCTCCTTCAGCTTCGTCTTGCGGATGATGCTGAGCAGCCCCATGGCTGCAGCTGGGCGGCCAGGGGCTGCAGGGCAGGACGGGCCTGCGGCGGCAGCGCGGCGGCAGGTCGGCAGCGGCGACGGCGGCATGCTCTGAGACTCCAGATCGCACATGGGGTGTGTTGCAAGTCTTCAGCTGCACGCACAGAGCCTGCCGCTGCGCTGAAAAGCTGCCGCAGGTCGCAGTGCGCGTTTGCGCTGACCGCTGGCACCCACACAGCTAATTAACAGCACCCAGACTCCTCTGCACCTGATCAAGGCCGACCGATGGACTGGAGGACAGAGGGAGCGGGAACGGCAGTCGGGCTTGCTGTCAAATAGGCCGGCAACGTGACTGTGATGGAGTGTGAATGACCGTGTATGTCAGAACATTCGTTTGGCACCATGCCATGCCGACATTACACACTGTGGGCGCTGCCGCCGTGCCTCCCGCTCGTGCTGCCATCGCGCGCAGCACAGAGGGTGCGAGTTACATGCAGCAGGCAAATCTGCTGCATTGGTAGTGAGTGATGCGCGTAGAATAGCTCTTAGGACAGTGCTGGATGGACAAAAATGGGCACAGCCAGACCGCCAATTGGGCGGCTTGGCACAGCAGGGAATGCGAAGTGGCACAGGACGTGAGGAGAGGAAAAGAATCAAGCAGGGCAGCGGCAGCAGGGAAGGAACGGGCCAAACAGCCGGGGAGTCACCACTGAAAGTTCACTAGCAGCAGTGCGGCACTGTCTACAGCCTGCATCGTGCCGCCTGGGTGCCCTCTGCTGCCCCACCTATGCTGCCGTGAGCATCGGCACAGCCGCCGCCCCGACAGTCGCTCCCTGCAGCTCAGCTGGCACCTGCGGAAGGATGAACGGCATAAACGGACTCCGATGGAGCTGGCGGCAGCTGCTGCTTGTTGGCATGGCACAACCAGCATGTCAAGGGCCAGCCTGCACAGCAGTGTGCCGCGCAGCACCAGACACAACCCAATAACCCCCTCAACCGGCCCACCAGCCCACCAGTGTGTTGAGGTCGTGGCAGATGTCGAGTAGCACATGGCAAAATGTGTCAAACCAAGACATGGCAAACCGTGTGTGTAAGCCACATGGACCAGCACACAGCTAACTCAGCGCACCAGTGTGTTGAGGTCGCGGCAGATGTCGAACAGCGCGTGCGGCTTGGCGATGGCCTTGCAGCGCCGCCCCATCTCCTCAAACTCCGCCCGCCGCTCGCCAAACCAGCCGCGGATGATCTGGGGGGAAGGGGTAAGTAGTGGGTGAGGTGGCAGGCGTGAGAGGTGGGGTTGGAACAACAACAGCTCAACGAGTGGCCACAGAGAGTGTGCATGGCAGCGCACTGCACAAATGCGTGGTAGCGAAAGGGGATGGCAACGGCAGCGCCAAGGCACCCCGGCAGACACAGCTGGGCAGGCTGGCACCCACCTTTGCTGCGCGCTCCGGGCTCTTCTCAAACACGCCCACCTGCACACAAAGTGAACGATGTGGGTATGGTATGACACGGTGGCACACGGAGCTCGTCTCTCGTGCACAGCACGCATGAGCAGCACTCCTCCCATGCGCTGCCGCGGCGCTCTACAGCTTGAAGGGTTTGTGAGGCGCCTCTTCTGCTCTGGGCCTACAGCCGATGCCTTTGCAGCATTTCCGGAAAGACCACAAGGCGCCGCACCTTGTTCTCTGTGACATAAGGGATGTTGCCCTCCTCCTGGCAGGGCACAAAGGCGTTGAGCACCATGGGCAGCCCGCAGATGAGCGCCTCGCTGATGGTGCCGGGGCCTGCCTTGGTGATGATGACATCTGAAGAGGGGGGGCGGCAGCAAACTAAGCCAACGTTAGAGTACTACGCTACTGGAACCGAGGCCGGGAACGCAAACCGGCCCGCCTTGGTGATGATCACGTCTGAAACGCAGCAGCGAGGAGAAGATGGTGAACGGGAGAGGGTTACAATCGGCAGGCACCCCCAACCAAACCCGCTCCGGCACGCCAACCAACTCGTCAGCAGCTGAGTGCAGGGCAAGCGCGCGCGCACACACACTGGGCACAAATCAAGGGCCCGCACCCGAGGCGCTCATGAGCTCAGGCATGTTGGTCACAAAGCCCTTGATCAGCACGTGCATGCCCGCGGGGTACTCCCTGTTGTGGTGGTGGGGGCGGGATCAGGGTAGGCATGGTGCGGTTGCAAGCGAAAGAGTGAAGCTGCAAGCGAGCACTCATGCACGACTGGCAGGACATCCCCTCACAGGCACGAGCGGCAGGAATGGCTGCCTCGCGAGGCGGCGGGGTGCGCTGGCTGCTGCGTGATTCCGTCACCTGCAATTGGTGTTTCCTTCCACAGCAGGCAACCCCAGCAGTGCATTTCGCGTGTGCGTCCCACCACATTCTGACCCCAAGACGCACTTGTTCTTCAGCTTCTCCACCAGCTTGGCGTTGCGCCCGCAGATCACCACCAACTGGCAGTCGGCGCCGATGTGCTGCGGAGGGATCGTGGCAGGTGGCAGACGCGGCATGAGGGGCAGCAGGCAAGGTGGTAGCAGGGCGGCATTTAAGAGCACAAGCTGCAGGCTCTCACGGCTTTACGAGAGCATTGCACATTACCCAGCTGAAAACTTGCAAGCCAGGCCAGAACTTGGCACCAAACCCAAGCTCGTCTCCACCTGCTGCCCTGATAGCATTGCCCCCATGCATCTATAACTACGAGAGTTCACTTCAACGCCTCACCCGCGCCACGCCGTCCACCGTCTTCTCAACAGGTCCCATGCCCTCGCCGCCGCCCACCAGCAGGATGGCGGGCTTGTCCAGCGCCATACCCAGGGCCCTGTTCGAAAGGAAAGCAGAGAGGAGGAAATGTAGCAGTGGGCAAATTGAATTTGCAGACGGTTGCCCACCAGCAGGATGGCGGGCTTGTCCAGCGCCATGCCCAGGGCCCTAAATGGAAGGGACGCAGCATGCAAGGTGAGCACAGGTTGCCAATGCAGCCGTGAAACAACCCTAGCTCACTTGGTGCAGCTTGGGCTTGGCGGGATCGGTGCACTTGTACCCTAGGACTGAAACGCCAACAGAAAGATGCCCTGCTGCCTACAGTGTCCCCACCACGCAAGTTAGCAGCAGGCGGCTCACTTGCGCAGCTTGGGCTTGGCGGGGAAGGCGCGGCCAAAGGCGGGGCGGATGGGCAGGCCGTACAGGCGCAGCTGCTCGCGCTTCAGCCCCAGGCGCAGCGCCTGGTTCAGCGAGGCCTCCGTGGCCACGTAACACCTGCAGAAACACACACAAGACATCACAGCAGTGGGGTGGCATTCCCTGCATACTAAGGCAGCGGCAAGGCTGCGGTATCAAGCAGCCTGCCAGGCAGACCCACAGCATCAGAACCATGTGCTGCAGCGGCAGCGGCAGCCGTCCCAGAGGCGCACCGGTCGACGCCGGGGTGAAACATACAGCAGCAGCAGCCCAACAGCACAACAAGCAGCCAAGAAGAGCAGGCAGCGCACCTGTCGACGCCGGGGTGGAACCAGGTGTTGTGGCACGTGGTCAGGTCTGTCACCACCGTGGCAAAGTTGGTGGGCGGCTGCATGCCGTTCTTGATGCGCATGCGCATGATGCGCAGCGGCACGTGCTGTACGGGGGGCAGGGCACAGAGGGGCAGTTGGCATGAGCGGGTGTGCGGCCATGGCCAGCTTATTTCCGGCTGGTGGTAACAGTTCCCACATGCAGATTCAGCAAGCGCGCACCCTGGCCGAACAGGGCAACTCAGCTGCATTCCACCCCTCGCCTGCATGAGCGGGGTGCACCAGCACCACCGGGTCAGGCTGGCAGGTCTGCTTTCAAGGAAACAAACGCGCAGCAAGCTTGCATGCCAGTCAACACGGCCACCCGCCCCTCACCTGCATCAGCGGGTGCACCGACACCACCAGGTCGGGCTGGTAAATGTCAAAAGCCTCGCTAACGCGGCGCCCCACAACCACTGAGGAGGCGGTGGAGCACGGCACGTGCACAACGCGCGGCTGCACAGGCAGGGAAGAGCAGAGGGTCAAGAGGGCGGCTGGTAGTTTGCGTTGGCAGGATGCTGTGGCGGCCAGTTAGTTTGTTCAGCAGCATGCTGTGAAGACCAAGATATGGCAATGTAGGAGGTCCACGCAAGGAGGTTGCAGGGGTGTGCCCAGCAGGGCGGCTTGTGATTGCCGTGGTGCCTCCGCACCTGCCAGGCGTTGAAGGCTGCCCGCCACAGGAAGCCGTACTTGACGAGGAAGGAGTAGGTCTTGGGCATCTGCGGGGCAACAGGAGCCATTGTGCTGTATGATTCGGCATCAAGAGCTAATGCATTGTTGTCAGTGCTGAGCATGGAGCAGGGTCTGGACTTCTGCGGGGAAGCAAGGATGGATCACCAAGCACAGGCTGTCAGCCGCAGGCCCTGCAAGCCAGGCGCACGTCACGGCCCCCGCTTGTTCGTCAAGGGTGTGCAAGCTTCAGCACATCCCAAGGGCAATGCCTGCTGGGTCCACCCACCTGGTTGAAGGGGTAGGGGGTGTGGTGCGTCCAGATGTCCAGCACATCAACGTGGTACTTGTCGCCGTACAGCTCCTCAAACCCTGAACGGGGGGAGATGATTACTAGGAATTGATAAAGCGAACAGACAGTGCACCGGTACTTGTCGCCGTACAGCTGAAATGGCAGTAACCACCAGTTGCAAAGGACAACCGAGGTGCCAACGCGAACAGATGGGAGGGGCACCGCAGCAGGTGATGCGCATTAGCAGGCTGCAACACCGGCTGCCATGACACACAAACTCCAAGCTGCAGCACTCGCTCCCCAGCTGCAACAAACTAGGGCGGAAGGCCTCCAAGCTACCCAGCACAGCCCCCACATGCCCCGCAAAGAAAGTACCACCCCAGCCAGCACCCAAACCAGCACCCACCGGCCTTGAGCGCTTCCGCGCTCGCACGGTGGCCGCCGCCGGTATCGCTCATGAGGATCAGCACTCGGGTCTTGCCGTCCCGCGGCCGCTTGGGCGCTCCCGCCGCAGGGCGCAGCGGCCACAGCGGGTGCGCGTGTGCCAGCCCGCTGCCGCCAAACTGCGGGAGGGAGCGAGTTGAAGCGCTCAGCGGAGGGCACGGCGCCGGCCATGGCACCGGCGGCTGCCTGCAGCTGGCGCATGCATGTAAAGCTGTGGCGGTGCGGCGCTGCGAGTGTGCCGAGCGGGTCTGACACCTCAAGTATGTAATGCCAGCAGGCCTGCAATATGCTAGCCGGCTCTCGACAGCACGGGTGGCATGCAATAGCCCGCAGCATTGCAGCACCCTGGCGCAGCACTCACGAATGCTGCTGCGCCACCGCCCGCGCCGATGCCAAAGCGGATCGCCCTGCTGCTAAAGTTGAAGCGTGCTCCGCCTTTGCCGCCGCTGCCGCTGCCCTGCTGCGTGCCGCGTGCTTGGCCACTCCGCTTGCTGCCGCCGCCGCCGCCGCCAGCGCTGCAGGTGGGCGGCTGCCGCCGGCTGGCCGCGTCGCTAGTGCCGCATTGTAGGCCGCATCCCGGCAGCTGCAGGCCCTGCCGCGAGCCGCCCAAGCTCAGGGAGGTGGAGGCGAGCTGCAGCGGCGGCAACGAGCGCCGTTGCTGCTCCATGTCGGCTGCAATCAGCTACTAGAGGCTGGTAAACACGCCGAGGGGCGCAATGCGCGTGCCGAGTCGCGGTCACCCTTGCGGCGCGCTGGCTGAGGAGGCGTCAGGGGCTTGGGCCTCCCTCAGATCACACAAGGGGCCGCCAACAATCGCGACACGCTGCGCAAGCCGCCTCATCCACTGACTAAGGACAGGCCGGCATCATGCGGCCGCCCGTTGGCTCGGCTGCAGATTCACCCTCCCGAAGGCAAGTTGTGCTTCTCTGTCTTGGATGAGTGTAGCTTGGCCATCCGCGCTGTGTATTCGCTGACTGCGGTTGCAAGCCACCTGAATATTGATGCATCCCTTGACAGCCGCGTGCCGGCGCCCTTGCGGCCTCCCGCCGCCGGTCTGACGTGCCCCCCGCCGTCGTGCAGGGCTCCACTAGCTTACAAGCAGTCAAGAGGGCCTGCGTTCACAAACGCAAACACGCCCAGCCTCCAACGTTGCCTCTCGCATCATTGGCGCCGCTATCCAATGTCCAGGTTGGCATGCACGCATGGGTGCCACAGCAGGGGCAGCGCGGCCAGTTGGCTTATGTGGCACACCGACGGGGCACCTAGTCGGCGCAGGGTTTGCACGTGCTGGAACTGACCAACTAAGTGAGTAAACATTTGGGCTTCTTCGGCCAGTGGTCAGCTCTGCTGAGGTGCGGTGTATCAATCGCTGCCCCAAGGCCGGCCACAAGCGGTCCTGCCGGTACGCACCGTCGGCACCTGCCTGCAAATCCCCGCAGTGGCAGCAAAGGGACGCATGGCAAAAAGCACGGTGCCGAGCATTCCGCCACTGTTGATTCCGGTGCCTGCTGCCCCAGGAACCCCACTGTGTTGACACTGCTGTAGTGTGTGCCCCAGCCACCATGACCTCACTCTCCTCGCCCCCTAAGCTGGCTGTGCTCGCCTCCCTGGTGTTCGCCCTGGCTGGAGCCATCTTTGCAGTCGGAGGCCTGGCGTCCCTGCAAGCGGGTGAGGCTCGCAAGTCGCGCAGGGGGTACCAGGTCCCCTGTGGAGCCAGCAGCGGCGGCGACGGCGGCGCTTGCAAGCACAGCAGCGCCAGCCGTGCCGTGCGAGGTTTCCTGGTGCATGCCTCGGCCAGCCTCCCCGTGAATGCCTGTCCTTCTCTGCCATCCTGCATGCAGACACCCCTGCACAAGTTGAGGCCCAGTTCAAGCCCTATCACTACTGCTGGTGAGCGCCGCTCGCAGCAGGGGTGCCGGCATGTGCCACTTCAGCTCCGCAGCCAGGAGAACCTGTGCACCTGCTGGCGCACTGGCCGGGCCTATGCCTGTTCCAGCCCTTACCTAGACCTGTTTCACCCAGCCTGCATGGCCGTGTGTGGGGGGCCTCTGTGCTGGTTTTTGAAACATGAACCATGCCACCAACCCCATTCCTGGCCACGGTACTACCCATCCGTCTCCTCGCTGCGAGCCTAACAGGTCCCACTTGACCTGCGTGCCCCCACTCTCGTGCTACTTTTGCCACCACCACCCCGCGCAGGTTCCTGGGCGTGCTGGAGCTCTTTTCTTTGGGCTTCGGCATCTTTGCGGTGGTCAAGGACTACCACAAGCTGCAGGGCCCGGTGATCACCTTCCTCGCCATCGCCACCTCCACCATCTTGCCGCTCATCTCTCGTGAGTGTGGTGCAAACGCTTGTGCCAGGCGCTGGAACCCCTCCTGCATGTCAGTCGTCTAAGTTTGAAAGGCAGCCTGAGCAGCGCCCCTGCTGAGCATACATGTAGGTCAAGGGGCACAACAGTGCAGAGGGCTGCAACCTGTCCCTGCCACAAGCTTGCCCTGCACCCATGCGCTGCCGCCCGCCACCCGGCCTCTGCAGAGCACATTTACAACACTGCCCAGCTGCCTGGCGGCAACGGCAGCGCGCTGAGGGGCAACATCACCATCGCCGGACTGCTGTGGGCGGTGCGTGGGCGGTGCCTGCCGGCAGGGGCGAGCGTGCCAGCGGTGCTGCAGGGACGTGAAGGGCTGCGATGTGCATGCCTTGCGGCGATTGTTGAGGCACCCTGCCAGTTGCACCACGCGAATTCTCACTTCCCGTTATCCTGCTACTGCTACTGCCTCCTCCCCAGGTTATTGGCAACTTCTTTGTGCTGCTGGCCACCGCCTACCACAACCTGGCCTCCCCCGATGCCCAGCAAGGCACTGCCCACTTCCCCGGCCGCAACGGCTCTTCTGAAGGTGGCAGCAGCGCCAAGCACAAGAACCTGGATGCTGCGGCGGGCGTGTAGATGCTCTGGCCTAATCCAACTCAGGATACACAGATGTCGGCCTGCTGATCAGCGTGAGGTGCTGTGGCGGCAGGCGGCCATTGCAGCTGCAACTGACACTGAATCGAAACACCTGAGGCGAGCATGTTAAATAATCAGCATGCCCGACTCCGCCCCAGCCTGGTCATATCTCAAACCACCACAAACCCAAACCCCCCACTTCATCTGCACCGCTCCCTCCCGTACCACACTGCCATTGACATGCATGCATGGAGGGTTCAGCACATACCCTTGCCCCCAGGAGCTTAATCATCACCTATTCAATGACACGTGCAAGCCAGTGGGCCTTGGAAAGAGCTGCCACGTATCCTGTGGAATGCCCAGCGGTGCACAGCGGGCAGCGGAGGGGCGGTGGGAGCTGTGTAAGAGCGGCGGGCGCCGCACGCTAGCTAGAAGGGGCAGCAAGTTTTTCCTAGCGCCATTAGTGCACTGGCAAGGCCGGAAAGCCGCCGGTGTGCTCACTCCCGTTGCGCCCAGCGTCCACGTCCCGCCGATGCTGGGGCTGGTGCAGTACAGCGACTCGGAGGACGAGAGGGAGGAGGCCCAGACGGCCGCAAGCGACCGCCAGCAGCTGGGAGCGGCGGCAACGGCGGCGGCGGCGGTGCGCCCGCAGCAGCAGGTGCAGGCCCGACCTGCCCCCGCATCCGGCCTGCCCAGCGCAGCCGACCTGCTAGAGGGCGGTGCCCTGCAGGTCAGGTTGCCACCACCAGACTTTGGGCAGGGCCCGGCGGCGGCGGCGGGCAGGCAGCAGGTGGGGCTGGCGCCAGCGGCAGCGGCGGGCGCCAAGCGGGGCCACCCCGACACAAGAGGCCCGCTGCCCAACCCCATGTCGCTAGATGCCAAGGTGCCACGCAGGTGGGTATACTATTGAGGCATGTGCCGGTTTATAGAGCGGCTGCTGGGAGCCCTGTCCTGCATGCCACGGTTATCTGCAGGCTGCAGACAGCAAGCCAACCTAATCTCACTGTATCGTGTCCTCCCGTTCTGCCGCGCATTCCTGCAGCGGGGGCGCTCTGAACGTGGGCGGCGCCAAGCCTTCGACAGCAACCGGCGGCCTGCTGCTGCCGCCGCAGCTTAGGCGAGCTGCCCTGGTGTCTGCACTGCTGTTCTTGTTGTCTCAGGAGAGCGCCTTGGCCCCAGCTGCTGGCGTTGCAAGCTCGTTCTTTCATGGTCCGCCCCTGGCAGCGCAGCAAACCCCACAGTGTGTCGCCATGCCGACCACTGCCTGCAGGGGGCGTGCCAACGTCGCCACCGAAGACCTGTCGACGATGTTCACCAAAGAGGCAGTGCAGCGGGCGCAGCAGCGGCGCAGCAGCGGCGGCGGCGCCAGCGGCCTTGGTGGCGGCGGATCGTAGCCTGGCACTTGGGTTTGTGATTCATTTTTGTGTGGTCGTAAAGAGCTGCACGGAGAACGCTTTTGAATTCCGCATTTCAGCGTGCTCCGTCTCCCGCTGGCCGGCGAACGGCGTGGCGGGGTTGCGGAGGCCACTGAATGAAGAAAGGCATGGCGTTCAATGGAGGCGTTCCTGAGGCTCATCCACGTTTTATTCTGCAGCACAGCAGCCGGAAGGCAGCCGCAGGCAGCCGAGCCAAAGTTGAAGTGCCGCTGTGAGAAGCTGCTTGAAGCGGGCGAGTCAGCCATTGGCCATTGATCGTGCTACAGGCTCCGATGGTGCGTGTTGCGCCGCGCTTGCTCGTGCTCTCGCCAGCGCCGATGATGGGGTTTCGCTTTGGGCTGCTCAGGGTTGCTGCAGCCGGCTGTAATGGTGTTGTGCGTCACTCTGCGGTGCCCCTAGCGAGCTGGGCACGCCTAGCCCGCACAGGCCACGCTGCCGCAGCCGCAGCCGCCCGCAGCTCGGCCGCCGCTCCACCCTCGGTTGACGCTGCCTTGCTGTGGCAAGCGCAGGCCAAGAAGTCCAGCAAGGGGAAGGATAAGAAGCTCGCTCGCAAGGCGGTGAGCAGCCTGCTGGGAGCAAGAGCTGTTCAAAGGCGCAACAGCAGTGCGTGCAAGCTTCTGCCGCTGGCCCACTTGCAACGGCTGCGCTCAGCAGTCTGTCCAACTCTGTCCAACCATCACTTTGACGGGTGGTGCAGGAGAATGAACGGGCCGCCGCAGTGGCTGCTGCTGTCAAGGTGCTGAATGAGGGCTCAGCTTCTGGCGAACTGCTGGCGGCGCACTACCCTGCCTTCACTCGGTGCGCCTGCGCTTGCTGCTCTTTCTGCTGAGCGGTTTGCTGTGGTTCTGCTCAGTTGTTTCACGTCCATGCGCTGGTCATCAACGGATCACGTGGCGAGAAATGGCCGTTGTGTTTTCCTGTCGTCAACGCAGCAGCTGTCGTGCATACCACCCCCTGCCTAATCGTAGGTTTGACCGCAACGGGCTCACAGCAGCGCTGCGCTTCTATGCCGCCAAGGAGCTGCCGCACGCCCTGCTGGACTGGGCGCTGGGCCTGACGCGGGACCACATGGCGGTGCGTGCTGTGCATGCTGTGCTGTGCCTGCTGTGCTGCGCACTGAGCGGCGGGCTCACTGCTGTTCCGTTGGCTGCGCTGCTTGGTCAAAGCTGGGGGTCGGTGTACACAGCTGCTTGGCCAATGTTGTACATCTCTGCATGCTGCTGGGTGCTGACCCACTACCCACAGCTAATTGTAGAACTGACCGACCAGCTGGCTGTCTCCGTGCCCCCACAGGCACTGTACGATGCATGCCCAGGGTGGGGGTGGAGCGACGCAAAGAAGCGCGCTGAGCTGGCAGATCCAGCGGCCCGCTACCTGGTTGTGTTTGAGCAGCAGCAGGCACAGCAGCAGCAGCAGCAGCAGCAGCAGCAGCAGCAGCAGGCAGACGCGGGGGGAGCAAGCGTACCGGCAGCGGCGGAGGGCGAGGTGGCGGCAGCTGCGCCCCTGACCGCCGCTGCCGGTGCCGCAGCCGTGGAGGCCCCTGCTGCAGCCAGCGCCCTCGACGAGCAGCGAGAGAACTCGGCAGCAGCAGGCAACACCAGCGGCACGCAGGCGGCACCAGGCAGCAGCAATGCCAGCGGCAGCGGCGGCGGCGACAGCTGCCTACCGGGCCGGCCGGTGGCGTTTCTGCACTTCCGATTTGAGGTTGAGGAGGGCGAAGCCGTGCTCTACTGCTACGAAATCCAGGTGGCGGCCGCCGCCCAGGTGCGTGCGGACCCGTGAGCTGGCGCATGATTAGTGCGGCATTGTGCCCGTGTCGCTCTGCAGCCGGAGGGTGGGGCCTCTCACCCTGATGCCGATGCTGCTCGTCTGGCCTTGTGAAGCTTTGAGGGGCGCCGTGGTCACTGCTGCTTGACATGATCAGAACCAACGTCTGGGCCGGCTCCTCGTGCACCTGCCGCAGCTGATCTCCCCCAGCTTTTAGGCCACAACCGCCGTTTTGCCTGCTTCCCCTCTGCCGCCGCAGGGCAAGGGCCTGGGCCGCTTCCTCATGCAGCTGCTGGAGCTGCTTTTACCCACACTTCGCGGCCTGCTGCTCCCCTCTCCTGCCGCAGGGCAAGGGCCTGGGCCGCTTCCTCATGCAGCTGCTGGAGCTGCTTTTACCCACACTTCGCGGCCTGCTGCTCCCCTCTCCTGCCGCAGGGCAAGGGCCTGGGCCGCTTCCTCATGCAGCTGCTGGAGCTGCTTTTACCCACACTTCGCGGCCTGCTGCTCCCCTCTCCTGCCGCAGGGCAAGGGCCTGGGCCGCTTCCTCATGCAGCTGCTGGAGCTGCTTTTACCCACACTTCGCGGCCTGCTGCTCCCCTCTCCTGCCGCAGGGCAAGGGCCTGGGCCGCTTCCTCATGCAGCTGCTGGAGCTGGTTGGGCGGCGCAGCGGCGTGGCGCGCCTCATGCTCACCGTGTTCCACGCCAACACTGCCGCCCTGGCGCTCTACAAGCGGCTGGGGTGGGTTGAAATGAAATGAATGCTACGGGGCAGGGCAGGGAGCGCGCTGCGGGGCAGGGTAGGGCTCATGCTGTGCTGGCATGGTGCCCTCCCACGCGGTTGCTGCTGCATTGCTGCTGGAAAACGCGCATGGGTGTCTGTGTTTCAGTCGTTGTGTGCTGAGGTGGTCCCGCTATGCCTGCCGCTATGCCTGCCGGGCTGCCCGCTGCAGGTACGTGTTGGACGACGACAGCCCGGGTGCGGTCGACCCCTCTGGAGACCACAAGTGAGGGTCTGAAAGGATGGCTGGGAAAGGAAAGCAGCCGCGTGCAACCAGGGCACCTCATCCCAGTGAAGAGGCTTTTCTGGAACTGCCTGGCGGAGGTTAGGCACAGGCAGGGAGGGCGCCGCGGTTCATGGCTGCCCGATCTGACTTGAAGTCCACCCGCCTGCTTCACTCGCAGGTATGAGATTCTGACCAAGCGGCTGCCAGCCCCTGCTGCTGCCAAGGCCTGAGCATATCGAGTGGCGCATGCCAGGCCCGCAACTGCCTGGCCAGCCCTCGCCTGGGGATTTTCCTGCTGTCTCTAAGCTCAACCCGACAAACTCACATTTGACCAATGTGACAGAGGGCTGCTGCCTGGCGGCAAACTGAGGTGTGAAGCAACAGGGGGGAAAAGCTCGGGCAGAGAAGGGGGGACCAACAGGCTTTGGAGTAGGTTGGCGTCGTTCGTTTCGCAAAGGCGCGGACAGGTGCAGAGTCGTTCCTTTTGGGCAAAGTCACAGGCGGGTTGCAAAGCACGGGGCCAAAGGGTACAGCAGGTGAAAAGGTGGGTGAAGGCAGAAAGTGGGCACGGGTGGTTACTTGTGGCATGCCTGCGGGGTGTTGCGGGCATTATCTATTGCCTGTGGCGCCGCGTGTGTCCTAGGTTGGATGCACAGCGGAGGCAACATGAAAGCCCCTGGGCGTCAGGGCTGTGGCAGGCCGACGACCGCAGCGCAGCAAGCCAGCTGAGCTGGCTGCTCCCTGGAGGAAAAAGCAAAGCGTGAAACAGAAGCACAGGATGAAAGAATTTGACAAAGACTCGGCAGAGACCAGCTCAAGCACGTTGCAAAAGTGGTAAGGGCCGAGCGACAAAGGATCTTCAAGCACAGCGCGTGCTCATGCGTGCGGCGCGGAGCCGGCGGGGCCGGCGGACGTTCGGCGCCGCTTGGCTGCCTGCTGCTTGGAGCCGGACCCCGTGGAGTCGTGGGTGAGGAGGCGGGAGGGGGAGGTCAGCTCCCGGTCTGCAGGCAGGGAATTGGGAGGTGGCATGCAGAGTTGTAGGTTGCAGCTTGGTTGCACTGACAGGTGCGGCTGCCTGGCCTCACATGTGACACATTGGCACAGCCATGGTACGTAACAGAAACCAGGCAGTGTGCATCCACGTGTGCACCTGGGCTGGTGGCCACGTGGCCGTTGCCGATTGCGCTGTTGGCGTGGGTGGCGTAGCCATTCTGCAGGCAGGCAGTAGATGGTCGCTGTTTGAATGCGGGCCGGGAGAAGAGAGACAATCACCAATGGCGTGTTGGCCAGGCAGCTGTAACCCTCAACAAGGCAGCACGTGGCTGGTACACACAACTCCCACCACTGCAGCCCAAACTTGCACACCAAAGTAGCACTGCTTGCCTGGCGTGCCAATGCTTGGATGACCTCGCCCAGCTGCTCCGCAGACGGCGGCGGCGGCGTCTGCCACAGGCTGCCATTCTGTGCGGCCTGCGCGGCCTCCAGAGCAGCCATTGCAGCGGCAACCGCGCCCGGCGGCGGCAGGCTGCTGGGCTGGTAGGAGGCAGAGGGCTGGGGCGCATCTGCGGGCCCTGCTGGCGCCAGGTCAACAGCCATGGTGCTGTAGTCGATCGGCGATGCGACACCCTGGCTGCCAGCAGCTGCTGCACCGCCAGCAGGGGAGGGCCCGTCGTGCGCAGCGTAGCCGTTGGCAGTGCGCTGCCCGCTGCCGCCAGCAGAGGCCCGCTTGTGGGTTGAGGCCTGCCCATTGCGCACCGCTTGCTGCTGCTGCTGCTGCTGGGCGCCGGATGGCCCTGCTCGCTCTGAGCTGGCTGCGGCTGGTGCCGGGTGTGCAGAGGCGGGCAGCAGCCCAGGCGTGCCGCCCACGCTGCCACTGCCCGGCGTGGCTGCAGCTGCTGCCGACGGGCCGGCACCCTGGGCCGCTGCCATCTGAGCCTGCACCTTAGCTGCCACGAGAGGGCTGAGCGCCTCGCCACCTTCATCCATCGCCTCGCCCTCGCCTGCACGGCACAGCAAGAGGGAGGCAGGCAGGTCATCCAACCATCTGGCCATGCATTGGCCTGCAAACTGATGCTCAGCAGCACGTCCCAGCGCAAATCTACGACAGCACCGTGACCACTGCTCCAAGAACTGCAGCTGCAGACAAAAACCGAGCACACCTGCGGCGGCGGTGGTCAGAATGGAGTGCGCCGCTCCAGCCAGGATAGTGCCACGTGCCGTGCCGCGGCTCTCCTGAGGCTGCACCCCGGCCACATGCATGCTGGCGGCGGGGCTGCCCAGCCCCTCAATCGTCGCAAGCGCGGGTGCTGGGGCGGCGGGCGGGGCGCCTGCACAGAGGGCGCACAGGTGGGACGACATTTGAGGGAAGGAGGGCAGCCACCCCGGTTGTGATGCTTGAGTGCTGACGTGGACGCCAGCAGGGTAAGCAAAGTGGCACGACAAACAGGCGGCTCAGAGCAGCGAGCCCACCTTGCTGGCGCGAGCGGGCCTCAGCGGGGGGTGCCATGTCGCCCTGCCCCTCTTGCAGCGCGCCGCCGGCCGCTTGCTGCGCTGCCGCCGCACTGCTTTGAGGCATGGCAACCACCCCTGTGCCAAACACTTGGCCTCCAGGGGTGTCGCCCTGGCCAGACATGGACACGCTAGCAGCAGGTGCCGCGGGCTGCGCGGCGGCGCCCGCAGGTGGTGCCACAAACGCCTGCGGCGGCACCGTAGCCGGAGCGCTGGCTGCTGCATGAGCAGCGGCCTGCGCGGCAGCTGCTGCAGCGGCGGCGTGCGCCGCCAGGGCTGCTTCGCCAACCGCATCTGCCAATGGCGGCGCCGGCAGCACAGCGGCTGGCGGGGCAAATGCGGCAGGTGCTGACGTGGCGTGCTGCGCCGCCTGCTGAGAGGGCAGAGCGCTCATCTCAACTGAGCCACCCATTCCCTCGCCATTGCCGGTGCTGACCGTCGCCAAGCTGGAGAGCGCATGCGCTGCCCGTCCGTGGTTGCTGGTGGCAGGGCCCTGCTGGCTGGGCGGCCCCGTCAGGGCGCTGCGTGCGCCGGTGTTGTGAGCGGTGGCGGCTGCAGGCTCTGCCATTGACCGTGACAGCGAACGCTCCGGCTGCAAAACGTGGAGTGGAGAGCAACTAGCTGCAGTGAGACATGCCATGCCAACAGCTCACCAGCAGCAGTAGCTAAACCACAAACTGCATTGTCTGCAGCAGTAGCCACACCAGCTTGCAGGATTTTGGGCCATAGCAAGGCAGTGCAGTGGGTGTCAGCTGAGCTCACACTGCGCACCTGGGCAGCAGCTGCGCTGCGGCTGGGGCCAGACGCCGCCTGCTGCTCCATCTCAGTATCACCCTCCGACTGCGCCTCGTTGTTGTCCGTCATTAGAGTGGCCATCACTGAGGCTGCTCCATGGGGTGCCGGCGGCAGCCCACCCATGCCCGCTGCGGCATGGCCCGGCTCCTGCTGCACCTCCATGGCATCATCCTCGTCTGCGGGCGCGGAGGGGAGAGCACGGGGGAAGTGAAGTTGAGCGCAGCCGGGGAGGGCAACACATGCATGTGCAAACCAGCCAGCCCGCCATTCAGCTTGTCAGCAGGGCGGCCTGCCCCAAGTGTCTGGCAAGTGTCTGGCAATACACCGGCCCACACGACTACCCACCCGCGCCCAGCTCCATTGCATCTGCAAATGTGGAGTTGCCGCCCAGCATGGCCGCCTCCTGAGGCTCAGCGAAGGGCAGCCCGCCCGGCAGGCCGCCGCCCTGCGAGGCCGCCGCCACATCCGCCGTGGGCAGCTCAACTATGACTGCTGCTTGCGGGCGGGGAGAGTCGCCCTCGTGCCGCCGCCGCTCCTCCTCGGCAGCCAGCTGGTCGGGGTCGGGGGAGGGGGACACTAGCGGGCGCCGGGGCGAGCCGGCGCCGTTGCCGCTGCCCTGCACCGCAGAAGCCGCCTGCTGCTGCGGCGCCGCAAGGTCAGCCTGCTGCTCAGCCGGGGCAGGCTGTGCTGCCGCCACCTCGGCCTGCTGCTGCTGCTGCACGCCTGTCGCAGGCTGCACGGGCGAGCCCCGGATTTCGCTGACAGCCGTGGCTGTAGGGTGCAGCATTGGCGTGCCTGCAGGAGCTGCAAGCGGGCCGGGCGCCAAGAAAGGTCCGCTATGCATGGTGGCCGGTGCCGCCCCGCCGGCCTGCGCAGGCGTGCCGCCACCAAACGACTGCAGCGGGGCTGGCGTGACGGCAGCAGCGGCGTGGAAGGGCGGTGGCAGGGGGTGCCCCTGGATGGCCGATGCGCCGACCAGAGAGGGCAGGCTCTGCGCCGAGGCGGCGCCGCCTGATCCTCCCTGTGCCGGACCCTGCTGCTGCTGCTGCTGCTGCTGCTGCGCACCCTCCTGCTGCCCACCCGGCAGGAGCGCCGGCCCGCTGCCAATGATGGCGGATGTCTGTGCCTGGAGCATGGCTACCACGCTTTGCAGCGCGTCAGCCTGCTGCAGCGCCTGCAGGGGCGCCGGGGGTGGCATGGACTGACTTGCTGCTGCTTTCTGCTGTTGCTGCTGCTGCTGCGCCTGCTGCGCCGCCGGCTTGTGAAGCGGCGGTGGCGGCAGCAGCTGCTGCTGTTGCTGCTGCTGCTGTACTTGCTGGGTGGCACCGCCCTGCCCCGCCGGCTGCTGCGCCTGCTGAGCTCCCAGCACAGAGCTCTGGGCCTGCAGCAGCGCGGCTGCCATGCTGCCCAGCTGCGATGCCGGCACCCCCATGCTGGCCGCCAGCGGCAGCAGGCTGGCCATGCCTGCACTGCCGGGAGGTTGGCCGGCCTGCAGGCCCAGCCCACCGGTCGGCGGCGTCACCTGGCCCAACAGCCCGCCCGGGCCGCCAGGCGGACTGAGCGCTCCCAGCGCCACCGCCATTGTTGAGGGCAGGGACAGGCCTGCGGCGTGTGACTGCCCCGCTGACAGGGACGGCCGGCTGGGTCCCAACGGCTGCTGCTGGCTGGGCCGCTGGCCAGATGCGGGCGGCAGGCCGGCTGAGAAGGCGCCGCGCCGCTGCACACGCAGCTGCGGCAGCGGCCCCGAAAACTGCGGGCGCAGGGACAACCAACAGATTGGCACAATGAATGCGCCGGCGCAGTATGCAAGCAGCACCAGCCTGCCGCCACGGGGGCCGTCAGCATCTGCTCCCGCAATGAATCACGGCTAGCAGCACATCCAGTGGCCCTGCCCACACGCAGCAAGCAGCAGCGCACCTCTCCACGGCTGTTTGGTGGGCTGGATCCCGGCGGTGCCGCCGCGGGTGCCGATGCCGGCGTCTCTGCACCACGCCGCACACCCGGCTGCTGGTGCATGCGCCCGCCACCCAGGGCTGCCCCCGCGGTGTGCGACACCACGCTGTTGGCTCGGTACATTGGGGACGCAGAGGCGGGCGGGGAGGAGGCCAGCTCGAAGCCTCCCCTCATGCGGGGGGCGGGTGCCGTCAGGCTCAGCGCCGGCTGCTGCGCCAGCTGGGCCTGCAGCAGCGCGGCCGGCACCGGCACGCCTGCCACCGTCTCCCCCCCGCCTGCCACAGCCTCCTGAGGCTCAGACGTGTGTTCACCTGCGTGGGGGGATTGGGTGCATGCCACAGCAGGATGCACTTCAGCGCTGGCGATCCGGCAATGGCAAGCCGGCCAAACTTCTGGCTACGCCAATTGGACGCCAATTTGCGGTCTGCGGCAGTCCTTTGATGCTGTGTGGCAGCTAGTGCAAAACACAGCAGGAGTGGTCCACACACAAGCTGCTACCGCACCCAGCAATCCGTGTGCTGCTGCAGCACCCACCTGCTGCTTCGGCCGCGCTCAGCGCCGTCTCATCGTCCCCCGACAGCGCGCTCAGCACCGCAGACGTGCGCTCTCCAAAGCCGGTGGCAGCATGGGCGGGGTGCGCGCGGCTGATTTGGGAGCGAGGCACGCGCTGCACGCCGGGACGGGATAGTGCAGCAATGCAGCTTCAGGGCGCTGTGTACATGCCATCAGGCAATTATCTGAAGCAGAGGCAAGCAGCCCTGCGCCATGAGCGGTTGCAATTATGTCATCCACGACACGCAAGCTGCAGCATGCGGCAATTGGGCACAGCGGCGGCAATGCAGCAATGTGTGGCCCCAGCCCAGCCCCAGCGAACAATCCTACTACCCGCCAACACCTTCGTCTGTGCAGATAAGCTGTAGCATACAAGCATCCAAAGAGCACCACGCACCGGGCTCTGCGCGGTGGCCTGCCCCCAGTTGACGGAGCCGCCCTGCTGCATCGACTCCTCGGCGGCCGGCCCCGGCTGCGGGCCCGACGACTCTGCCGACGTCTCGCTGGGGGCCGCGGCCGCAGCCACGCTGCCCGCCGCCTCGCTGCCCTCGCCCTCCATGGCGCAGCACCCACCTGCACAGGCAGCAGCGCGGCTGTGAGCAACTGTGGGCGGCGGGAAGCCGGGGAGCGGCGGCAGGCAGGCGGGGCAAAGGGCGGGCAGGCAGCCGAGAGCGCTGCAGGCTGCCATACGGAAGAGGTGTGTGCTGAAGCAGTGTGAGGCGCGTTTTGGGGGCCGTCAGCGCTCTGCTTGGTCGGCCCCTGGCTGCCGGGCACCCCGCACGCACGCTTGAAGCCGCACGGCACGCACCAGTTGGTCCGGGCCAGCAAGTCGGTTTGTTTCACGCTGCAGGGAGCCGCCCAGCGCTGCTGTGTGCACTTGAGCGGCGCGCCTCGCTGCTACGGGCCTGCGTACGATGATTTTGCTAGAGCATCATGTTGGGTAGTGGCATGCGGCCCAGGGATCGCCGCAGAACAGCCCAACCGGCATGCATGAGAAGCTGAGCTGGCCAAAATTCGTGGCCATTCCCCTCTGCCCGTTTCTGACACTTCGATCAGCCTGCCATGACCGAGCATGGCGGCTGCACGGCCGGGAGAGGGCAGGGAGGGCGCCCCAGCGCTGGCAACCTCTGCACCCGCCTGCCGGCCGCTCGGGACGGTGCAGGAGCTGCTGCAATGGCACCCCACGAGCGATCCTGAGTGTCTGCGCGCATCAGTGCCCCTGGTGAGCCCGGCAGCAGCACTCGGCGGCATGGCGCCTGCAGCGGTGTGACCGTGGCGGCAGGAGGTATGTGGGCGCCGACCTCCTTCCTCCTTCTTCCTTTCCTGCCACCTCCATCCTTGCAGGCGCCCAGCTCCCGGCTGCTGCATGATGGGCCGCGGCTGCTGGCGTGCCACGACCTGGCCGGCGGGTACCATGAAGACAGCTGGGCGCAGGTATGCTTGAATGCTCTCGAACTGTGAGCAGAGCTCAATCATTGACAGCTAGAAATGAATGCGATTGGCATCGACACGCCCATGCCTTCTTGTCCTGGTGGAAGGCCATTCCTTCTGCTTGACCTGCAGCTCAATCGTGCACATGTGCACATGGTGCAAACCTCGATGCACGCTTCCACCCACCCACCCCGGCACGCACCCACACATGCAGGGCTGCCGGCTGGATGATGCGGCGGCCGCAGCGGCATCCCCGCCCGCCTACTTCCTGCGCCACTGGCACGCTTTGGACGCGTTTGTGTATTTTAGGCGCGCACATCGGATTTTGTGCTCTCACAGATGCTCCAGCCATGACCATGCAATTGTCCCAAAGCGTTCGGACCGCGCCCACATGCATCCCTTGCATATCGCTCATGCTGCTGCCCTTTTCCCCTCCCTCTGCCGCAGCCACCGCCTGGTGACCATCCCGCCTGTCGGCTGGGTGAACGCGGCACACACACATGGCGTGCCCATTTTGGGAACTCTCATCACAGAGTGGGAGGCAGGTGCGGCAGCCTGCCGCCAGCTGTTTGGCACTGCCGCTGTGGCCGAGGCGGCGGCGGCACAGCTGGCAGCCATTGCGGCCCACCGCGGGTTTGATGGCTGGCTGATCAACATTGAGAATGGCATGGAGCCGTCGGATATCCCCAACCTGCTCCACTTTCTGAGGTAAGCTGTAGCGCCCCGCTACTGGCAGATTGCGCGCTCGTCAGCGATGAAGTGCTGCGCAGCAGCGCAGCCGAGCTGCTTAGCTGAATGCCTTGCTGTTCATGCGCAGACCCGCATGGCCCCATGGCCATGCCCAGTATCAGCAACAGCAGCACCCTTTGCATGGTTGCAGGGTGCTGACGGAGCAGATGCGGGAGGTTGCACCCGCCTGCCGCCACCGAGTCATCTGGTGAGCCTGGCCGGCCTGCCAGAGTGCTTATTTGACCTTCATGAGAGGTCTTCTGGAGCAAGGTACAGCAGCAGGTGGCATCTGCTGGTCGCCTGCGGCATGCCCTGATTCATCACTGCCATGTGCCTCGCCAATGCCTTGCAGGTACGATGCCGTCACAACCGAGGGCAAGCTGAGCTGGCAGAACACCCTCAACAGCCTCAACCGGTGAGCGCAGTGCATGTTGCTACACTGCGAACACTGCGAGTTGCCGTCGAGCACCAATCCCAGCCTTGCAGCATGGCGAGCTTCCTTGCCTCTGCCAGCCCATATCACATCTCTGACGCTGTGCTCTGCCTCCATGCGCAGGCCGTTTTGGGAGGCCGTCGATGCGATCTGGATCAACTACACATGGAAGTCCGGCACTCCTGCCGCAGTGCGCAAAGAGGTGCGGGTTGGCATGCGCCGCCTTGGCGTTCGCCTGCTGCCTTGCAAACTTTTCTGCTTGCCCGGTGACATGCTGTGCGGCTGAACCTATCTCCTGCCACTCCCCTGAATGCAGGCGGGCACCAGGGCTGCAGACGTTTACATGGGCGTAGACTGCTTTGGCAGGGGCACATACGGCGGCGGCGGCTTCCGCTGCGACACCGCCCTGCGAGCATGCCTAGCCCAGGGTCTGTCAGGTGGCTAGGGCAATAGGAAAGGGCTGCTGCTGGTGTGCTGGCTTGGTGCATTAACGCAATGGCCGGCCCATGCGGCATGCTGCCGTGCTGGCCAACAGTTCGGCCTAATCCTCTCGTCCCCCGCACATCACAAACCGCACGATCCAACTCTGCCGCTGCGCCCCGCTCCCGGCCTGTGCAGCTGCATTGTTTGCCACGGCCTGGCCGTTTGAGGGCGACTGCGGCCCATCCGCCTCCCCCTGCTGGCTGGAACGGGACACACTCTTCTGGGATAGAATCGAGCACACCTGGCTGGACGCAGGCAGCAGCAGCAGCAGCAGCGGCGGCGGCGGCGGCGGCGGCGGCAGCGGCGGCGGCGGTTACGTCAACCGGCTGGCTAGTGGTGGTGGCGGTATGGGCAGCGGTAGTGGTGGCAGCGGGTGCGGCCCCTGCAGCTTGCAGCAGCTGCCGCTCTACAGCAACTTCTCAGTGGGAGCTGGCAGGGCGTTCTACCAGGGTGGCCGGCCGGTGGGCGGCGCTTGGTACGACCTGTCTTTGCAGGCTCGCCAGCCGCTGCTGCGCATGCAACTTACCGACTGTGCGGACAGCAGCAGCAGCGGCAGCCCGACCAGCAGCAGCCCAACCATTGCCAGCCCAGGCGGCAGCGCCGGCACGTCCTGGGTTGCGCTGCTGCAAGGCCTGTGCAGCCGCATGCTGCGTTCGCTGCAGGGCTGGCTGGGGTGGCAAGAAGAACCCTGCCCTGTTCGAGCAGCAGTGGTTGACGCTGTGGCATTCAGCGGCGGTAGCGCCTTGCGAGTGAGCGGCTGCCTACCGCCCGGCCAGCAGGCGGGGGTGCAGCTGTTCCCTGCGGCGGTGCCGCTGCCTGCAGGCGGCATTTGTGTGCGGCTCGCAGCCATTTGCACAGGCAGGGCAGACGTGCGGCTGGTTATCCGCCTGGCGGCAGCTGCCAATGGTGCAGCGGCAGGTGCAGCAGGCCAGGCAGCAGGCCACGGAGCCCCCTGCTGTGGCACACTGGAGCTGGTGCCGGGGCTGGGCGCGCCTGAGGATGCGTCAGCAGCGGCGGCAGCCGAGGGAGTGGCACTGCAGGGATGGAGCAGAGGACCTGTGGCAACTGCAACAGCCGACAGCTGCAGCAGTGCCGCCTGGCACCCAGTGCAGCAACCGAGCAGCAGCAGTGCAGCGGCACGAGCGGGGCAGGTGCCAGCAGACCAGCCGGCTGAGTGGCGCATTTGGGAGTACCACCTGCCCCAGCGCAGCCTGGTTGCCGCATTTGGAGCAGCAACCAGCAGCAGCGGCAGCAGGGCAGCAGAAGGAGAGGGGGCCGCCCCTCCAGTGCTGCTAGAGGGGGTGCACCTGCTGGTGCGCAGCAGCGAGCAGGAGGGGGAGCACGGCAGCCCAGGCTTTGAGCTGCACTTGGGTGAGGTCAATTGGGGTGCACGTGTGAGTTGGGTGCATTAATCTGCTTGGTGAATGGATGGTGATTGATCCTGCAGTGCACATCCGCCTCGGTGGTGCCTGGCACCCTGCCGCATGTGCCTGAGCACTTTACTGCCTCCTTGTTTGCCGCAGGAGAGCTGTGCATCGAGACAGCACCCCTGGGCGGCCAGCCAGCACCCCCTGCCGGCGTGCAGCAGCTGCGCTGCAGCAGCCTGCACCTGGCCGACACATCAGCCAACCTGCCTGTTGGCGCTGGCACTCCCGCGGCACCTGTGCAGCAGCTGCTGTCGGCGCAGCTGGCGTGGCAGCTGCGGGCAGGCGCCAGCCCTCGCTGCTACCACGTGTGGTGCAGCTTTGCTGGCACCGGAACCAGCGGCAGTGGCGGCAGCGGTGGTAGTGGTGGCAGTTGGGGAGGAACGTCGGCTCCGCAGTGGCTGGGAGCTGCCTGCGCCAGCAGCTACTGTGTCTCCGACCTGCCTGTGCCAGCAGGGGCCACAGAGGTGCAGTTTGTCGTGCAGCCAGAGGCGTGCAACGGGCAGGTGCAGGACCTACAAGAGGCTGCACGTGTGGCCGCCACCCTGCCGCCCAGCGGCGCATAGCACTGGCCCGCTTTGAACGCTCAGAGCTGCGGAATGCTTGACGTGCGGTGCACAGAGGCTCATCAACAATAGGACAGCAACAACACATACTTGAAGGATCTTTTCAGAACCAGGATGATGCTCTGAGGTAAATTTGTGAATGCAAGTCAGGAATGCAGTGCGTTGGGTGCAGCAGAAGTTTGCCATCATGGGGATCAGAGGCACGGGACAGCTCAATGTGGGGGATGCCAGAGGATGTTGGTGGCTTGCGGGGTGGCTGTGCGTTGAAATGTCAGTGTTGAGTGATGTGCATTAATTGAGTCAATGTGGGGGGCCGATTGGCCAGGGGACATCTATTAATGAGGGGAGTGAGAAGAGGTCGTAGATTACGATTCAGCACGCCAGCTGTGCGTGCTGCTGCTGCACGGGAAGCAGGCAATGCCGGCGGCACCGTCTTGCGGTGGTGGGTGGCTAGCTAATCTCTCAAGCGCTGCCTGCGGCGCGCCGCCGCTTGGCCGGGCGTTCAGCCTCATCTTCAGGCTCGGGGGTCGGCAGGCGCGCCGTGTTCGTCGCCTGCTCGTGCGCCTTGAGCCGGCGGGACTGCGGATGGGAGGCCATTGATTGGGGTTTAAGGCAGGCTGCCTTCTGTGTAAACCCTTCTTCCAGCCATGCAGGTGAGTCGCGCAGCTGAATAGCTGCTTTGCCTGCAGAGCGTGCAGGCTCCATTCCCAGCCGAAGCCAGCGCTAACCTTTTCGCGGATGATGGCACACAGCTGGCGCAGGGCCGTCGCCCATTCCTGGTGCGCTGCCGCGCTTGCTGCCGGCAGCGCAAGCTCGGCCTGCTGGCCCAGCAGCAGCTGCAGGTCTGCCAGCAGCGCGGGGCAGAAGAGCTGGATGCAGCAGGGCAGCACATCGGCGGCAAGGTCCAGCCGCACGCGCCAGCCCGTGCGCTGCAGCAGGTCCATCTGCAAGGGCAGGGGGCGGGCAGCAGTAAAAGTTGCATTACCCAAACCTTTGAGTTGTCAGGCCCACATACACTTCAACATTGCCAGCAGCTGCCGCAAGCGCCTGTGCCTGGCTCGGTAAGCTTGGCTCTGGCATCCAAAGTTCATAAAAGGGCACCTGGGCCTCAACCAGCGCGCGCTTCAGGCTGGCGAACGAAGCGGGCCAGTCGGCTGTGAGGCGCCGCACCACCTGCCAGGCAGGGTGGAACGGGTCGAGGTTGCCAACAGGTGCACGAGGGAGGTGGGCAGGAACGCATGCGAAGCCTCCTGCACCTCTGGCCTGCATGCTGATGCCTCATGCAAAAATGCATTGATGCATGCCGTCCAGGTGGGGGCACCTCAGGGCAGAGCGCGTCCACATTCAGGGCCAGGGCCGGTTGCTTCACACTCGAAAAAACGCGATGAAGGGCGCACTCGCTGCACCAACCCTCGCACGCACCTCGGGGGAGAAGGCGCCCACGAGCTTGGTATATGAGGAGAGGCAGACGCTTGTTGGGGAGCGCCACGCGCTGTGCGCTGCCTCCAGCACCCACAGCGTGCTCAGCAGGGCTGACTCGCGCGCTGCGGGGTGACGGTTGGGGGCACGGGGGAGGAAAGTGAATGGCAGGCGAGGCAGAGAGAAGGCGCCGGCCGGTTGAGCGCAATTGCCATACCAACTTGCGGGTTCTGACTGACAGACGCAGCAGGCGGGCAGGTGCAGGGTTTCAAGTCGAGCGCGGCAGCAGCTGCCAGCCACCCACCATGCGTGTATCCTGCCCGTAGCCAGAGAGCCAGCAGCTGGGCGAGCGTCCATTCGAGCCCAATTGCTGCCGCCCTGCCAGATGGGCCCGCTGCTGCTTGGCTGGCCGGCAGCGCGGTTGGGTGCTCCCCTTGGTGCTCCAAGTACAGCAGCGCCGACTGCACGATGGGGCTGCCGGCCACACAGTGCACAAAGGACTGCAGGCGGAGCAGCGTATGGTGGTCGGTGGCCGCTCCGCTTGTCCCCGCTGCGGCTGGCGCTGCCGCGGCCGTGGCTGTGGCCACATGCCCCTGCTCCGCCTGCCCCTCAGCCCTGTGCCGCCGCTCCCCTGCCGCCCCCGCAGCCTCGCAGGCAGCCTCTGGTGTGCAGGGAGCGGTGCCTGCAAGCTGCTGCGCCCCGCTGATGTGGGGCTCAGCCGCGGCGGTGCGGCGGGAAACGTCGCCGCCGCCTTGCAGGGCTGCGGGGCTGCACAGTTGCTGCCGGCCGTTGTTCCCCTCGCCTGCGGGTGCCTGGAGGCATGGCGGCTGTGCGCAGCCTGGTGCACTGCGTGCTGCTAGCACCTGTGCAAGCACGGCGGGCGGCGCCAGCGGCTGCGCCGGCGGCTCGGCGGCGGCGACGTGGGGCCTGCAAGGAAGGTTGAGAGGGTGCTGCTCGCTCGCGGGCAATGTGCAAGGCCGGTTCGTGGCTCACGAGTGCCAAATGCAAGGCAGCTGAGCCTTCCCTCAGCGGTTCTCCCCTTTGCCGGTGGACGACACCTTGCAGGGAGAGTTCACCTGGCAGTTGCCGGTTGCATCGGCCTACTGGAACCGGTAGACGCTCGGTGCAGGCTTCGCTAGGCACAGGCCACAGCTCCTGGTCTGCAGGCTGGTCAGGTACGCCCGGCTGCTGCTCCCTGCTCGAAAGAGACGCGGGCTTCTGGCTCCACAAACAAGCTCCGATGGCGTCTGCTGGCGATGGAGAACCGGGCCGTGAGGGAGCCTGCCAGCGGAAAGGCACAGCTCCCGTTGCGTTGGGTTCACGGGTTTGCTTGCTCGCAGGCTGCAGCAATAGTGGTGGGAAGCAGGATGCGGCTGGACGAGAAGGTGCACCGCCGATGCTCGATCCGCAGCATGAGGACAGCGTCGGCCCGCAGGTTCCATGGCGCACATCCGCACAGCCTTCCAGCGATGCTCCATTGGGCATGGGTTCTGGCAGCCCGGGGCGCCAGGTTCGCAGTGGGCATCAAAATGCAGCTGGACAGGCAGTGCTGCAGCGCTGGGGCTGTGTGGTGTGCGCTCTCGGCGGTGGCTGAGCACTCGCCACGGGCGATGGCTCCCTTCATGCACCAACGCCAGCAAGCGCCCACCACAGGCTCTCTGGCTTGGAGGGGGAGTAACTGCTGGATCATGTTGCGAACATCTGCATCGATCGATTCAATTACTTATCAGTGGCTGCCCCATAGACCGACCAGCTGCTTCCTACCATTCAAAACGCAACGGCCTGCCCTGGACGTTTATTGCCGGGACGGCCTTCCTCACTCTACCATCCACCTGTGGCTTCGCATGGCCAGCGCTGCATGGTGTTACAACAGCAACCATCTCAAATCAAGTGTGATGCAGATCGCTGGCGCCACCATCGCTCGCTGCTTCAAGTTGCCAGCCAGCTAGCCTGCGCCCCTCATGTCAGCCTTGAAGCTGCGCCTGCGCCTGGCCGGCCACCTCCAAGAAGACCTGCTCTAAAGTGGTCTGGCTCAGAGAGTACTCCAGCACGCCGGCTGTGGACCTGCAAGTTTGACGGGGTTGGCACATGGCACATGCCTTACAACGCACGTAGGGACGGGCATGCAGCATGGAACCAGCATGCATGCCAACAGCCGGCGACACCGCGTCATGCCCTTCCCGCAGGCAACTTCCAAGTCACCACACAACCGCTACCCCGCTGCACCTACCGGCCCTGCTCCAGAGCTGCAAACAGCGCCGGCAGGTCGGCTTGGTGCTGCGGGATGGCAAAGCTGAGGTGCACTGCTTCCTCTGCCTCCTCGCACACGCCGCCACCAGCAATGGCTGCTGCCTCGCCTGCGCCACCCACTGCGCTCGCTGCGCCTGCTGCGCCTGCTGCGCTGCCCTCCTGCTCGCCCGCCCGCCAGTGCGCTTCGCGGCGCCGGGCGGCCGGGCAGCATCCGGTCACTAGCTGCTCAGCAGCGGCCGCATAGCCGGAGGCCACACGCAGCTCCAGCGAGTAGCTGCATTCAAAGGGTAACTCATAGAGGTTTTCAAGACAGTAAGTAGGAACGGCCAGCAGGTGAGTGGTGCAACCATGCTGCGGCAGTGGTGGGGCGAGGCGCGGCTGCGGCAGCACCTCTAAACCGGCAGCACGCGGCCGCAAGACTCTCCCCTCGCCCTCCCACCCCACACGCACCCGCGCCCGTGCTTCTGCTTCAGGTGCTGTACGGTGCCCAGGGCGCGCAGGCGTCCCGCCGCCATGATGCCAACCCGGCTGCACACCGCCTCGCACTCCTCCATGCTGCATGCCATTATGGGCAGATGGGCAATTATGGGCAGATGGGCAGATGGGCAATTATGGGCAGATGGGAGGGTAAGGGGAGCAGGCGGGTGAAGGATTTCAGTTTGTGAGGAGCTACTGCAAGCAGGCTTGCGAGCGGTCAATGAGGCATGATGGCGGATGGCGCACCGCAACCACGAGCAAAGGGCTGGCGCTCGCCATCTCGCAGCACCCTGCCACAGCACGCCAAGCCCAGGCCCAGGTGTCCCACCTGTGGCTGGTGAGCAGCACGTCCCGCCCAGCCGCCATCTCGCTGCGGATGACGCCCCACAAGGCGCGCCGAGCGCCTGCAGCGCGCAGCCGTAGGCAAGCGAGTTAGTGAACATCATCTTGCATGGCGCTCCCATGGTGGCAGGTTGGACGTTAGGCAAGCATGGCAGGTTACATGCAGCACAGCCTGTGACAGCAGTGCGGGCCACAGCAGGCAGCAGCGGTTGTGACCCACTCGACAGCACCCGACTCAGCGCTCGACCCTGGCAAGCAAGCGCACCTGGATCCATCCCCGTGGAAGGCTCGTCGAGCAGTATCACGGGAGCACCTCCCACCAGAGCCACCTGCCGGTGTGGGAGACAGCTTGCGTGCGCTGGATCCCGGCTATGCCCTGCCACCCAAACTGACAAGTGGCGCATGCTGGCCCATAAAGCAGCTGCCAAGTGAGATTTATCACCCCAAGCCAACCTCTGTGCAGGCAGCACAGCAGACAGCATAGGCAAGCTGCGGCCCCGCCCCGTTGGCAGCTCACCGCAACGGACAGCTTGCGCCGGTTGCCGCCGCTGTAGCTGGCACAGGCCCGATCTGCATACTCAGTCAGCCCCAGCTGCTTGAGCAGGCGAGCTGCCTCCGGGTCCACCAAACGCTCCGGCAGGCCGCTGCAGGCAAGTAACGAACAGAATGTTGGCAGTGAGGTAGTTGCTCGCACTTGGGGCAGGGGAGGTTGCAGGCAGATACTGCTGGCCGCAAACACTTGCTGGCATAGCTTGCCAGCCGCTGCCTCCATTGCAAGCAGGGCAGGCACTGAATACTGGCATGCTGCGGCCAGACCGCTGATGTAAAGCACCCCACACCACGCGCTCACCGCAGGCGGGCATAGAGGCGCATCACCTCCCTGCCCGTCATCTGTGCGGGCAGCGCGCTGCAAAAAAGTCCACCCGGCAGATGGGTGTTGGTGAGGCAGGACGGTTGTGCGCGACACCACATGTTGAGAGGCAGTGCAGCATTAACGCAGCCAAACCTGCTGAAAGGCTCAGGCCCCTTGTTCACCCTGTTGCTGCTTTGGCATGCATCCCTGCTGCACAAACATGCAGCCCTCCCACCTGGATTGGGGGCAGTAGCCCAGCAACTGCCGTGCGGCAGAGGGCCGCTGCAGCAGCGACTGGCCGCACACGAGGGCATCGCCGCTGTCTGGCGTGACCTCCCCTGCGGAGGCGGCACAGTGGCAACGGCCTAGCTGAGGCATTGTGGTTAGGCCACCACAACTGGATTCCCGGATCGGGCTCGCCGGCCTGGCGGCCGGCTGGCGGGGGGGAGGGGGAAGTTTCGTTCGTCGACCCTTGCTCGTTAAGGACTTCAGCAGGCGTTGGCAGCGCCTGGTGACCCATTTAACGTGTGCTTCTCACACCACGGTCCTACTAGATCCCTCAGCAATTTATACTACCTCCAGAAAGCATGGAAAACGTCAAGCATGGGGGAAATGAGTGCATCGGGTGCCTGCCGATCTCCCGTCGCATGCACCTGCCGCCGCCGCATGCCCTGCTGGACCTTCCACAAACGGGATTTATACCCCCTTTCCCGCTTTGCTGCAAGTCTTTTCTCGTGTTGAGTGGCACCTCTGAGGTGAAATGGTAAAATATAGTGCCACACTCTGAATTTCAAGCTGTTTTTGGCTCCGTTTGGTCTCCCCTTCCCTTCCTCCTCTTTTCCTCCCTTTTCCCCCTCTCCTCCTTCGATTTTTGCTGCACCAGTCTTTTGACGAACGAACCTCACGGGGAGCCATTTCAGGCGGGGGGGAGAGAGCCCGATCCGGAAATCCAGTTGTGGTGGCCTTACCCAGAAATGCAGTTGCATGGCTAGGGAGGACGTTGGCCGTGCACGCCAGAGGGGCATTCGATGGACAGCCGGCAGGAAGCCCGGTGAAAGCAGAACGAGGAGTGGGAACATGCACCACCCACCCGTAACCATCCGCCAGGTGGTTGTCTTGCCAGCGCCGTTCACGCCCAGCAGACCAAAGCACTCGCCATTACTGCGCCTGGCAGTCCCTGTGCCAAGCTGCTGCCTGCTTGCTGGCGGCTCATGGCGGCCAATGCCCAGCCACAGGTCACGCACAGCATGCACCGGACCGCCAGTGCCCACACTGCTGCTACCGCCAGCGCCGCCGCCGCCGTGTGCATGGCCTGCCGGCCCATGCTCCTGCCCGTGCTCCTGCCCGTGGCTCTTCAGGCCCCGAGCTGGCTGCCAGAATGTCTTGCTGACGCCCTGCAGCAGCACAGCCACCGATGCTGGAGCAAGCCTGCCGTTCTGTACGGACCGCCGCTCGGCAGCCACATCCGGATCCTCTGCACCCGCTGCCTCCCCAGCCTCCACCTGGCCTGCTGTGTGTGCTGCGCTCTGTGCATCTGCCGCCGCTGCCCCTCCCGCTGCTCCGCCTGCCGCTGCTGCTGCTGCTGGCTCCTCTCCTGCCAGCTGCTGGTAGCCTGCACCCCGGGTGCCGCTGGCACGGCCGCGCCACGCCGCTTTAGCGTGCCGCCACAGCCGCGGCAGCACGCCCGTTTCAATGAGCAGCACAGCGCCGCCGTACAGCAGCGCCTGGCCCGCCAGACAGGCCAGCAGCTCTCCACTCACATCCCAGGACCAAGGGCTGCTACCTCCAAGGTCCGGCCCAAACCCGCCGCCCTCGGCCCCGCCACCAGCGCCCTGCAGGGCGGGCCCGCTGCTAAGATCGCTGCTGCTGCTGCTGCCGCTGCTGACACTCGTGGTGTTGCCACGGCTGCCCAGCAGCCCTGCCGCCGAGAGCGTGGCGCCCAGGTGTGCTGCCAGGCGGTCTGGCCGATACGTCTGCCCAACCTGCGTGTCACATGGAAGCGACGCCCGGCAAGGTCACATGCAGGAAAACGCGGCAAGCCATTCTTACAGACATACTGGGGAGCGGAGCGATCTATCACTCTACGCCACTAAATCAAGCAAACGTCTCCCCTCCTCCACCCACCAGGTGCACGCCGCGGGCCAGGCAGAAGTGCGGGGACAGCGCTTGTAGCACCAGGCGCAGCAGGCGGCGGGCGCGTTCCACACCGGGTGCAGAGGGCAGGAGCCTGCGAAGCATGGGCAGGGAGGCATCGAGCAGGGCTGGTGCGAGGGCAAGGCAAGCCTTCTGCCCGTGTGTAGTACGCTTCACAGCCGAGCCGTAGAGCCTTAACACAGCACTTGGCTAGGCTTTGACTGCTTGCGAGGAATGATAAATAATCATCGCCCCTCACCGCCGTATCGTGTCCAGGATCCAGACAGCCAGGTGGCCCAGGTAGCCGCTGGTGAAGTAGATGGTGTTGCAGCGCACCAGCACCCGCACCTCGTCCTGCAGCAACGTCTCAGTGAGGGCCAGAAAGGCATGCGCGGCTGATTGGGCATGCATGTGCAACAGCAGCGCAATGCGCGGCAGTAGCGTGTGCTGCCCCGGCATAGACATCTGGAATGGAAAGCAGGCGCTGCTGCCCTCCCCCCAGCCCCCAGAAAAAGGATCAACAGTAGCTCAAGTTGTAAAAATCCTGACGCTGGAGCGCTAGAGTATTTATTGTTGCCGCACCCACCTCGAACGCCATCTGCAGCAGGTAGGTGAGGCAGAGGCCTGCCGGCGCAAAGCCCCACAGCAGCGCCGCCACCGCCGCCAGGCGCTGGCCGGAGAAGGCGGGCAGCCGGAAGGCTGTGAACAGCAAGAGCATGAGCGCCGCGGGGAGCTGCAGGTGGGGGTGGGCCGCACAGGGAGCAGGGTGAGGGGTAGCGTGTGGGAGCAGCGAATGTGACACACGTGTGCTGCACACTGCCATCGTTCCCGGCGCTCGCTCGTCAGGCGGAGGACACACAAACACACGCACCGAGAACAGGGCAAAATCGAACAGCAGGTTGGCGGCCCAAAAGGCACTGGCTCGCACGCCCGCCACGCGCTGCACCGCCTTGCTGCCGCTGGCGCGCTCCCTGAGCGGTGGGTGGATGGCATAGGAAAGTATGTACAGCGCAGGTCACTACAGCGACGACACCTGGGCGCTTGTAGTGAGGGGGCAAGGCCTTGAGCGGCAGCACATCCCCCATGCAGTGGTGGCGCTGGTGCAGCCACATCCGGCGGGCTGCGCTTACCGGACCAGGAACACCGCAAAGCTTGCGGACAGGACCGCAGCCGCCAGGACCAGGCACATGACGAGCAGCAGCTCGCCTGCAGGGACAGGGCATGCACGTGACGAACAACTGCCACTCATGCACGGATGATGCAAAGGCGGCGCCTACCGCTAAGCCATTGCCTCACCAGTCTGCCCTCCCTATCGCAGCCACGCAGGCTGGGCCACAAGGCGCACCCACCTGCCGCCTCGGTAATGCGCATATCCTGCTCGTGCGGCAGCACAGGCAGCGGGTGGCTGGTGGCAGCAATGCCGGCCCCCAGATCGCCAGTGATCCACCGCAAAATCGCAGTGTGCATCTGGGCCAGGGAGGGCGGTCACAGGGAAAAAAAGTGACAGCAGAAGCCACGATGTGCAGCAAACAACATGTGCTTAACAGGAATTTTGCACCTCCTAATCCAGTCATAGCTGGATTTCAAGGCATGATAAGCACAGGTACCCACTGATTACCGCCAGCCCGCCCACCTGGCTGATGGCGGCGGGCAGCCCGTGGATGGCGGTTTGGTTGGCCAGCACGCTGTACTGAACCTCTGGGCCAGCTGCTGCAATTGAAGGCTGCCAATCGTGCTGCTGCCCCGCCGGTGCTGCCTGGGTGGGCTGCGAGAGCATGGTACCGTCCCAGCGCACAACGTCCCGCTGCTGCGCCGCATGGCTGTCCATGGCGGCAGCCATCCGACGGCTGCCGTGAGCTGGCTGGTCTTCGAATGGCAGTCCTGTCACGTTGGGTGGCAGCGACTGCAGGAAGAATGCATCGTAGTGCCGGCTGCTTGCGTTGTACCTGCAACAAACAATGGCAGATAGATGCACTGCGGCCAGTTTGACCCGGGACACGCAGCCCCAGGATGGACAAGGCAAGGTATAGAAAACATGCCATGCCAAGGTTTGAGAAGCATGCCATGCCGAGGCGGCGCTGCTGCGCCAAGCAGAGTTTGCATCAAGAGCAGGCAGCAGCGCACCACTGGTCCAGCAGCCAACCATCCAGAGTGCCTTCGAGGGGCTCTAGGAAGGGCAGCGTGAGCAGCCGGCTCGTGCTGCTGTCCTGCACAGCCAGGGGCAGGGAGGCAGCAGCCAGGGTTAGCCCCAAACACTCACAGGAGGCGTGGCATGGCGCGCTGCCGACAAGCCGCCACACGGGGCGCCCTTGTGAATCTGAGCCAAATGTGCAGCCAAAGCGCCCGCATGCACACACTGCACAGCGCCATTGGTGCAAGCTGTGCGCTGCCAAAGGGCAGGCCTTCGCACACCTGTGCGCCTGGGGTGCCAGCCAGGAATGCAGCCAGAGAGAGGTTGCCCGCTGAGCGCACGTCCGCAGCCGCACCAAAGGCAGGGGGGTTGCCGCTCAGCGCGGTGGCTCTGTGGACGGGCAGCGGAGGAAGCAGACAGAACTTTTTTGTACTATACTTGCAAGGGCATGACTGCACAAAAGAGCAGGCATCCACTACCAACACACCCATCCCCCTACTCCTCTGCTCCCAACAGCCTCACCGGTCCAGAGGCAGGGGCGGCTGCTGCGGCAAGGCAGCCGAGGCACGGCCGCCCCACAGCGCCAGCAGCACCAGCAGCACGGGAACAGCCACCTGTGGAGATGCAGGCGGGGAGCAGCAATAGCTGCTTGGGATCGCAATGGGGCTAGTGGTAGCCATATGCTGGAACTCCTCGTTTTGTAGTGGCAGGGCAACCCATGACATAAAGGCTGGATGTACCAACCCTGCCGCCCCTTCCCACCTGAACGAGCGCCGCCCAGGCGTCCCGCAGCGCGCACAGCGCACGCTTTGCCAGCAGGGCACGCAGCTGCTGCCGCCACAGCGCCCAGCCCTGCAAGGTGAGCATTGGGGCATGAAGCATCCTGGAAAGGCACATGCAGCACAGCGTTCTGCTGCGGCTCAGCTTCCACATCCCAGCATCGAGCATGCAATCGCAAAAAGGGCAGCGCCCACGTTACCCTACCGCACAATAGCTCACCTTGAGGTATGCGCTCCTGGGCAGGTTGACCACCACGAACTCAGAGCGCGCGCCGCCGGCCGCTGCCGCCACCGCAGGCGCAGCATCCGCTGCACCCGCCCCTCCTGCTGCCGCGCCTGCGGCGTGCTGCTTGCTGCCACTGGCCGCTGCTCCTTCAGCGGCTGCAGATTCTGAAACACGAAGGAACACTTCTTCCAGGGTCGTTTCAGAGAGGCCATAGGCACCCACACCCAGCTGCGGGCCGTCCCGCTCCAGTTGGCGCAGCAGCGGCGGGAAGGCGGGGGCGGCCTCTTTGGGCAGACGGAAGGCCACCTCACCGGCTGCGGGAGCGGAACAGCGGCGAGGAGGGCGGGAGCGTTGTGTGGCAGGAATGCTAGGCATGGTTGCAATGCCAGGGAGGGCGGGAGCCTGGCTCAGGAGCACTAGGCACGACATGCAGCAGGCCGGGCCTTTGGATCCAAGCATTGTACGGTTTGCAAGGGATGGCAGATGCGCCGCAGGGTGGCTGTTTCCCCTCGTACGCACCTGTGGCGGACAGCAGCTGCGCGCCGGGCACAGACTGCTGAACAGCGGCGGTCAGCGCTGCCACGCCAGCCCCTGGCTCGCCTCCGGCATCCGCCGCTCCATCCTCTGCTGTGCCTGCTGTGCCACTGGCTGCAGCCGCCTGCCCTCCCACTCCGCTCAGGCTGCCAGGAGTGCTGCCACCAGCTTCGCTGCTACCAGTTTGGCTGCTGCTGCTGCCAGTGCTGCCAGCCCTGCCACCATTTGCATCGTCGCCACCGGGCTGGCGAGACAGGGTCAGCGTGTATCCCACGCCAAACTGCGCCTTGAGCTGCAGGGAGGTGCCCAGAGCAGCCAGTCTGCAGGCGGGGCAGCGGGAGACGGTACAGGTCAACGGAGGCTTATGGGACAGCAACTCGCCCGCTCAACCAAGGCAGCAGTGCCTCTGCGGCACCCACCGCCCAGCGCCCCGGCAGCAGCGGCTTGCTATGCACGCGGCAGCCAGTGCAAACTTTGCTGTCCCGCAAGCCCACCGTCCGTGTGCCATGATGGCGATTGTGTCGGCCAGCAGGTCTGCCTCTTCCATCGAGTGAGTCGTCAGCAACACCGCGGTGCCTGCCTCTGCCCGCCGCCGCTGGATTACGCCCCAAGTCAGCCTGCGATTCAAAGGATTGCAGCTAGTGGTCACGCGGGCTGGATTGCAAGCATTGGGCAGCTTTTTGTGCCTGGAAAACAGAGCATGCAGTGCATTGGAGGCTGGAGCCTGGGCTGAGCACAACAGTCTGCCCAGCGGCAAAGCAGCCCCACCCTGCTATCACAGCTGCTGGCAGGCCCAGGCAGCAGCTACTGCCCTCTGCGCCTCACCGGCGGGTTAACGGATCCATTCCGCTGCTAGGTTCGTCCAAAATGACCACTGCAGGGGTGGGTGGGGCGGCACGCATGTAAACCTCAAGGATGTGCGAGTTGCAGCTGCGCCATGCACGACCGCCCCAGACCAAAGGCCAAATCGGCCAAGGGCCCAATCCTCTAACTCTCCCCCTTCCATTCCCACCCACCAGACGGGTTGCCCACAAACGCAAGGGCCACCGACAGCTTGCGCCGCTGGCCGCCCGACAGCGCCCCCGCCGCCGCCCCCAGCTTCTCTTCAAGACCAACCTCCGCCGCCGCTGCCGTGGCAACCACGGCGCGCTCCTCCCTGCACACGAGTGCCGGGGCGGGGGAGGACAGGAGTGGGTGCTGCAGACCAGTGGACATGCTTGTGTGCAGGACGAACGGTGACTTGGTGGACGTGCCACCTGGCTCTGTGACTCACCACCCAGCAGTACATGCCGGCCCACTGCTGCTGCCCCTGGGGCACGATTATCCCCAAAAAGTCACCTGGGGAACCCCTTGATGGCGGCCCACAGCTCCAGGTGCTCCCGAACCGACAGCTGGGGCCACAGCACATCGAACTGCGGCGGGGGAGCCAGCAAGCACAGCGGAGGTGGGCAGGCGGGCGCAGGGAAGCTGTGTGGGGCCAAGCCAACCCAATGCAAAGCAACATGACCAACATGACAGTGGGTGAAATGCTGCTACTCAGCACGAGGTCGGCGGCAATATCCCACTTGTTTCAGACCTGCAGGGCTGCAGGCTGCCAAGCCAACAACCGCACCTGAGGGCATACGCCCAGCGTGCCTCGAATGGCGGCCATGCTGTGCCGCACCGACAGCTCCTCTCCACTGCCAGCAGTGAGGAAGAACGCATCGCCGCCCGTGGGCGTCAGCACGCCTGCAGGTCAGGGCATCGGCGGCAGGTTGTGGGAGGGTTGCAACGGCTGCCCCGGAGGGTACATGTGCCTTAACCGCCCAAGCTGCCGCCTCCCTGTGTGCCCCGCATAATCATACAGCGCACTCATAAACACACCTGACAGAATGCTGATAGTGGTGGTCTTGCCGGCGCCATTGTGTCCCAGCAGCGCCGTGATCTGGCCCCGAGGGATGTCCAGGGACAAGCCATCCACCGCCACCTGCATGAGGGGGCCACCCCATTTCGCTAGACAGCACGCCCTGCTGACAGCACCGCCTCGTTCTGCTGCCACAGCTGCCCACCCCAACCAGTGCTTGTCGCCTCAACCACCCCCTTTCCGCCGGCCCACCTTCTCCATGCCATCTGTGGTGTGGAACACTTTGCACAGGCCCTCGATCCGCACCGCTGGTGGCGCGCTCCTGCTGCCCAGGCTGCTCGCCGAGGGGTTGCGACTCAGCAGCCCTGGTCCCCGGCTGCCGCGGTGCTGCCGCCGCTCGTTGGCTGCTGCCACGTGGGCGGCATTCTGGCGCCAGCGCTGGCGCCAGTAGCGCGGGGACAGCGGGAAGGCCCAGGGCAGGCGCTGGCCTACGTCTGAAGGCATGACCTGGCAGGAAGAGGAGGAGCAGGGGGAGGGTGCAGCAGCGCTTGAGGCAGTTGGTCACCGACCTGCCACAACACAGTAGTGAGGCACACATGCGCTGGCAGCAAGTGCCATGCCTGGCCGGCCATGCAAGCCACAAGCATGCAACCCATGGGTCGCTGATCGAGTCAAGTGGATAGACAAGTGTGCTTCTCTCACCTTGTCCAGGTACCAGAGCAGCAGGGTATAGAGCGCGGCATCCAGGAGCAGCATGGCGTACACGTCCGCAGCGCTGCAGGTCGGCGGGGGAGCCAGGGGGAGCAGTGGATCGTGTTCTTATGTATCCCAGCCCGTTAACGGGCATTGCCTCAGCAAGCACATACACACACAACAGCCGCCAGAGGGGAGCACTGGTCGGGGCAGTTGGCAGATGCGAGGGAGCCAGGCCCGGCTGCCCGGCTGTCAGCATGCCATTTCCCTCGTCCTAGCACCACAGTTTGCACCGCTATCCAGAAGATAGCAGTAATGCCAAACCGGCAAGGAGTGGGTTCGCTCACCTGAAGCTATGTTCCACCGTCACCGGCATGCTGATGGTGCTCCACGTCAGGCCCTGCAAATGTGGGCTTTTATTAGTGCACTGGTACATCAAGGCCACTGGTTGACTGCAAAATGAAGCAGACCATGCGCCGAGTGCAGGCAGTAGGCAGCATGGGAAGCGGAAGCAGGCGCCGCCGCCCCGCCACTTGTGGACGCACGCAAGCCCAAATGCACAGCACGCTAGGCTTGCTGTTCTCTCATGAAGATGGGCCCTCAGGGGCTGACGCCAAGCTGTTCACTAGGCTAGACTGGCCTGGCGCGCTGGCCTCACTGCACAGCCCCCTAAGCTCACCTGCTGCGTGGCTTCGTGCTTGACCAACACCGAGGCAAACAGAGAGATGGCTGAGGGGGGCAGCAGGCAGGACAGCACCCAACCCGAGCCGCCGTACGGCTGCAGCGACGGCATGAGGTAGCTGCGGCACGTGGGGGCCGGCAGGCATGGGGCAGGCAGGCATGGGGCAGGACGGCAGGCATCAAGACAGGCAGGGTGGCAGCAGCTGTCGGGGCCAACAAATTGCATCCGCCCGCGGGTTCCAGCGGTGCTCAACCGAGCTTTAGCTGATGTACTGCCTGTCCACCCACCACCCACCCAGGCATCATCGCCAGCGCATAGAGCACCGCAGCAGCGCCGCCTGCCACCCGCGCCTTGCTGCACAGAGGGCAGAGTGGACGGCAAGCATGCCAACTGATTGTTAGGCAGATGGGTTTCTCATCTGTCTAAGCTGGCAAACTGCACTGCATTAGCTTAAGCAGTCGCCCAAAGCCCACCGCTGTTGCTACTGCCCTACTGCTGCCCCAGCAACCATTCCGGCCATGTGCGCAGCGCTCGCCTGAACAGCGTGGACAGGCAGTAGGCGAAGAGCAGCAGCGTGGCAGCCACCAGCCAGTAGAAGGCGAGCATGAGGAGGAAGCTGCGGGTGGATGGGGTGGGGCAGGGCGAGCCAGGTGGTAAGACTGTGGGCTTGCTGCGAATAGCTGCTGGTGCATCTGCAGCGCTCGGCATCCCCTGCTGCTGTACATGAGCCGTTCCAAAGCCTGCAACTGTCCAGCATGTTGACAGCAGTGAGGCTCCTGCTCTGTTCGAGCCCCCACCTGCTGTGTGCGAAGGGGTACAAGCCGATGATGGCGCACAGCAGGCCGCTGAATGCCATGCCGGCCCAGTGAGTGAGAAACCAGCTGGCCCAGTAAGCGCCGTCCTGCAGGCAGGCAGCATGGGGGCCAAGGGACAAACATTGCTCAAAGGTCAGGAGGCAGCTTGGAGGCCGCAAGGGCAGTGCAGTGGGAATACACACAAGCGCGAGGACAAGCAATGGCAGCCTCCTTTGCACCCACACGTGTCGTAAGTCTGCACTTGTATGCTGGCGTGCCTTGGATGGCGTGGAGCAGCACATGCCCACCTGCAGCCCCAGAATGCGCATGCCCTCCCGAAGCAGTAACTCCTTCTCCTGCACAATGGCCGCCACGGCTGCAGTAGGGCAAGCAGAGTCGGCGGGCGCTGAGGGCAAGAGAGGAGGAGCAACGCAGCGCACATGCAAGCAGCCACCCAGCAGCACAGGCAAGCTTGGCAGGGCAGCATGCTTGCTCGCTGGGATGCCGATGCCAGCTGGGCTGTACCATGGCTGCTCCTCACCTGCCCGGGTGGGCTGCAGGAAGGCAAAGACGAGCAGCATGTTGAAGAACAGTGCTGCTGCTGTGGCTCCCAGGTCCAAAGTGAGCGCAGGCCAGGGAAAGCCCTTGACCGACAGTGAGAGCGGCAGCAGCGGCAGCGATTCTGCAGCGGCAGCCGCGGCCCAGGCAGGCCCGGCTGCCTGCTCTGCTGCTGTGCCGCTTGCTGCGGCGGGGGGCGATGCGGTGCCTGCTATGGTCTGCTGTGCCGCTGCTGCAGCGTGTGTCAGCATGGCTTGTTCCACCAGCGCCTATGTGTGAGGAGTAGCAGGTCGATGTTGTTCAGAACGGCCCCTCATGCTCAGCAGCAACTCAGTGACCGACACCTATACGCAATTGCATTGGAAGGGTGGTGCGTGGTGCATAGCATGGCGCTGGCTGAGGCAGCTGCACACCCGCAAGCGAATGGCAACCACAAGCAGCTTCTGTCCCATAACATCACCTGCAGGTTTGTAAAGAACCAGTACTGCTTCCACTGGTTTCCTGGCAGCAGGTCAAACTGCGGGTAGCAGGGAGAGGGGCAGGGTGGGGAGCAACATTTGCGCTTGTGAAAAGGTCGGCAGAACGACAGGTGCGACACTGTGTTTGGGCCGCCCAGCAGCACGGCGAGCAGACCACAGGCAGCAAAGCGGGCAGCGAAGGGCAGCAGAGCTAAAACAAAGCTGGGGCTGAGCAGCCCAAACAAAGCTGCAGCTCGCTGCTTCTGGTGCTGCAGCTGTAGGCTGTCTCATGTAGCAGTCACTTTGCACAGTCATGTAGCAGTCACCTGATTCAGGCGGATGCGGGTGGGCGGCACCTCGGAGTGGTTCAGCCGCAGTGTGTAGGCGAATGACAGCGAGGCAGCAGGGTGAGGGCTCGTCGCTTGCTGCTGCCCTTGCTGCTGCTGCTGCTGAGGATCGGCCCGCTGCGGCCACCCCTCCTGCTGTCCCTCCTGCTGCTGCTGCTCCTGCTGCCGCTGCCGAGCAGCATCCAGCCCCGCCTGCCAGGCACTGAAATCCAGCACAGCATCCACTGTGCCTGGCTGGGCCGCCGCCGCCGCCTCTGCCTCTGCACCGCTGGCCAGCCCAAAGAGCTGCCGCTCGAAGAGCGGCAGGTAGCAGGCTGGCTGGGCGCGGCAGGCGGCCGCGGCGCCCCAGCACTCTGCGTGCTGCGCCGCTGCTGCTGCGGAGGAAGCGGCCCAGAAGCGATAGAAGCTGGTGCTGCTGTTGCGGCGCAGGCGGGCGGCATCTGGCGGGCAGGCCGCCGCCTTAGCCACCAGCAGCATCAGGCGCTGCACATCGCTGGTGTTGGGTGCAAACAGCAGCCGGGCCGCGCCGTCTGGGCGGTCGGAGGCGGGGCCCTGGTACAGCTCCCCCCAGCCCGCCATGTCAGCGGGGTACAGCGGCAGCAGCTGCTGCGGCGAGGGAAGCGGCTTCATGTAGTGCTTGGGGATGCACATCACCTGCGGCGGGCGGGGGAAGCAGTTGATGGAGGGTGGGGAGGCAGTTGATTGAGGGTGATTACAGCAGCAGCATGGGCAGCCTGTGCCATGCTGGGGAGCGCAGGGCGCTCACACCCAGGCGCAGCATGCAGTGCGCAGGCAGGCAACCACATTCAACAGCAGCAGCAGCAGCTCGCCAGGAAGAACAAGGCGGGGACGAGCACATCGGCCGCAGCGGCGACCCAGCCGCCCAGGCCAAACCAGGTGCGCCTGCACGGCAGGCAATTGATTTTTGGAGATGCATGCATTGTATGGGCATAACCATTCCGCCTGGCAGCCTGCCACCTCGTTGCGCAGCGCCCGCGGCAAACGCAACGGGCGGGCGGCGGCAGTGGCGGCGCGGGGAAGGGCGCTGAGCGGGCGGGGTGCTCACTCGCTCCTCAGACGCAGCAACAGGTTCTTGTAGAGCACGGCCGTGAACTGCTGGCGGGCTGAGGCGCGCCTGGGGCGCGCCCGGGGCGCTGAGCGCCGCCCAGGGCTGTCCGCCATGGCTCTGGATCGCTAGACAGGCACTGATCGCGCGCCCATGTCGAGATTCCTCGCCAATGGCCGCTTGCAAGCTCGCACAGCGGCTGCATGAATGCGCAGGTCGCATGGGGCCTCGAGAGCGCCAAACAGTCGCTCCTGGTCGCTGCTGGCTGCTGAACTTTCCATCAGTTAGAGCCTGCCCCGCTTTCGTCACCACCTCCGCCCGCTCGCACACCCCAGCCACGCACCCACCGCTGTCTCCCCAGGCCTCCCCGCTCACCCCAGCAGCCACCCTCTGCCGCCCTCTCACCGATCAATGCTGCGCGCCCTGCGGCAAGCGGCGGGGCTGGCCGCCCGCCAGGCCCCCGCCGCCACCCTTGCCGAAACAGGGGTCTGCGCCGCCCTGGGCGGCGGGGCAGCAGCCCTGCAGGCCACAGCCGCGCAAGCAGCGCCCCTGGCCACATGCCCTGCCGCCGCCACCGCCGCCCAGCCGTGGCCGACTGGCTTGCACGCCTGGGCTGCCCGCCCGCCAGCGACGTCGTGCACAGCAGCCCTGCCCCAGCTGCACGGACGCTGCCTGAGCCAGCAGCGCGCCGCTAGTGCGCAGGCAGCAGAGGCGGCGAGCAGCTCCGCCAGCAGCAGCAATAGCAGCGGGCTGACCATCTCTGAAGGCGCCGTGGAGCGCCTCAAAGAGCTGGCGGCCAAGGTGGGTGGCAGCACCCGCTGCTTGTTTTTTCTATGGACTGCTGCAGCTGCGTCTGCAGCATGCCGTGCAATCTTGCGAGACGATGTTACAGCCTTCCTGACCATCCTCCCTGCCTGCCTGCTGCCTCGACTCCAACAGTCCTCGGGCCCTGTGCTGCTGCGCGTCACGGTTGAGGGCGGCGGCTGCAGCGGCTTCCAGTACGAGTTCTCAATCGAGGAGGGCGGCGGCCAGCTGGCGGAGACAGACAGGTGCGGAGCCCCAGCTGCCATGCCTGCTGCGGCCCTACCCCTGCTTTCCCTGTGCTGTTGGGCTGCCAGTGGCAGGATGCAATGCTGCGTCATGTGAGCCGGATGGCTGCTTGCGCTGGCGGCATGGCTCTCCACTCCCATGCACGCAACTGCCCCTTCTTGCCGGTTGTCCACAGCACGCGCCAAGTGGATGCAGTTGCATGCCAATGGTCATGCCCATGTTATCCTGGCTGCTGCTGTTGATGTGAGCGCCCGCTGCCATGCCCCGCACCACTGTGCAGGCTGTTTGAGCGGGATGGGGTGCAGGTGGTCTGCGACGACATATCGCTGGAGTTCCTCAAAGGCTCCACAGGTCAGCCTGGCTTATGTTCGCGCGCGTCAATGCACCGCGCATGGCTGGTTTGGTTGTGTTGTTTTGCTGAAGTTGTGCAGTTGCCCTGCTGCCATGACTGTGGTTGGCCATCCCCCAAAAGTTGGGGCAGCTCGCCATTCAAGTGCACACACACACTGCGCTTGGTTTGTTTTTGTGGGGCCCACTCCTTGGCGGGGCGCGATGCGGCTGCGGCCGCGCCTGTGCGACTCGAATGCAAGTGGGCCTAGAGCCGCCCCTTCGGGGGGGCAGGGGTTTTCGTAGGGTGGCGGGCAGCCTCCGCTGGGGGCCCATGTGCGCACACCCTGGTTACCCCTGACACATGCAACCAAATCATATTTATTTCCACTGCAAGCTCTGCCCTGTTTGCACCTTGCTGTGGTGGCATGCTCACCACTGCCGCCATGCATCTCCTGCCCTGCACGCTGCCCTGCAGCTCCTGCCTTTCTGTTGCTTGCCACACTCCTGCCTTGAGTGCCTTGCTTGGCCTTACACCTGCCCGCCCCCTCCCCACTTCGCACTGCCTCACAGTGGGCTTTGAGTCGGACTTGATGCGATCGGCATTTGTGATTGAGGCCAACCCCAACGCCGCGTCCTCCTGCGGCTGCGGCTCCAGCTTTGTGGCCAAGTGAGGCGGCCACGTCAGCTGGGGAAGCCAGGCCAGCCCAGGCCAGCCCCTGCAGCACCCATGGCACAGCACCAAATGGAACACTTAGCAGCCATCCAGGAATAACCTCAAAGCTTCTGTGTTGAGCGTTGGTCGGCGCGCTGGAGCGAGTCAGCTGCCCCTCCTGTTTCATGTGTGCCCAAATGAATACATCAGCTCCTCAGCCTTCCTCTGGATCAGCTTTTGCCGCTGCCTGCTGGCAGTCTTGTAAACTAGCTTACACTGATGCATCCGGCGCATGTTTTGGAATACAATGGCTGACATGTTGGAAAGGCTGACTTGTTGGAAGAATCAATAAATCGGGGGCAGTGCTGGAAGTGTTGGTGCAAGCAGGATTGGCCGCCAATTGGCCGCAGGGGGAGGTGGGCATATGTGCAAGGGCTGGGGCAAGCAAATTCTACAAAGCAGCACAAGTCGACAGGGCTCACTAGTAGGGCTGACGGGGCAGTCACAGACGGCACCGGATTTGGGTTGAGAGAAGCGGGATCGGCAAGCGCTGCAGACATGGGTCCAGGCCGCCGACCACTGTCACGGCACATGGTTTATATTTGGGCGTTCATGCTGAGTATATATATGCGTTCATGCGTACACCAGGCAGGGCGCCGGCGCTGCAGCGCCCTGGGGCGCGCAGTCTGCGTGCTGCAGCCGCGCCTGCAGCTTGGCGGCCATGATGGCTTGGTGCAGCTCCAGCGCCGCTTCGCGAGCGGCTGCCTCGGGGGGCCGCCCGCCAGCGCCTGCCGCCTCGAGCCGCGCCACCAGCTGCTGGCCGGCCAGCAGCAGGGTGGCGGGCAGCGCGCCGATGGACAGCGCAGACAGCAGGCGCTCGGCGCCCTCGTCTGCCGCAGAGTTGATGGCCAGGCGGAGGAAGAGGGCGTCGGGGTGGCGCTGCGCCGAGTGCGCCAGCCACGGCAGCAGGGCGTCGCTGAAGGGGCAGGCGTTGAGCGCAAAGCTGACCACCAGTAGGCGGCGCGTGTGGCTGGCGACCATGTGCTCCAGCTCAGCGCTCGACTGCAGCTGCGGCAGGGCAGGAGGGGCAGGGGAGCGGGGTCAGGGGTGCGTGCGGACAGATGGCAAGTGGTTGGGACTGCGGGGCTGCAATGCAAGGGCTTACCGTGGCAAGCTGCAGGCGTTCCATGCCAAAATGCAACGCAACGGCACACAGCCGGAAGCGCAGCATGCAGGACTACAAACAAACAAAGGCACACACACACACACCTGGAGGACGCGGGGCTCTGGAAGTGCAAGGGGGCTGCCGCCGCGCAGCGCTCCGCCGGCCAGCGGGCTGAGCGGCTTGAGCGGCAGCGAAAGGATGTTGCTGCTGCTGGCCAGCTCCTGCGCCACGTCTCGGGTGGCAGACGAGTGGCGCTGCATTGGCATCGGCTCCACGCCACTGCCGCTGCGGGGCAGGCCGCTGCCGGCGCGCGGCAGCCCAGATCCCTGGCGCACTACAGCGGCTGAGCTGAGGGAGCGGGGCAGCGGGGCGGCCGCCAGCTCGTCCATGGAGCCCAGCAGGCTGGCGCCTGCCGCTGAGGCCTTGAACACGCCTTTGAGGAAGTCACGGCGAGAGGTGAAGGGGCGTGAGTGCGGCGACGGCGGCGGCGACGCGGCGGCAACTGCTGCTGCAGCCGGGCGGCGCGGCCTGACTGCTGCTACTGCTGCTGCTCGAGCACGTGTTGTGCGTGGGCGAGTGGCAGCGGGCGTGGCTGCGCTCGCCGTGTGGCTCGCAACTGCCCGTGGGCAGGCGGTCATAGTGTTTGCAAGTGTGCTTGGGGGTGTGCTTGTGAGTGTGTGAGTGATATGGTTGAGTGGGATGGCGAGAAAGGGCAGGGACTCGCGTTGAAGGCAGCGCGGCCCTCCGTGTGGGAAGGTGGGTACCAGCTGGCTCATGCCGGCGGCCCGTTGCGGGAGCACGTTTGGGCGTTTCATTCCCACAGCTGGGCCTCTGTGGCCCAATTGAGGCACCGGGCGGGCGCCCTGCAACGCCTGAGCTCGCCACCTAGTGCGCCGTCCTTCCCGCCGACGCCGCCGGACTCCTTGCATCTACATCGGGCTGCGTGCCATCAAAACTCTACCTGATTGCGCTGCTCACCTACCATGCAGTTGTTTCTGTACCTCTTATGCAGCTGCTGTCCATTCAACAGGCTGCCACCTCACCGGCACAAAGCTGCTGCCGCACCCGCTGCCGCATCGCTGCCGCACCCGCGGCCGCCCTTGCCGCACGCTGCACTGCGGGGCGCTCTGTCTTGCACAGGGATTGTCCAGAAGGCACAGAGAGCAACATGAAACATGCAGGACGCGATCAAGCACTTCAAACACATCAGGCCGCAATTAAGATGCTGCAGCGTGCCGGGTCGTCGGGACGGCTGCTAACGCGTAAGGCTCCCACCTCCCCTCGCTTCCGACGAGGTGCACCTGGGCGTGCGTGCACGTATGGGCAGGTTTTGTTGCTAGGAGGACCCTAAAGAGGCGGTGCCATGCAGCACTGCGCACGTATGATCCTCAGATGGTACAGCCCACTGATAGTGCTCACACTTTACCTCCCAATGGCCCCTGCAGCCTGCCCCGGCACACCTTGGCGATGGGCGATGAAGGGAAGCAGATTGTTTAAAAGGATGTGCTGATCACGTGCAATGGTTATTCAGGAAGTCATAAAATAAATATCAAAATCACATTGAAGGAGTGCTGGCAGTGAGGGGCGCTACCACATGTTGGAATCACAAGTGGCTGGCAGGGTAGGTGCAACCGCAGTGGGCCACGACAAACTATCAAAGTCTGGGCTGGCGGCAGGCACGGGGCTTATTGATGTGCACACAAAACTGTGAATTGCCGGGGCAGGGGCACTGAGGGCCCCGCCCGCATGTGGATTGGCAGCACGTGCAAGAAAATTCAGGGTGGGCACTAATAGCAGGATTCTCTCTGGAAAGAAGTGGGGGAGCACACAGCGTGGCTGGCTCTCAATGGATTATCAACGGGGGTGGCAGCTTGCCAGGCAGAGCACAGGGGGACGGGCACCACCTGTAGGGCGCGCCTCATGCCAGCACGAGGGCGGGCTCCTGCGCCTGCGGCCGCTGCACCGGCTGCATGCAGCTCAGCAGCTGCTGGCTCCACAGCAGGCCTGCCAGCGGCAGCGCCACGCACGGCAGCGCCGCGGCCAAGCGGTCCATGCTGTGGTCTGCTGCTGCGTCCACCAGCTGCGAGAACAGGCCATCTGAGGCCATGCCGCTGAGCGGGCATGCGCTGAGGGCGAGGTTGACGACCACAGCGCGCCGCCGCCGGGAGGGCACATCATCCTGGGCTGTGGTGGCAGACAGCGGCTGCAGCAGGGAAGGGGAGCGGGCAGCGGCGCTGGTCAGGCGCGGTGCTCTGTGCGGCACATGCAGCAGGGTGCAAGCGGGTTGGCGCCAGCGCTGGGGCAGGGTCCGCAGGACAGCGGGCACATACCTGGTGGGCAGGGGTGGGAGCAGCTGCCAGGCTTGCAGGTGCGCTGCCGCCGCTCAGGGCGCCGCTAAAGGGCTTGAGCGGCAGCGGCAGCATGCTGGCGTGGTCAAACTCGCGGGCTGCGCTGCGCTCCAGGCTGCCGGCGGCGGCTGCGCGCGGCGAGTGCACCGCGTCGGCGGCGAGTGCTGCTGCGCTCAGGGAGCGGTGCATGGGGGCTGCCTCCGCGATGTCGTCAATGGAGCTGAGCAGGCTGGCGCTCGCTACCGAGACCTTGAGGGCGCCGCTCAGGAAGGCGCGGCGCGACGGGAGGGCGGCGCGGTCGGCTGCGGCATGAGTGGCCGCCGAAGGGGCGGCAGCGGCGGCGCAGGTTGAGCTGCGGGCTCGGCGCGGCAGCTGAACTGCAGCGCGGACCGCCTGGCTTGCTGCTGCAGGGTGTTTGCGGGCTGCGATTGCCTGGGAGGCGGTGGCAGCCGCCGTGTGGCTGAGCGTTGCGAGCGGCATTGGGGCGTGTGTGGGCTGGGGATGTGGGTGACGGAGATGTCCTGAATGTAGATCAAGAGGAGTTGAGTGAATAGAGCGAGCGTGCAGACAGCGGGCTTTAGGCGCCTATTTGAGCAGGCGAATCCGCCGGTCCGCCCCAAAGCCCGCGGCCCAAGGCCGGCAGAGCGCCCCGGCAGGCCCTGGCAGTCTGCAGACACCAAACAGAGCCAGCGGCTTGGCCGGGCGGGGTATCTAAGAGCCCGGCGGCGGGCGGCGGCAGCGGGCACTCGCCGCCGCGCGGCGGCAAGCGTCCAATGCGGCGGCCGCCTGCATCTTCTGGAAACCAAGTGGCTGGGCGTCGACGAGACGATTCTAACTTCAACCTGACGTCCACCTCTGTTTGACTGCATGTCGGCGGCACTGCCCGCATGCTTGAGGGCGGCCGCTGGGCTGTGCACGCCTGGACAGCATGAAGGCCACCGCAGGGTGGCCCCCGCCCATGTGCCCGTCCATCCGTGTTCTGCGCAAGTGCCCGCCCGACCATGGGGCCTAAGCAAACGGGCGTGTTGCTCTCGAAGGCATCAGGTGCACATGGGGACCTAGGGTGCGCTGCCGGCCCGCTGTGCCAACCTGCTGCCGACTGCGGCACAAGGGCGGCGTGCATGCGGGCTAGGCTTGCAGCGGCAGCGCTGCGTCTGGCTGGGCCATGTGTCCCAAGCCATCCCAGCTGGCATCAGCTCGTTGACTGGCCCCCAACACGGCCACAGCTGGTTCTTTGACAAGTGCTGTGCTTGCCCCAGCACGGCTGGATTACTGTCCCTTAGCACCTTAGCAAGGTGACCTCCTGGCGCTGCTCCAGCCTTCATCCTGGCTCCATCCCACCCTCACCACGCCTCTTTCGTAATCAGGCTGCGGCTTGAACAGCCTGCTGAGCAAGCGCTTCATCGGTCAAAACTTAGGCAGTGCGCAGCGAAAAATGAAGAATACAGGCGGCGCTCCACTTGAATGAATGGAGGCAGTCGTCAAGTACACAGATCAGTCAAGTAACACATGGCGGCCACAATGCAATTCGGGATCGGGTGGCAACAAGGTGGGCAAGGAGACAGCCTAGTGGGCCCCATTGGCAGGGAGTAAGGTACACAGGTCTCTTGATAACTGGCGCATGACTAGCCAGCAGCTGAGCCCACGCAACATCGATGTAACCGTGGCGGCTGGTCTGCACTGCTGCCTGGTCAGTGGGCAGAGGCTGCTGCGCTGGGCTGCGCTGCTTGCAGGGCAGCATACAACCGCGTGCCCGCGGCGGCGGCAGCCTCAGCCACGGCCGCTGCCACTTTTGTGCTGCGGCCACTGCCGCTGCTGGTGCAGCCGCTGGGCACGTCCACCCGCGCCTGCAGCTGCCCGCCGCGCATGAGCAGCGTGCAGGGCAGTTTGGAAATGGACAGCCCCTGCAGCAGCTCCACTCGCTCGGCTGCGGAGCCTGGCGCCGGCCCCGGCACGGCGGCCATGGCTGCTAGCGAGGCTGGGCACGCCGCGGCTTCCGCCTCTCCTGGGTGCACCGCCATTGTGAGGAAGAGTGCTTCTGGGTGCTCGGCGCAGGCGCGCTGCAGGGCCGGCTGGAACGCCTGCATGGCAAGGATGGGCGGCGGTCCGTGGGAAGGTCGCGGCAGCAAACGTGAGCTGCACTCAAGGGCAGGGTGAATGCAGGTAGCGCCGCCTGATCAGCATGGCCAATGCATGTGGCCGGCGACCGCCTCATTCACACGCCAGCGGTCATCGGCACCCACACCGCACCTCGTCTAGGTGGCAGCCGGGGCTGGCAAAGTGCACCACCAAGAGACGGGCGGTGTGGCACTGCGCCATGTGCGAGAGCTCCGCCGCCGACTGCACCTGCGTTGAGCAGCGGGACGAGGGCGTCCAGTGTGGGCTGGCAATGCATTGAGATGCTGCAACACTTGCTGTGCAACGAGGGTAGGCAGTGCGCAATGTAACCTGCACATCCACGCACCGCCAAGATGCGGGGCGCTGCCGGCGCCGCCGCCGCTGCTGCCGCGGGCTCAACCCAGCTGCTGGCCCGGCCTCCTGCCCGTGTCAGAGGCAGAGGCACCACATTGGACGACTGGCTGCCGCTGCCAGCCCTGGAGGTGTGGAGTTGGGCCGCTTCAGCGCAGGTTGCGGGCTGCGCCTGAACCCGGCCTGGCCGCTGCCTGGCAGCCTTTGTCGTGCTGCAGGCAATTGGCGCGCCTGCAGCCCGGTCAATGGAGCAGCCGCCAAAGACCTAGAAGCCAGGGCCATGCGGGGAAGCGGCCGGCAGTCCCCGTCAATAGTGTAGCACAAAGGTGCAATCGCCAGGCACAAATTGCGCAACACACTTGCCCTAGAGGCCGGCATTTTCTCATGCAAGTTTGGCCGCCTCAAGTTTTCAGCCCGCACCCGCTCCTTCAAAACCTGAGCATCATTCCGCACGCGATGGAGCATGCCGAGCAACGCGCAGCAGGCGGCGACAGCCCGGAGCAGGCAGCTTGGCTTCCCGGCGAGCTGTTTCTGCAGCGCCTGGGCTCGCCCCACAAGTCGCCGCTCAAGCCGAGCAACCGCGGCACGCCCGGCTCATCCCCCCTCAAGTCCCCGCTCAAGTCGCCGCCCGGCCACCGCCGCCTGAGCACCGCCAGCGGCCGACGCCTCAGCACAGTCAGTGCACGAGCGCTGCCCGAGAGCCACCCCGTGTCCCCTTGCAGCGAGCGCGGAGACACCGGCAGCGATGGCGCTGATGCCAGCAGCAGTCCGCGGCTCTCCGGCCGGCGCAGCAGCGGCGGCATCCCAGCCTACCGTAACGCCGCAGCTGCTTCCCCGCCGGCGCACACTTGTCCAGCAGTGGAGGAGCGCGTGACGTTCAACCTGTTTGTGCAGGAGGCTGGCACTGCAGCAGGCTCGGAGGTGGATCAGCTGCAGACGGAGCTGACAGCCCTGCAGGAGCATGTGCAGCTCCTGGAAGCAGCAGCCGCAGCGGCTGAGCAGGCGGCAGCTGCGGCAGCAGCAGAATGCAAGCAGCAGCAATCAGACGTGGGGCAGCTGCTGCTGAATGTGGTGGAGCAGCCGCAGACAACAGCTGCCGCGGCCCCGCAGCAGCATGCCCACCCACCTGTTGAGCCGGTGCAGCTGGTGCTGCACATTGTGGAGCCGGCGGCACCCCCTGCGGCGGGCGACGCTGCGGCAGCTGCAACGTTGGCGGCACAGCTGCAGCGGGCAGAGGCGTGCCGAGAGGAGCTGGCGCGCCAGACGGGGCAGCTCAAGGGTCGCATCGCCAAGGTGCGCATGCTGCAGGGCACCCTCGCTGCATATTAGGCTGATTTGGTGCAGCCAAGGTGCCACCCGCGTGCCTGCTGCCACACCAGGCTGCTTCATCTGGATGATGCATGGGCTTGAACCTCTGCGCTGCCCTCCTGCTGTTCCGCAGCTGGAGGGCGCTGTGCAGGCGGGCGAGGGGCGGGTGCGTGCTCAGGCCGCTGAGCTGGAGGCGACCAAAGCGCGGGCGCGGGAGTTGGAAGCGCAGCTGGAGGCGGCGCAGGTCAGTTTGCTGGCCCTTGCATGGCCCCAGTGCATGCATGCTGTGCCGCCAAAGTGCCCGTGAAATGGATCAGCTCCTTGCCTGCCTGCCATCATGTTCATTGACGTAGAGCTGTTTTGCCTGCTGATTGCTGCTTATGAATGTGCTTATGAATGCGTATCTGCCTGTCTTGGCTTGAAAGTCGCGCTGCGGCTTGTCCATGCAGCCCGCCTGCCTTGCATGGACAGAAGTCCAGCAGGCTGGCATGGCATTCATACGTGCTTTGTGTCCCATATCGCGTTGCTGCCTCTGTTGCAGGCACAAGTTGGGGTGACACCCGAGCGCGCACGTGTCGAGCGGCGGCGCCTTGCAGAGCAGGCTGAGCAGGCAGAGGCCGAGGCGCAGGCTGCCAAGCTGCGGGTGCAGCGGCTGGAGGCGGTGCTGGCATTTGAGGTGCGGTGCTGCTGGCTGCAGTGATCGTCTCATCTCGTGTTTTTTGACAGCGCTGGGATGGACCACTGCATATTTGCTGCCAAACACGATACTGCATCCAGGTGCTGATGCTGCCTCGTTTGAAATGCAACTGTGCTGCCCCTGCAGGCCCGCCAGCGCGACGGGCTGCAGGAATTTACAGCCGAGGAGCACCAAGTGCTGACCAGCGCCGAGGCCAGCCTTGCGGCGGAGGCTGCGCAGTGCAAGGCGGACGCGGCGGCGGCGGCGGCACAGCTAGGGGAGGCGCGGCAGCGGCTCGTGGACCTGGACGCAGCGCTGCTGCAGCGTGACGAGCAGGTGAGCACTGTTCTTGGGTTGATGACTGCGGCTGGGTGATGGCAAGAGGCACAGCGCTGCTGTAATGGCATCGCCCTGCTTCAGAAGCGGCTCATCGGCCTCGGGACCCTTTCATGCGTTGTCGCACCGCCTTGCTGCCTGCTCTCGGCAGGTGCAGCGGCTGCAGGAAGAGCTGGAGGCGTCTCAGAGTGCAGCGGCCAGCGCAGCCGAGCTCACGGCTGAGTGGCGGGGGCGGGCCGAGGCGTTTGACCGTGACCGGCAGGCGGCAGCCAGCAACATCAGGTGGGTGAGAGGGCTGCAATGGGCTGCATTCGTTGCTGTGTATCCCACAGCACACCATTGTAGAACAGTTCATGCTGGCAGGAGCTGTGCCATGTGCAAGCTGCAGGTGCAAGCGCTGGATTGAGGCGGCACACCGTGCATTTGCGCTGCCCCATGATGCACGCTTGCAGCACCATTCACTGGATTGTCCTACTCTGGCCAATTCTACTTGCACCAACACTTTTATATAGTGTGAGCACTTGCACTTTTGCAGGAAGGCGGAGCGCGAGCTGGAGCTGGTGGCCCAGGACAACGAGCGCCTCTTCCGCCAGGTGGGCCGCCCCAATGTGCCTGCTGACTTTATGCGGTGTGATGAATAGGTTTCCTTGCGCATGCCACGTCAATGCATCCGTCATTCAAAGGAGTTGATAGGAGTTGCTGGCCAAGCTGCCTCACAGTCAACTTGTCATTCATGCTGCCTGCCTTGCACTTGCGGTCGGTGGCCGGTGCGCCTCTGTGTGAGGCCAGCGGGTCAGCATGGCACAAAGATGCACGCCGGCCAGCCGACTGGTGCCCACCTGCATGTGGTGGTGACATCCACCTTGCTGCCCCGCTCCTCCCTGCGCAGCTCAACTTTGTGCGGACCCGGCTGATTGGCCAGCTGCCCAACCTGGACGCTGCTGTGCCCGACGTGGGCAAGCTGGCGCGCGAGCTGCAGGTGCAGGATTGTGCATGCCTTGTGTTGCAATGTCTGCAGGCTGCCGTTATGGGCTCTGTGGCTCAGAGTGCAATGCCATGCCTAGGCGGTGCGGACGAGTAGAAGATCTGCATCAGGCCTCCTATGTCTGCACATGTGCTGCCCTTGGCGCCAAGCCTGGGTGTTTAGGCCTGACGAGTTCATGCTTGGCCCCCCTTGCTTCCGCAGTCGTGGTGCGACCGCGAGGCGGCGCAGCGGGTGCGGCCCCGGCCAGCGTAACAACCGTTGCATGGCCAGCGTAACAACCGTTGTATCCCAGCCATCGTAACGAACCTGCATGTGCATGTCCTCATTGCATTAACACGCTCCGCTGTGGCGGTGTTGTAATTGACTCAGCAAAGGGCATAGGTGCAGTACAGCATGCGACATGCATGCCTGGCGGCGGCGCGCTTGGGCCCACGCGGGGTGACCCGGCAGGCCATGTACATGTGCAGCACGTCATTCCCCTCGTGGTACGCTCCTTTGTGGGCATGGTCCCAATCAAATGAGCACGCTCATGACGGAGGAAGGGCCCGGTGCGGCTCTCACCGTGGTGCAGGCGGCGGCAGGGGCGCTGCACGCCCTCCTGCTTCTGGCACTCTTCACGGAGTTCAGCTATAAACACCGGCGTGGCGCGCGGGCGGCCGGCCGCCCTACCCAAAGCGGCGGCACCGACGGCGGGCGCGGCCACTTTGGCCCCCGGTTGCAGGCGAGATTGCCCAGATCCTTGCAGCCTCACATTGTGCTGATGAGATTTATCATGTTTGATTTCTGCCTGGGCTACACTCCTGCTGTCTGCAGATTCTGGCAGGGTCGTTGGCCACGACTGCCCAGCTGCTGGGCGCTGTGCGGCTGCACGATCCGAGCCGCGTGCACGAACCTCACGAGTTTGCCCTTCAGGCAAGCTGCTTGTGTTGGCCCGCTGTGCAGGCTGACTTCCGCTCTCAGGCATCTGGTAGCCAGTGCGTGCTCAACCCAGCTGCCCCGGTCATGGTTTGCAGGTGACTACGGTCCTTGCACTGCTGCCGCTGGTGATCATTCCACTGCTGGCACCTCGGTGGTACGAGCGCAGAGGCATGCTGGTGTGCCTGCTGGCCCGTGCGATGTGGCTCGTCAACCCCAACCAGAGGAGCGCCCGAGGCATCGCGCACGTGCTCCAGGTTGGCCGCCCGGCTCGGCGGGGTACCTCATGTCCGGTGCACCATCATGGTGGTGCACCACAATGGTGCTGGTCGCAACACGCTGGTCACAGCACGCTGGTTTTCAGCCCTGCACATCCTGTGCACCACATGGCGCTGGCAAGCAGCAAGCTGCCGTTGATTTGCTGCATGGCTGCAGCTTGCTCCTTGGCACCCCCACACAGTTGGTGGGGCCGGTGCCTTGCATTGCCCAGCTTGACGTGCCGCCGCTGCTTTGTGATGTGCCCCTTGCACAATGCCCATGCGCAGGCCCCACCTGTGCCCGGACCGCTTGGGCTGGTAAAGGACGCCCTGCGGCTCTTCCTCGGTGCGGCTGCCCGACCGGTGCACTCTCAGCCTGCCAGCTGTGTACAACTGTGGCAAGTGCGCTGCCTGCTGGCTGGCTGGCTGGCCGACTGCTGCTGATGGCTGCCTCTCCTTCTGCCTCTCCTTGTGCGCTCCACGCAGCGGCTCGCGGCATCACGCTCGTGTTCTTGACAGTCACCATGCCCCTGCCCCTGTGGCTGCACGTGCTGGCTTCTTTGTACGCCGTCCAGGCAAGCTGGTGCCCTACAAGCAGACCCTAATCCGGCTTGCACTCAAGGCTTTCATATTTGAGGGTGGTCTATTCAGCAGCTGGGACAGGAGGTCCCACCACACTTTACAACTGCCCCCTCGCGTGCCACGGTCCTGTTTCCGCAGCGAGTGCGCACGACTGCAGACCTGTGCACCTCCACCATGCTGCGGGCACCCGCTTGGGTGCAGCAGATCAAGAGCACCCATTCGGCAGCCCAGGGGGTGAGTGAAGCAAAGTGCCTGCACTTGCATGCGGCAGGCATAGCCGCTTTTGGGCTGAATGGAATGCGCCATGCTGCGTGAGAGCAAGCTGATGGCATGCAGGCGACAGCCCTTTCACTTGTAATGGCTGCACCGCCTCACTCCCAGCACTGCCGCCCTTCCCCACTGCCGCACAGCTGCCGTTGCTGCTCGAGCGGGCAGCGCTCCCCAGCCTGGACGGCTGGCCGCCAGAGGCCCGCTGCCAAGTGTTTGTCGCCTTCTACCAGTATCTGCTGACGGCTGTCTCCATCCTGGTGGCAGCAAAGCTGCACCCGCTGCTGTATGGGGCTCGGGACCCAGAGCCGCCCCGCACCAGCCTGGGCGCCCCTTACAAGCTGCTGCGCTCCGGCTTGCATGCCGCCGATGCCCGCCTGCACCACATGTGCGCCATGGTGTGGGGCGAGCAGGGCTCGGCGCTGTCGCGCCTGGCAGTTTCATGGACGCTGCTGTCCTTCCTGATGCAGCTGGCCCTGCTGCTGGAGATGCATGCGCCCCTGGCGCCCACGGTGCAGCTGGGCGGCACGTGACCGCTTCCTGCTGCATTTTTTCAATAATTTCCCATCCGTCGCTACGTTACAAGCTCACCATACCTGTTTGCATTTGATATTCTGCTAGAAATCGATCTTTGTTTGTAACTGTTTCCAAGGAAAGCCAAACTGCACAAGCGCAGCATTGCATTCCGCCGCAGTCCGAGGCGCCAGCAGGCGTCGGTGCCCGGCACTTGCAAGAGCTCTCAGCTTGCGGCTGTGAACTTCAAGGCAGTATATACGCCTTGCACTTCCTGTTCAAGCCTCCTGTGCGCGCTGTGGCCAGCGGATCGCGCAACGCCGCGGGCAAACTTAACATTGAGGCAGGGAACGGGCCAAGACAGCCCCTTGTAGGTGAGAGGAGCTGTAATAATTGTGTTGCGAGCAGCGATCGCGCCTCTGGACGCCTCTAGCCCCCGCCGTCGCCGCTGCCGCCGCTGCTCCGGCGCTGCACCTGTCCCAGTGAGCGATGGGTTGGCGAATTGGCTCTGGCCAGAGCAGGGGTCTAGAATAATTTGGCCAGCCTTGCGACTCTTTCCATCGTTAGTGTCCTCCACGACCTGCAGTTCCTGCACTCTACCCATGGCGCTCGGGCAGCTGGCGGCGGCGTGCGCCGGCCTAGCCGCGGGCTGGCTGCTGGGCAGGCACCGGCGACGACAGCGTGCCAACGGGGCAGCAATCTTCGACATGGACCCGCGCCTGCTGGAGGGAAAGCACGAGGTGGGCATCGGCTTCGGGCGTGCTGCTGCTGACACACTTGCTGTGTTGTGGGTGCCGGTTTTGTTCAACCCATGACCGCACGCTCACTTGGCTACGCGTTCGAGCTGGCATCATGGGGCATGCCTTTAGCATCACGGAGCAAGCAAGCCTTGCGATTTCAGCTTCACCACCACATGCTTCCTGTCTGGTCCTGCTCCCTGTGCAGGTGTGCGAGCTGCCGCTGTGCAAGGTGCTGCTCTGTGACGACGCGCAGTACCCGTGCTGGTGCGTGTGCGCCGTGTTGTCGGGGGATCTAGCTGCATACCAGTTTGCAAGAGCACCCAGTAGGCTCCCCCACCGCCCCCGCCCTTTAGGCTGCGCTGTACCAGCCCCGCTCTTGTCCAATGCCCCACCTGCTGCGCTCGCCAGGCTGGTGCTGGTGCCACGAGTGAACCGCGTGCGCGAGGTGCTGGAGCTTACAGAGGAGCAGCAGGCGGCGCTGTGGCGGGAGGTGGACGCTGCGGCACGCGTCATCCAGGTGCGAGAGGGATGAGAACTGTGCAACGGTCACAAGTGCAAGTAGGGCAGGCATGTTGGGACGCAGATCCTTGGCTTGAATGTTCTGCTGCCGCCACGCAGTGCCGCCTCACCTCCATTCCCTGCAGGACCTCTACCGCCCCCTCAAGCTGAACATAGCCGCCATCGGCAACATCGTCAGCCAGCTGCACGTGCATGTCACTGGGCGCCTTCAAACCGACCCTGCATGGCCCGGGCCTTGCTACGGTGAGCCAGGCGGGACTCCTGATTGCGCTGGAAGATGTATTGCCAGTAGTTTGGTGGGTTGACGATTTGGCATCAGCGCCATGTGGCCCGCGGGTTCATCCATTGACACATTCTTCGTCGCGGCATGCCCTGCTGCAGGTGCCGTGCCAGCTGCGCCGCTGGCGCCCGAGCAGCTGCAGGCGGCGCTGGCCATGCTGAGGGATGCCTTTTCGCGTGTCAAGCTGTAAAAGTGGTGTGTGTGATTGGCTGCATTGTAAGAGCGCGCGTCTCCCAAGGAACCTGGGAGGCGGGCTCAGCGGCGGCGGGCGGCATGCGCGGCGGCTCGGCAGGGCTGGTCGGCCGGCTGCTCTAGAATTTCCCCGCAATTGACATTCTTTGGCGAACGATTTTGCAGCTGTTGGAGGAGCCCAGGAGTGTGCACGCCGCCCCTTTGCCGGCCAACCACTGAGCCCAAGTGGGGAAGAGACCCACAATCTACGCGTTGTTGGCGCCTCATCGACCGGTGGAATACAAGGTGAGCGCCAAGGCCTGGGCAACCTCAGGCGCGCCCGCAACTCCCCACCTTTTTCTCGCGCTCCCCCGGCCCGCCCCCGCCCCTCGCTCGGCCTTGGAACACCAGCCCGCTTCCAATTGGATCGCCGGCTGGGCGTTCACCCACACCGCCCGTCCACCCGCCGCCGCCTTGCCGCCGCCGCCGCCTCACACTCCTCTGGCTGCCTGCCCCGACCGCGTTACCAACTCCTCTTGCAGCCATGAGCGAGTCGCCGTCTGCCATCCGGGCAAGCCCGTACTCCAAGAGCGCGTGGGCGGCCACCTCGCTGCGCTCCGGCTTTGGCGAGCAGCCGCTGTCCAACCGCGCCTCGGCGGTGGCGGCGGGCTTTGGCTCCTCCTCGCGCGACGCCTACAGCAAGCAGGTGTGGGTTCAAGCGGAGCTGAGGGGACTTAACACCTACTGATCCACCAGGATAAGCCGTCCCTTTTGCCAAGGACACATAACAACTCCTCCCCCTTTTGCACCTCTCCAACAGTATGCATCCGCTGAGGCCGACAAGGCGCAGGCGCGGGCGCGCGGCGCCATTGACAACAACCTTGGCGCCTGCTACCAAGTGCCGGTGCGGTAATGCAAGGGGCAGCGGCAGGCGAGACTGCTTTTGAACAAGTGCGGGAAGCTGGAGCGCATTGCTTTGTCCTAAGCAGTGTGCGGCAGCCCCACCCACTCGCTTGTGCAGGACACCATCAGCAAGCAGGTGCTGAGCACGGTGGCCTCGCCGCCCCGCGTGCGCTTTGGTGAGTGGCGATTTGCAGGGGCAACCGACAGACTGGACTGCCCGTAAAGCTTGCAGCCCGGCAGCAAGCAGCCGTCTTCCCGTGCGCCTTTGAACAGCCAGCAAGCGCGCAACCTGCACCTGCCCGCGTTGCAGGCACCAGCAAGCGGCCGGGCATGGCGGAGAAAACGGATGCGCCGGGGCCGGGCGCCTACAAGCTCAAGCCAGCGCTGGGTACGCGGCAGAGCCATGCCTGTGCGGTGTCCTGTGTGCAGGCTGGTGCCTGGGTGCCAGTGTGACCAGCATCGGCTCAACCATGCTGCCTGCAACAGTTTGTACTGAACAGCTGATGTTGCTGTGTTGCCGCTCCCATGCCTCGCAGGCTCAACGGTTGAGTCGACTCGCGCCAGCGCGCCCTCGGTCAAGTTTGGCAGCGGCAGCCGCGACCAGGCCAACCGCCTGTTCATCTCCGCTGAGCACGAGAAGTGCCAGGTGGGTGGGCAGGGCAGGGTTTTGTCGACAGTAAAAGCACAGATAAGATCGTGAAGGCCCTGTAATGTTCACTGGACAGTTAGATCGGCCAGAAAGCGACCCACCAAGTCTTGCCTCCATGCAGGTGGGCGTGGACAGCCCCGGCCCCAGCTACACCATCCCCGCGGCGCTGGGCAAGCAGCAGGTGGGCGGGCAGTTGGGATGGCTGTTGGGGCTGGCCGGCTCATTCTGCGGTTTGAGTGACGACTGCATGCAGTACTCTCCATGGCACTCTGTCTGTCCAGCTGGATCTGCATATCTCGCATCAAGTCCATGCGCCGCTGTTGCACCACGTCTGCCGCCGCCCTTCCGCCACCCCGCGACCCGCAGCTGTCAACCAAGAAGAGCGCGGGCGCGTTTGTGATGCCGCGCGGCCAGCGGTTTGTGGACAACGACGTGCGGGAGGCGGGACAGAAGGTGTGCGGCCAGCCGTGCACCCTGAGGTGGAGCCAGCGGTGGTGCTGCGGTTGTGGAGCAAGGCTGCCAAGGGGGGCATGGCACCAATCCTGCAAGTAGCCACATGGTTCAATCCGCAACTGCTGCCCTCTGCCACCCCATCTACTGCAGCCCGGAGCAGGTGCCTACACCGTGCCCAGCAGCATAGGGGTCGGTCCCGCAGCGGTGCGAGGCAGGGGGCTGGGCGGCAGCGCAGGCGCATGTTGCCTTGCGCCGCCGCCTGGCCCCCCTTGCAGCAGTCGGTGTGCCAGCGGGACTTTGGAAACAGCCACGCATAACACTCGTGTGGAGCCATGCTGAGCGTAGCCCTTTGCTCATTCCCAATGCTTGCAGGGCTCTCCTGTGAAGCCCAAATCGCCCACGGTGAGTGGGCACCGGCAGCAGCTGCATGCACGTGCCCAGGCGGACGGCCGGACTACGCTGCAAGGCCAGGCGGTAGCGCATCTTTCATGCAAGCGCCAGCGGTGCTGCCTTAGACTGACACATGGCTGGCCTTACCTGCTGCTGCCATCCCTGCAGGTCAAGTTTGGCACGTCCACGCGCGACAAGGAGGCCAAGGTGTTCATCAGCGTGGAGCACGAGAAGGGCAGCTACGGCACCTGCAGGTGGGCTTTTCGGCATTGTGTTGTCGGCCAGGCAGCAGGGGTGGGCAGCGCTGCCATCGCTGAGACCACCATCTCCCTTCCCCTCATGACAATTAGTGTGCAATGGGTGTGCACCGAGAGGCCTCACTTCCTGCCTCCCTCCCGTCCCGCAGCCCCGGCCCCGTCACCGCCCACCCGGCCAGCAGCATGGGGCGGCAGGTGCAGAGCACCAAGAGCAGCGCCGGCAGCATCGGCTTTGGCACCGGGAAGCGGCTGGCGGACCACGCCTCCGATGTGCCCGGCCCTGGTGGGTGCAAGCAGCTTTGTTTCCTGCTGGGGCTCGCTTTGCGTTGGAGCAAGCACTTGGGCATTTGCATGCACGCACAGCGTGAGCTGAGCTGGAACAGCAGCCTGGCTTGGAAGGCCAATAGACAATGAACTCACGCGCGCATCTGCCTTTGCTGCAGGCGCATACCATGCTTGATGTCCGCTTACTGGGTGGCTGTAGGAGGATGGCAGGAACTGACGGCACTTGCGGATTGATGCTGCTCTGACGCTGGACGGACGCTCTTTGAGGGGTTGGTGGCAGTTGGGCTGCTGCCAGTGGGCTGCAGCACTGCAGACTGGGCGCTTTTGATTTACAATGACTGACTGCAACGCAACACTGAAGTGTAACTTATGCTTATACAAGAGGAAGGAGCAAGTGATTGAAGTCGTGTAGAGCAAGCCGCGCATTGCTCATGATGCGTCACTGGAAAAGCGGACCACCCGGAACCGGAACTGCGCCTCCAGGCGGTGCCGCTGCTCCTGCTCTGCCGGGCTCAGGGGCTGGTGCGTGTCCTCCATCAGCTCAACCCGCCGCTGCCAGCCGCCTGCCAGCACCGCCTGCTCCTGCGCTGCTGCCTGCAGCGCCTGGGTGCGCCTGCGAGCGGCACGAGCCGCCGCCGCAAGTCGGTGCACCTCCGCCTCGAAGTGGCAGTCCATGGCCCTCAGCTCGTGCTCCAGCTCGTGCGCCTGCACATCGTGAGTTGAAGGGACATTGCAAAGGAAGCAGTGAGCCGGAGGCGGAGGCGGGATTCCCCGGACTTTGACAGTGTAGCATTTCGATGGTCAGCCAGGAGCCCCATCTCAACATAAGCACAGCGTGCAATGCGCGGCACACCTGCCTCTCCAGCTCAGCAGTGGGCAGCCCCTCAGCCGCCGCCTCAACGCGCTCGGCCTGCTGCTGCACGGCGGCCAGCTGCGCCTCGCACTCCGACAGCCGGCCTGCAGGGCATGGAGAAAGCAGCGGCGGGAACAGGTCATGGAACTGATCGCAAAATGCAGCAGCAAGGCATTCATTCACGGCTGCCTCAGGCCCTATCCCAAGTCTGTCATCCCGGCTGGCCAGCGGTAAGTGTGATGCAGCGCTTCCCTCCATAACAACTTGTGCAGCCTGCTTCCCCACCTTGCAGGTGCTGCACCTCCTGCTGCACGGCAGCGAGCTTGGCTCCTGGGTCTGCTGTGCGGCGGGGGAGAGGCACTAGCCCCGCACCCCCCATTGCTGGATCCAGAGCATCAAGGGGCGAGCAGCGGCCAGCTGCGCTGCCGCCTGCACAAGCCGCCCTGCTGGGGCTGCGGCTGCGCACTGTCGTGCCATGCTGCCTGCTGTGTGAACTCGTCCGCTGCCGAGCGTGGTGTGCCATGCTGCCCAAGCTGTCCAAGCTGTCCAAGCTGTCCTGCTGTGCCTGCTGTGCCTCGACCAGTGGCGAGATGCTCACAGCGTGCTGCAGGCGGCTGGGTGAGGGCTGGTCGACTGCTGCTGCTGCTTCTGTGGGTTGGTCTGCGGCGGGTGCTGGCCACCCGGCAGGCCGGCGCAGCAGGCGGCGCGGCTGGCGGAACAGGGCCTGCAGCAGTGGAAGACAAGGCAGCTCAGCACAAGTGCAAAGTGCGGGGCAGGAGCTAAGGCGGTCTGGATGGAAGAGGGAGAAGATGAGACAGCGGCGGCAGCCAGCGGGCGACAAGCCGGCCCGTTGCCCACCTTGATGTTCCAGCCATCTGTAGGAGACGCCACACACTGCTTGGCACCGCCACAATCTGCCTCTGGCTTGCCCCTGATCGTCTCGCCTGCATATGGCAATGCGCAGCGATGTGGGCGGCGGCGGCAAGCGGCAGAAGGCAGGAGCGGCGGTGCCGGTGCACACGCAGGAGACTGGGCAGCGGCGGCGGCGTCTCTGGCGTCGGGCTACTTGCCTTTGCCAATTGAAGCAACGCCGCGGCGCGGCTGGGTGGGCACCAACGCGGCGGGCATTCTTTCTCTCCCTGTGCGTCCTTGTTTGGTGCGGGAGGCCTTTTGCCAATGCTTTCGATTGTTGCAAAGTGTTGTTGACTGCCGGATGAGAGCAAACAGCAAGCGCAAAGCTCTGTTTGCATGGGCCGGCCATTGCAGCAGCAAGCATGGGCCAAGCCTGTGCCTTGCACTTTGCATCTCGTGCCTTTGCTTCAGCAGCGGTTAGGCTGGCTCTGGAGCCTTCCTGCCGCCGCCGCACCCGCGTTCTCTGCCGCCTCCTTTTGCGGCGGGCTGGATCGCACACCATTGACGTCAGGGGCGATCCCCGAGTGATCGCAGCAAGCCAACGGGTCAAGAGCTGCAGCCATGGAGAACGCCTACCAGCTGCTGGGCCTGGAGCAGGGCCCCACTGCCACGGAGGCCGATATCAAGAAGGTGGGAGCCGATTGAAGTTTATTGGAGGGTGGGGTCCGCCCTCGAGCACCGCCTTGCTGCCACCGCCGCCGCTGCCTGCCTGCCGCCGCCGCCGCCGCCAGCTCTGCTGCTCAGCAGTCTTCATCCCCCTTGCTGCTTGCCGCCCGCAGGCCTACCGCAAGCTTGCGCTGGTGAAGCATCCAGACAAGAACCCGGACAACCCGCGGGCGGCTGATGAGTTTGCGGAGCTGCAAAAGGCTTACGACCTGCTGCTGGACAAGGAGGCACGAGCGGCGCTGGATGCCCTGGTCAAGTGAGTCAAGGATGGTGCAGTTTACCGAGCCGCTTTGGATGGTGGCACTGTAGTCTCGCTTGGTCTCGTCTGCATCAGCCAGCCAGCCGAGCTGAAGCAGCTGACCTGCAGCTGAGCAAGGCTGGCTATGGCCATGCAGCTTGCAGAGCTGCTGCTTTGCCCGCACAAAACAGTGCAGCGCCTCTGCACGCTGCTGCTGACTTCAATGTTCCGGCGCTCTCTCACAATCTCATCCACTGCCCCGCTGCAGAGCCAAGGCGGCGCGTGCGGAGCGGACAGCGGGCCACGATGAGAAGCGGCGGCGCATGATGGCTGATTTGGAGCGGCGGGAGCAGGGGTGGCAGGCGGCGCGCACGCAGGTGGGGCCCTGTTTGTGGCTGGGATGATGCATGGCAATGCTTGCTCAGCTAGGTCGGATGGTCTGCCTGCTCTTGCCGCCTGCCTGTGGCAAGGTTGTTTGCCATGCCTGTTGGGTGTGAAAATGCATGCTGCAGGCTGGGGCGTTGCCAGTAGCCAGCGTTGCCTACTGCTATCCTCTGCACCTTGATTTGCAAACTGCAGGAGGAGAGTGCGCGGGCCAAGCTGCAGGCAGAGATGGAGCGGCTGCGCAAGCAGGCCGCGGAGAGGGCAGCCAAAAAGGCAGCCGAGCAGCGGGCCGCCGCAGCCGCTGCGCAGGCGGCGGCGGCTGCGGAGCACGGTGCCGGAGAGCCTGCTGCGGGCGGGCAGCAGGGGCCAGCGGGTGCAGCCGGCGCACAGCCAGATGTGCTGAGTGATGAAATGAAGGAGCGGCTGTCGCGCACGCTGAAGGTGTCGTGGTCACGCAAGGTGAGCGGCTGGGCAGTTGGAAGCTCTTGGGAGCCTGCTTTCCTTGCGGCACTGCAGCTTGCTTGCAGCTGCCTTTGCACCTGCATGCAGCTTGCCGACCTGCTGCCGCACAGCTTAGCGGCATGCACTACCTATGCCGCCTCGTTCCCCAACCTCTCCAAGCCAACCGGTGCTCGCCCGCATCATTGTCGCAGGATGGTGAGTATGGCGCGGCGCAGCTGCGCGCCATTTTTGCGGCACACGGCCCTGTGGAGGATGTGGTGCTTCGGGAGGGCAAGAAGCGAAAGGGCTCCGCGCTGGTGGTGATGGCAGATGCAGCGGGTGCCGCCGCCGCGGCAGGCGCTGTCAATGGCACGCTAATCAACCCGCTGCTGGTGGTGCCCTTCAACAAGGCGGCGGCGGCGGCAGATGGCGGCGAGGACGCCGGCGCAGCGGCAGGCAGCGGCCTGGGCGGCAAGACAGTGGACGCGTCAGCGACGCGGCTTCCGCCTGCGGCGACAGCGCTGGTGTTTGCGGCTGGGGCTGTGCCAGCGGGCGGGCTGGGGCCGCGCCCCGCTGCCCCGCTGTTTGCGGCAGGGGCACGCTCCGGCAGCGGCGCAGCAGCAGCACAGCAGCCTGCGGCGCCGCTATTTGCAGCGGCCGGCGCACCCAGCAGCTTCAGTGCTCGACCAGCTTTCGCCGCCGGCAGCTCGGGCCAGCCACCAGCACGGGCGGCCTTTGCAGCAGCAGCGGCAGGTGGCAGCAGCGCGGGCTCAGTAAGCGGCGGCTCTGCAGCGGCCTTCCCAGCGGCTTTCTCAAGCTTTGGCGGCCTGCCAGGTGGCGGTTCCTCGGGCGTGCATGCCCTGAATGGCAAGCTGGAGGACGCCACGCTGGCCAGGATGCGGCAGGCTGAGGAGCGGCGGCGGCTGGTGGAAGAGCTGGAGCAGCAGGAGCGGCAGGCCGGCTGATTGGTGGAGGGAGCATGCGGCATGAAGGGGGTGGTGGGCAGAGCGCGGGGGCTCGCCACGTTGAATGTCCCCTCGTGCCCATGCCTACCGTTGCACCGAGATCAAAATGAATGCATAGCAGCAGGCATTGTTCATGCCCTGGCAAGCTTGCAACATGTTGCCGACTCTTTGCCACCTGAAAATTGCTGCTCCAAGAGGCGTGGCACACATGAGGACCTGCACATGCGCATGGAGGCAAGCCAATGTGCCGGCATTCGACTTCCGCGCTGACGAGGACAGGGCGCCGCAGCGGGCGCATGCTGGGCGCCCTGAAGGCTCATGATTTAGGCCAGCCATGAGTATCAGCGGTTTCGAGGCAACCCGCGGGACCAATCACGATGACAGATCCGGCCCTGCACCGCCTGGCCAAGCTGCGCCACCACCTGCTGGCGCCTGCGGCTGTCGGGGCGGAGGTCGCGACTGTTGGATCGCAGCATACGAGCGCTGCGGACGTGCAGAATGAGCTGCAGACGCTGCTGGAGCACGACTCTTGGCAGGCGAGCAGTGTGACGCGGCGCTGCCTCTCCCGCCGACTGCGGCTGCCCGGAACACGTTTGTGGGTCTGCTTATAGTATGTCGAGGCGGGTGCCATGCCCGAGGCAGCTGTTCTGGCCCGACCGCCGCTGCCGCTGCCGCCTGCTGCCTGCGCCACCGGCGCCCCCGAGGCACAACCTCCCCTGCGGCGCTCCTCAAATCCCCCATGGCAGGAGCGCGCCACCATGAAGGAGCTGATGCGGTCGGAGCTGTTCGTGCCGCGGTATGCCATCCCGCTGGAGGAGGAGCGAGAGCTGGCGCTGCGCCGCCTGGAGGTGCGATGTGCCGCTGGGCCCGGAGGTGCCATGGGATTGCCAGTTGACAAGGCTCCCTGTGCTGCCGGCAGCACCTTGCATGCCTCTAAAGCGGCATGTGCTCGCCGCAGCTTGCTCTGGCGGCATCCTCTCACCCCCACCACCCCACCCAACATAAATCACGTGCAGGTGCTGTGCCGCTCCGGCTGCTTCCGCATCGAGGACTTTCGCAGCGACCCCATGCGCATCTTTGCGGCGCACGAGGTGGCCGCGTTTGCAGACGTGTCCATGGCCACAAAGATGACGGTGCAGGTGGGGCAGGGTGCTGACACTCCTTCAGCGCAGGCGGCCGCTAGGCTTCATGCTGGCCGCTGCACTTGCGGGTGGGCCTGCCAAGCATGCAATTCCACCGCATCCCCTTGCGCCCAACCTCCCCTCCTACAGTTCAATTTATTCGGTGGCACGGTGCTCAAGCTGGGCACGGCTCGGCACCACGATCTGCTGCTGCGTGGCATCACCAGCCTGGACGATGTGGGCTGCTTCGCGCTGACTGAGCTGGGCTACGGTGGGTGGCCCTCCTGCCTCCCTGTGCTTACCGAGCAGCTTGGCCGCTCGTCGCAATACATTACTTCTTCCTGTGTGTGCCTGCTGATCTGAACTGCTCGTTTCTAGCACATGTGTGCATGCCGCTGCCGCGCTGCCATGCGCTGCGGCTGCTGGCGACAGCGGGGCGACGCAGCCGCCCACAAGCTGATAACATGCTGCCTGCCTGCCCACTGGACTTTGTGCTTTGCTCTCTGTTGCCGCAGGCAACAATGCGGTGGAGATGCAGACAATGGCCACCTTTGACGCCGCCACCGACGAGTTTGTCATCCACACGCCCACACCCCTGGGCCAGAAGTGAGGGCTCGGGCAAGCCTTGAAAGCAGCTTGCATACACCACGGGACAACAGCCAGCTTGCATGTGGGAATGCCTGCGTTGCGGAGCAGCGATTAGGCTGCGGGCTTAAGGCTTGTCTATGGCCAGCCAGCTGTAGCTAGAGGTTACTGTGTGGAGCTGCTAGCATTACATTCACTCTGCCAACCGCAATCTTCCTGCTCTATCGCCTTGAAGGTACTGGATCACCAACAGCGCGGTGCACGCGCACGTGAGAAGCGGTGTGGGCAGCCTTGCTTAACGGTTGGGGTTTGCACATTCTGGTGACCTGAACGCCTGCCTCCCTCCAGCCGCACTGCATGGCACACACTCCTGCCCTGCTCGGTCCCTCCAACCTGCAGTGGGCGGTGGTGTTTGCGCAGCTGCTGATCGGCGGCACCAACCACGGCATCCACGGCTTCCTGGTGCCCATCCGCAACAAGCAGGTAAGGGTTTGGTCCTTCTTCATTCTGGGCTGTTGGGCTGCCGTTGTGGTGCTGCACAGTATGCATACGGATCACTGTTTTGTCTGCCGGTTGCTGCCTTGTGACGTCTTGCGGGGATGGAGTGCAACCTCGCGTCGCACTCAGTGGCAAGCATGCAGCACACAGCCGTCCAACAGGGCACAGCCGGCTTGCCCTACTGGCCCCGCGCCCTGCGCCCGGCTGCCCTGCAGGGCATGCGGCCGATGCCGGGTGTGAGGATCGAGGACATGGGCCACAAGATGGGGTGAGCACAAGCAGGCAGCATTGGTCCAGCACCCGGTTTCCCCTGCATCACAAGCAGAGTGTATCCTGACAGCAGGCAGCGAGCAGCCTGCGGCTGGCGCGGAGTGCAACTGGGAGGACGGCACGGGCTGTAGATGCAGAACAGCGGCAGGCAGGAGCGGGGTGCTTGGCAGGGTATGTTGGCCTGTTTCAGCATGTTTGCCTGTTTCACCACAGCTAGACGCAGCCCTTAGAACCATGTGTGCGATCATGTGTGCAGGTGCAATGGTGTGGACAACGGCAAGCTCTGGTTCGACCGTGAGTGTGGCTTCCGCTGTGCCGCAAGCTGCAAGGCACTCAGCTGCCCATCCTGCCGGTGCCGTTTCGCTGTTGTGCAGCACGGCAGGCCCACATGCCTGGTGGCCCTGCTCCCCCCTTCTCAACCACAAAACTGCTCCTCTGCCCTCCTGCCTGCTGTGCAGACGTGCGGGTGCCGCGCTCCGCCCTGCTGGACGCCTTCTCACAGGTGGAGCGAGACGGCTCCTTCCGCAGGTGCGCCAACGAGTGTGCATTGCAGTGTGCACTGCACTGGGCAGCTGCTTGGCAGCAGCGTCACGCGCTGCACGCCTGCTTGCACTGGGACCCGCCCGGCAGTAGTGGCTGGCCATAGTTTGGGCACGTTTTCGGGCCAGCCACGGTTGCATGGCCAAAGGCATGCTGACGTGTGACGCGTGTGTCCACGCATCTGCATTTGCAGCGACATCCCGCGCGCTCGCGACCGCTTTCTCAAGGTCGCCGACCAGCTGCTCAGCGGCCGCGTGTGCATCGCCAGCATGATGCAGGTGACGCTGGGAGCTGGTGGGGATGGGTGGGGAGCGGCAGCAGGGCTGGGAAGTGCTGAGCAGTGTGTATGATGCTTGCCGCTTTGCCGCTCTATTCGGCACTCCCTGCTACTGTTGGCTTCGCTGCCCATACTGGGCTCACCCTGGCCGTTGCCATACTTTTGTTTTCACAGAGCGGCTCCAAGATGTCGCTGACCATCGCCTACCGCTACGCGGCCTCCCGCCTCTGCGTGGGCCCCACGTGAGGCAGAGAGGGGCGCGGTGGCTCTGTTTTGGAGGGAAGCAATGCACCTTATCGCTGTCAACTGGTTGCGTGCTTGAGCCGGCAGCCCGCCCACGGGAGGCACCCTGCGAGCGATGCAGCGTTTGCGCTTACAACCTTGCAACCGCCTGCCACCCGCAGGGGCAAGAGCGACACGCCCATCCTAGCGTACCAGCTGCAGCAGCGCGCACTCACGCCGCTGCTGGCCACCACCATTGCACTCAACCTGGGGCTCAACTACGGTGAGAGGGCTGGCTGTGGCAAGTGGGTTTGTTGCTGACCAGCGCTGAACCTGGGGCTCAACTACGGTGAGAGGGCCGGCCATGAGTGAGGCTGCTGCTGACTGGCAGCTTTGTGCGTTTGGGTAGTCTGCATGTTCAATCCTCAGCATCCGACAGCCGGCCTTGCGGGCAAGGACTCGCTAATAACATGCAGGAGCTCATCTGTCGCCGCAGCGCTCAAATCCATCTGCCCGCCTGCTCCTCAGTGCAGTGAAGGAGCGCTGGGCGGCGGCCAGCGGGTTTGCGGGGCAGCAGGTGGATGGAGACACAGCGCGCGAGGTGGGCAGACCTCTTTCTGGGCATTTGTGCGGCAGCTGGTGCCCGTGGGATGTGTGATGTGCTGGTGTCTCGGCCACTTTCGTGCCACCGCTGTCACACCTCCCAACCCACCTGGCCAAAAGGTTGCTGAACCCTGCGTTGCTCCACTGCCGGCCACTGTTTGCCATTGCCACCCCATGCCCCAACCAGCACGTAGCCCCCACCCGCCCCACCTCTCCTCCCTGTCTGCCCACCAGGTCGTCATGCTGTGCTGCTCCATCAAGCCGCTGTGCGGGTGGAACAACGAGGAGTGCGCCACCACGTGCCGCGAGCGCTGCGGCGGCCAGGGCTACCTCTCCTGCAACCGCTTCGGCAGCATCCTGGGATTTGCGCACGCAGGTGGGCTGTGGGGCGGCTGCGCTGAAACACTGCGCCTTGCAGCTGGATGAAAGCGCTCTTGCAGCATCCTGGGCTGTGCTCATGCAGGTGGGTAGTTCGGGGCTGCTGGGCCGTGACTTTGCGCTGTGGTGTTGTTTGTGGCAGCACCATGGATGGGCGACCCTGCACAGTTGATCGTGCCAACATCGCAAGCTGTTGGACTGAAGACTCACCTGCTGCAATGCAGCTGCTGCAAATAGCTTTCAACCCAGCAACCACGCCTGCCGTTGCACTTCTGCAGGCATCACAGCTGAGGGGGACAACCGGGTGCTCTTCCAGAAGGGTGAGGCCCTTTGTTCTGCTGCTCTGGGCTGCTGGTGCCTTTGGCAAGGCGCCTTGGCTGCTGTCCCGTCCAGCTGCTGTGCAACCTTGCATGCAACGATTTGCAGAGTGGGCAACCTTAAAAGCTACGGCTGTTCACTCGTGTGGCTGTTTAAAAGAGCATATCATTCTCTGCCCTCTCTCTGTAGTGGCTAAGGAGCTGACCGCGTCAGTGCACACGCCGGCGGTGCGGGCCCGCCTGGCGACCGCGCAGCAGCGCCCGCCCGCTGTCACCCCAGGTAGGCATGGCACCGGTGAAGCGACAGCAGTTGTGCATGCACTGCGCTTGAAGCGCTCAGGTGCACTGCAGGAGCTGCGCCGCCCTGCATTCTATTTGCGGCCAGGATTTCCAACCGCGTTTTAACGACTTGCAGGCAACCTGGAGAGCCTGGAGGTGCTGCAGCAGCTGTTCACGATGCGGGAGGGCCGCCTGCTGGCCCAGCTGCTGGCCGCAATGAAGCCCGCCAGCAATGGGCAGCAGGTGGGTGGGCAGTCAGTGGGCTCAGTTCGGACGGATCATTTGGCATGGTTGTGGGCCGGCGAAGGACACCGGAGTGGACGGAGGGGGGTGGCTTGATCCGGCTGTTGCGGCAGGGTAGTTGGCTCGTTCATTTGCATCGGCTACTGGGGAGGGTGGGTGTGGGAGCCTTGCACATGTCAGCTCACTAGGCCCTGTTGTGTCTCTGTGCCCTCCTCCCCCAGGTGTTTGACGTGTGGATGACGCAGCAGAGCGACACAGTGCAGCACACGGCGCAGGCGTACGCCGAGCGCGAGGTGCGCTATTGTCCATTTTCTGCCCAGCCTAGTGGGGCAGGGCTGGTCTCCGCGGCATGATTTGTGCACATAGGGAGAGGTATGCAGCCAAAACACACCTGCTGTCCGACTCATGCATGGCCCGCATGCACTTTTTCGCTTCCCAGGTGGACCATTTTCTCTCCCCCGCTCCCCCACGCACAGGTGCTGGCCGCCTGCGTGCGCACGCTGGCGGGCCAGGCGGGCGGGCGGCCGCTGTCGCCGGCGCTGCGCGACCTGCTGCAGCCGGTGGTGACGCTGTACGCGTTGCACCGCCTGGAGCAGGCAAGCGATTGATGTTTTTGCGGCTTAGTTGTCACTCGGCTGGCTGGTTTGTTGCTGAGGTGGCATGGTTCATCTGGGCTGGGTAGCATCATGCGCCGAGCCGCCATGCTGCGTCAGCAGGTGTCTGACGTCTTCTATTGACTCCACCTTATACCTCCTCTTCGTCCAGGACCTGGCCTGGTTCCTGTGCGAGGGCCTGCTGCCCGTGGAGGCGGGGCGGGCGGTGCCAGACGCCGTGCGCCGCCTGTGCGCACAGCTGGCGCCACGCTGGCGCACCCTGGTTGCCAGCTTCGGCATCCCGGTGAGAGCCGGCTAGGGGCCGGGCTGGCATTGTGGGTCACTTCCCGAGGAAGGGAGGAATGGGATGCAGCAGTTGCCTGCTGCCTGTGTTTGCTGGTGACACCAGCCGCATACAGCGCTATTTGACCCGAGGACAGCTGGGGCAAGGAGATTTGGAGGTCCTGTGTGATTCAGGCTGAACTGGCCTAGGCCCGAAGTGCCGCTTTGGAGTGCAACCATCCAGCGTGCGATGGCATGCCCCCAAAACAACAACTGACTTCTGACCCCGCCCGGCAGGAGCACCTGATTGCGGCGCCCATCGCCGGCGACTGGGCGCGCTACAACGAGACCGACAACCGAGGGGAGCTGCTGGGGGAGGCGTGGTAGGCGGCACAGCACGGCACAGCACAGCGTAGCATGCGCAGCGCAATATGCACAGCATGCACAGCACGGCATGCGCCGATCGCAGCTGGCATGCTCACTGTGGCCCAGTAGCGTACCTGGACAGGCCGGCGCGAATGCAGGCGGCCTTTGACATCTTGAGTAGCCGCGAAGCAGAGCGAAATTCGTATGCATTTTGTGTGTTAGTCGACCGTAGCGCCTTGTAATAAACGACTCTGTGTGCAGTGGCAGACAGCTCGCGCCGTGCTTGGAGGAGCAGCTATGTTCAGTTGAATAGAAAAGTTGTTGAACATTCAACGGGTGAGCGTCAGCAGACACAGCTGGCAAGGACTGATTGGGCGGGCGGCAGCGGCGACATCTGCTGAAAGGCTGCCTGGCCTGCTCTGCTTGTTTGCAACGAGCTCACCTTGAATCAGAACGCCCAGCTCCAGTTGAGCGCTTCTCACTGCGTCAGAGCTGCTCAGCAGCTGGGGACTCGGTGGCGTGGCAGCCTGTCGTGCAGGCTTCACAGCTGCAGCACAAGCTCCCAGCAGCAAGCAGAGGCATGCAGGCGGGCAGGATAGCAGTGAAGGTGCGCTCGCCAGCGCCCTGTTTCAGTGGGCAGCTGTTAGGGCTTGTGTAGAGAGGGGGTTAGCCTTGCTGCAGTAGGGACAGTCGCCTTACTATGGCGTTGCAGCAGCCCGCCGCGCCGCCAGCAGGCCAGTGCCATCGCCGCCCCTCTGCCACAGGTGCACTCAGCCAGCGTCTTCCAGGCCTCGCCAGCGGCATCCGAGCCGGGGCTTGCCAGCCAGGAAGTGTACTGCGTATGTGAGGTGCGTGGAGAAGCCCAGGAAAAGCTAGCCGCTTCCAAGCCAGGGGCAGCAGGGGCGTTCGCCGCGCTCGGCCGCAGCGGCCAAGTTGCTCTGTAAACTGGCGAGCCGCAAACCCTTCCAATCCATGGTCAGGCACACATCTGCTGCTTGCACGCAGGTGCCCGGCTTTGGGCGTCTGGCGACCGAGCCGCAAAGCGCCAGCGGGACGGCACCCGACGAGCCCACCCTGTGGGAGCAGGTACAGCGCCAGCAGTTCAAACAACCTGCACGAGCACACTACGCCGAAGGCGGCAACACGTTGGCGCCTGCCTGCGTGTGCCAATCTACTCCTTACCCGCCTGGCTGCCGCAGGAGCTGACTTTCGAGGTTGGGCCAACCCAGGAGCCCAAGCAGCTGCGGGCGGCGCTGTATGCCGTGTCACCAGGGGAGGCGCCCGGCAGTGATGAGTTCATTGGAGGCGGCAGGTGGGTGCAGCAAGGCAAGCCGGCATGGGGATTGAGCCGCACCAACGCCGCACGGCTGTGCCGCTTGCGCCGGTCAGCCGGGGAAGGCGGGCGGGCACTCCAGCACACGGAGGCGCCACGCTTTTAAGCTGCGTGTCTTCCTGTCCCACCCGCCCCAACCCCTCCCAGCCTCAACCTGGAGCATCTGGAGGAGGTGCAAGCTCAGCACGCGCTGCGCATACCCATTGTGAGCGGAGCCGGCGCACACCTGGCCGACCTCTCCCTCTCCCTCCGCTTCTTCCACTCGCGCTCGCCCGGTGGGGCTGTCTGGGCTGTGGGGCGTGGCTTGCTGCCTTTGCTGTGTCTGCTGCCGGTGCCAGACCCTGGCTGCTGCATGCTGCATGCTGGTGGGCAAGCTAGCCGCTGCAAATGTCTCAAGCAGGGCTTGGCTCTGCACGGCGCTGTGCGCCGTGCCGCTGCACACCGTTTGAGCTTGACGCAGGCCGTGGGCCCCTGCGCTGCAGGGCGCCAGCGCGACGCGGAGGGGCGGGAGTATCTGGATGATGCACTGATCCATGCCGGGCCCACGCAGGTTTGCATGAGTTGCATGGGTTGACTGGTAGTTCAGGTTTGCAGCTATTGATTGGCAGCCGCTGCTGCTGCCTGCTGATGCTCTGCCCCTGGCAGTGCAAGTCCTCCGCTGCTCCCCTCCCTGGCCGCAGGCCGCTCGCCTGCTGAACGAGCGCCACCCACGCTCGCCCACAGCCTCACCCCGCCCGGGGTCCCCGCGCATCAAGCCGCCCCTGCAGGTGTGTGCGGCTGGGTGCTGGTTTTGCTGGGCATGAGTGCTCCCAGCTGCCTCCTCGGGTTGTAAAGCTGCACAGCAGGCAATGCTGGTAACTGGCGGCTGCTGCGTGAGCTCATACCTGGCCCAGCCTCCTTGCAACGCACAACCTGCAGGATCCGCCCGTGCCGGAGCTGCAAGCAACGGTGCGCACGCCGCTGGCAGCTGAGAAGGGAGGGCAGTGATGCGCGGTGCGCGCTGGCCACCGTTTCAACCATGCTACGGTCTGGCGACATATCTGGGGAGTGGCGGCAACTGTGTGCAGCAGCCGGAGGCAGCCACGGCTGCCCGCAAAAAGCATGCGCAAAGGAAGGCAAAAATGAAGTTGCATGCGCCAGCCTGTTGCTGGACTGAATGAAATCAGTGCTGGCCTTCATGGGGTCTTAAAAGTGGGTCCAGCTTTTTCTCACATAGTTTTAGCCTCTTTACAAACAGAGAGCTGGAAGAAAAGCGAGAAGGCACATGGCCACAAAGTTTGATCGTCTCGCCGGGAGAGCAGGGTGCGCTTTGCAGCAGCATCAACAGGAAAGTGGGTGGGAAGAATCGTTGAAGGTGGTCTACCAGCAGTAGGGTGGGGGCAAGGGTTAGCAGACGGCAAACGATGAGCTGGTGGTTCAAAGGCATGTTAGGTTGGAGGGGTCAAAACACCGCGCACGGCGGCCGGAATGGTGGGGTCAAGCAGACATGAAATCGTTCAATCAACCATTGTTCAATCCTGGCCAGCGCACCACAGGCATGGGGGTTCACAGCCCGCTGGCCAGGTCTGCACCTGGCATGGCAGCCAGCAGCCGGAGGCACCCGGCCGCGGTAGTTTAGCATTCGTCAAAGGAGCCTCCCGCAAGGCCCGGCACCATGGCCCGCTGCTTCGTGGCCATGCGCGCCAGCAGGGGCAGCTGTAGCTGCATCCCAGAGTACTGCACACAATCCACTGAATGCTTGCGGATCTGGCCGCGGTCGTCAAAGTGGAACTCTGCGCAGGTCGGAGAGCAGAGAAGCGGTGGTTTTAGGGCCGGCAAGCGAAGCAGGATGGGATGCAGGCAGCACATCGTGTGCCCCCAGCACTGCATCGGTCTGAAAAATACGGCTTGCACACAGCCCACTGCAAGCGGGAGCACGAGCCGCAGCCAGCAAGCCAGCAGCAACAAGGCGCACCCGACACTCCGTCGAGGCTCATGTGAGTCGCGTCTGCCCGGGCGGACAGCCCGTCCAGCAGGCGCGGCGCGGCACGTGCCGACCAGCGCACACAAATCACTCCCCGCTCTCGCTCCCACATGCGCTGCAGCTCCACCTGAGGGAGGCAGGTGGAGAGGGGGCAGAGAGCAAGGCTCGGTGGGTGTACAGCCAGGTGGGGTTGGCATAAAAAAAATCCAGGTGGTAGCTCGCAAGCTGCGGCTGCACCCGCATCCATCAGCCGCGCATCCCTGCCAGCCCCGTACCAGCACCCCCATCCGTCAACCAACTCCTCCAAGCCACCCCAACCAGCACGTTGAGTTGATCCGCCCGCCCACCCACCTTGGCCTTGGAAAAGAACAGGGTGCGGTGGAAACGTAGGCTCCAGCACAGGCGGGAGTAGGCCTCCTTGCCGGCGCAAGAGGCGGCGGGCAGCCCCAGGCGAGGCGAGAGGCGGTCCTCAAACACCACCCCCTCGCTGTAGTGCTCCAGCTCGGGCTGGCGCTCCAGCATGGCGGGCAGGTCCTGTATGGGTTGCAGGTGCGGTGGGCAGATTCGTGACGATGGCACGCTGGGCAGGTTTTGTGGTGCCGGCCCACAAACATGCAAGGCGCTACGCCTGCCCTTTCCGCACCTGCTGCAGCGCGCGGATGGCGGCCCCCATGCCAATCAGCATCTCCTGCTCCTGCTGGCTGAGCTTGTCGCGGCTGAGGGAGGAGGTGGCGCAGCCACGCTCCAGCACCAAGGGATGCAGCGCGAGCGAGGGCGTCAGCGCCGCAGCGCCTGCGCTTGGCGGCGGGGCGGCCGCCCCTGTTGCCGCACATCGGGCCATCAGCTGCGCCTTGCGTGCTGCGCGGACGCTGTCATGCTGCCCAGGCCGCCGGCGCTGGCTGTTGTGTGCAGCCGCCGCCGCGGGGGCGACCGCTGCAGAGCACATGCACATTGTGCTCTTGCGTTCCGCCAAAAGACTTGCAGGGCTTGGCAATACCAGATGCAAGCGGCGATGGCGGCTGCAGGCGTGCCTATCTGCGCCCATGTGGTGGCGGGCGTAGCACGCAGCAGCTGACACAGCTCAAAGTGCCACGCTGTTGAACAACCTCACAAACCGCTCCAGGCAGGAGAAGCCGGCATGGCCGGCACGGGGCGGCGGGCCGGAGCCCTTGGGCCCCCAGAGCTGGAGCTGGCTGCCGGAACGCGACATGAAATTGATTTGGACGAGGAGGAGATCCCTCTGGTTGCTGATCAAGCCACTCAAAGGGGGCCTGCCGCCAGCGCCGCCGCCGCCGCCACGGCGCCCAGCCAGCGCACTTCCCTGCTGTTCATCACCCTGATCGCGTCCCTGGGCGGGTGAGCGGGCAGCGGGCCCTGCTGGGTGTGGCGCTGAATGCATGAGCTCACAGTTCTGTCAGGCTGCTGCCGCTTGACCTGCCTGGGTGTGATGCCGCTCGTCCATCTTGCAAACCCCACCCGCTGCGTCCTCCCTCAGCTCAAAATTTCTCGCTGCCCACTCCCTTTCTCTTTTTTCAGGTTTTTGTTTGGTTATGATACAGGTACGATCAGCGGCTGTGCATGTGGATGGGGTGCGAAGAACGAGTTCTGCTGGGAGATCGCACTCGCATGCACAGTCCTACAGCGAGCTTGTGCAGAGTGGCAGAGAGCAGCCGCCACTTGTTCCACTCCCTGCAGGCTGCATCAGCGGCGCGCTGCCCTACATCAGGGATGACATCCTGCTGCCGCGCTTCGCCGGGCAGCCCGTTGCCCTGGCGCACTGGCAGGAGCTGATTGTGTCGGCGGCGATTGTAGCGGTGTGCTGAGGGCGGCCAACGTGCCCGGTGATCTGTCCAGCTTGGGCTAGCTTGAAGAAGGTCAATGCTGCTGCTGCTGCTGTTTTGAACGTGTTGTGATCGCCCTACCCACTTGTGCACAGCTGCACAGCCGGTTGAAGCCTGCCTCTCTCTTCACCGCCCTGACCCACTGGCAGGCAGGCGTCGGCTCGGTGCTGGGCGGCTGGGCGGCCGACCGCCTGGGGCGCAAGGCCGCCCTGCTGCTGGCAGACGTACTGTTTGCAGCAGGTTCAGCCGCCATGGCTGCCGCGCAGGAGCATTGGGCGCTCATCGCAGGTGGCTGTGCGGGATGTGCTGGCTTGCCAAGAGCTGCTGGTTGCTGCGCCGCTCCCTTGATTTTGCAACAGATGGTGCAATGCATCACGACTGGCACCGACACAGCAGCCGTTCAACATCTGCCTGTCTGCCTGGCCTCTGCCTCGCCTGTGTGTTGGTGCAGGCCGTGCGCTGGTGGGGCTGGGTGTGGGCCTGGCGTCGGTGACAGTGCCCGTGTACAGTGAGTGGCCGCTGGCTGCTGGCTGCAACATGCCCCACTGGGGCAATGCATTCATGGGGCTGAGGTGCCGCTCTTTGTGGCTCTCCCAGGCCGTCATGTAATGCACAGCATTGTCATGACGTGCATGACAATGTACGCGCATTGTCACCTCCTCCTCACCCGCCTGCAGTTGCCGAGTGCGCCCCGCCTGCACGGCGCGCCAGCCTGGTGACCGTCAACGTCTTGGCCATGTGAGGGGGAAAGAGGGGCTGTCTGTACTGGCGGTCAGAGGGTGGGCCCAGAACCTGCATTTGGAGCGCTGTGCTGCGGATCTCACAAGGATGCGGCTTGAACAGCTCTTTCTGCCTGCTAATCGCCCCACCTGCGTACAGCACTGGTGGCCAATTTGTGGCGTATGTTGCAGGTGGGCAAAGTGGCAGATGGTCATGGCCTTTGTTGTCCTTGCCTTCCTGCTTTGTGTGCCTTGCCTTGCTGCTCTGTGTGGTGCTTTCATTTGGCGTTGGTGCTGTGTTGTGTTACGGGCACCCTTTCATCTCTCCATCATCGCCTCCATGTTTGTGCAGACTTCCTGTTTTCCTTTGTGCCGGGCACGTGGCGGTGGATGCTGGGCATCGCCGCCCTGCCGGCCCTTGCCCAGATGGCCGGCCTTGCCCTGCTGCCCGAGAGCCCGCGGTGGCTGGCCAGCAAGGGGCGGGCCGCTGCAGCAGAGCGTGCGCAGCAGCGGCTGCAGCCAGGGCGGGCCAGCGCAGCGCTGGCAGTGCCCGGCAAGGGCAGCAGCGGCGGCGGTTTCGAGGGTGCAGGCAGCGGCGGGGCGGCGGGCAGCGGTGACAGCGGTACCGGCGTGTCCACCTGGCGCCTGCTGCGGTCGCGAACAGTGCTCAGGGAGCTGCATGTGGGAGTGGGCCTGCAAGTCCTGCAGCAGGTTGCGGGCATCAACACCGTCATGTGAGTGCACGGCTGTTGCTTTATTTTTTGCTGCCGCCGCTGCCGCTGCTGCTGCTGCTGCTGCTGCTGCTGCTGCTCCTGTTGCTGGTCAGCAGCTGTCCACTGCCGTGCACGCTTCAGGCTGTGCCATCAGCCCTTGCCTGCCTTCCAACCGCGGTCGTCACTCCACCCTGCGGTGTCGCAGGTACTACACCCCATCCATTCTGCAGCTAGCAGGCGTGAGCAACCAGGCAGCTCTGCTGCTGGCCATGCTGCCCGCCCTCACCAATGCCCTGGGCACAGTCGTCAGCATGCATGCCATCGACCGCGCGGGCCGCCGCCGCCTGCTGCTGGCCAGCATTGCAGCAGTGGCGGTAGCACTGGCAGCATTGGGTTCAGCCTTCCTTGCCGCCGAGCGCAACTCGCCTGCAGTGCTGACCGGCACGAGCAGCGGCAGCAGCAGTGGCGGCAGCATAGGCAGTAGCACATGCCCTGCAGCAGCGGCGGATTGCACCGCCTGCTTGCGGCAAGGCTGCGGCTTCTGTGGCGGGGCAGCAGGCGACGTGATGGCGCCAGGGGCATGCCTGTCCCTGGCTGCCCAGCACGCAGCAGAAGCTGAATGTGGTACCAGCAACCGCCTGTTCTTAAACGGCTGCCCAAGCCGACACACATGGCTCATCCTGTTCTGTTTAGTGGCCTACCTGGCGGCTTTCAGCCCAGGTGCGGCCCTTTTGCGTGATAGTTGTTGGAACCAATTCTCGAGCAGGGCGTGTCATCTTTGCGCGGGGGCGATGCTAATAGTGTGGGGCAGGCATGTTGTGCTGCAGTAGTGGCGCGAAGCAGCACCGGGTGAACTTGACTGCCCGGCTCTCATGTTGCTGTCTGTCCTGCAGGGCTTGGGCCGGTCCCCTGGGCCGTCAATGCCGAAATCTACCCACTACAAGTGCGCGGCTTTGCCACCGGTGAGCCAGCAGTCGCTTTAATGTTCGCATTATCAATCCACTCTAGACGCTGTTGCACGCACCGACTTGCTTGAATGCATTGCCAGCCTGCCCGCTTGTTCCAGGCTGTGGCTGTGTTGCGTGCTGGCAACTGGTCCGGAAATACGCCCCACCTCAACCTCCTACCTCCCTCTCGGCTCGTGCAGGCATTGCGGCCACCGCCAACTGGGTTGCCAACGCGGTGGTGGCGCAGACCTTCCTCACGCTGACACAGCGGCTGGGCGGCTCCGGCGCATTCTACCTGTACTGCGGCATTGCTGCCGGCGGCTTTGTTTGGACGCACCGCTTCCTGCCAGAGACAAATGGCCTCTCATTAGAGCAGGTGCAGCGCCTGTTTGCCGGCACTGGTGGCGGCGAGGGCGGCAGTGCGGCGGGGGGTAGCGGGCGGGAGCCCAAGTGGCGCGGCTCAGATGACGGCGGCGGTGATGCTGAGCGAACAACTGGAGAGGTTGAGCTGTAACAATCAACGCCGAGCGAGCAGCTGAGGGGAGCTCCAGTGTGCAGCAGCAGGGCCCAAAACCTGGCACATGCAAGAGGGTGGCTGAAGTGTACGGCGGATGCCACACATGTGCTGGCCTCAGGACACAGCTCCCTGGGGACTGCATTTACAGTTTCGGACTGCCGGGGCTCTATACGCAGGGGTCGCTACCGTGGAGCAAGGCGCAGCATGCCGAGTGATACTTTTGGGCGGGGATATGAACAGTGGCAGGGACACAAGTGTTGTACGGTAAACAGCAGCATATG